>ERZ772881.2912-NODE-2912-length-11407-cov-3.528365_pt1 | contig 11407 bp, 10 predicted proteins | sample MGYA00580581_ERZ772881 | MGnify/ENA primary metagenome ERZ772881 (study PRJEB29015, sample SAMEA2737668) | human gut metagenome | biome: human gut; feature: human-associated habitat; material: faeces | place: China | collected 2012 ...
TAAAGGCGAAGCCAGATCCCAGTATTGTCAATGAGATCGTAGAACGAGCGAGCATATCCAAAGAGAACACTCTTTATGTCGGTGACTCGGACGTAGACATGCAAACCGCCATCAACAGCGAAGTGACCTCCTGTGGGGTAACATGGGGCTTTCGCCCTCGTACGGAATTAGAGAAATACGCACCCGATCATATAGCGGAAAAGGCAGAAGATATACTCAAGTTTATCTAAAAGACGATCTAAGCCTGTCGTGCGAGGCAATCCTTCCCGTTCTTGTCTCGCACGCTTGTCCTTAACCTTAATTACTAATATTTCCTAACACATATTCCATCCAGCTCGCACAGCCCTTAGAATACAAGTTATCCCTAACATCACCTCAACCGTACTTGCAAAAAAGTATTAGACCTACAAACAAAAACATCCAATAGCGGTTATTTTTCAAGGTATCATTTAAGCCAAACTTTAAAAAACGCCAAAACGAGACCTATATTTCTGTAATATTATACCAAACAACCACTAGATAAATATAGTAAAAGACGAAGTTATAATTTTACATAAGAAACATAGACAAAAAGAATGTCGGGAAATATTAAAAAAATAGTTGAGCCGAATAGTGGTATTGATTATTCTTTGGAGAAGGACTTCAAGATCTTTACACTTTCCAAAGAACTCCCTATTACCACTTACCCTTCTTATATAAGATTAGGGATTGTCATCTATTGTGTAAAAGGAAACGCTAAAATTGATATCTATTCTAACAAGCACATTATAACCCCCAAAGAGCTCATCATCATCTTGCCGGGGCAATTGGTCGCATTAACGGACGTTAGCGTAGATTTCCAAATCAGATATTTCACGATCACGGAATCCTTTTATTCTGATATATTAAGCGGTATCAGTCGTTTCTCGCCACATTTCTTTTTCTATATGAGGACCCATTATTGGTATCCTCAGACCGAAAATGATACCCGGCGGTTGATGAATTTCTTTGGAATGGTAAAGGATAAAGTGACGTCTAATGATATATACAGGCGTGAGCTGATTATTCATTTATTAAGATACTTATATTTGGAATTGTTTAATGCTTATGAAAAGGAGGCATCTCTGATGACTACCCGAAAAGATACTCGTAAAGAGGAACTGGCTAATAAATTCTTTGGGTTGATAATGAAGCACTTCAAGGAGAATAAGGATGTTGCTTTCTATGCTGATAAGTTGTGTATCACATCCAAATACCTGACGATGGTGATCAAGGAAGTGAGCGGCAAATCTGCCAAAGACTGGATTGTAGAATACATCGTACTCGAAATAAAGGCTTTGCTGAAGAATACGAATATGAATATTCAGGAAATTGCCGTGAAAACAAATTTTGCCAATCAGTCGTCTTTGGGACGTTTCTTCAGGAAACATACCGGAATGTCATTGTCCCAATACCGGATGAGTAACTTAGGATAATATAGAAGATGCCTGTGGGGAATAAAGGCATATGTGGGGAGAGGAGAATGGGAAAGGGAAAGAAGAAATGGGAAACCTTTTAGGGAATCCCATTCTCCTTCATTATTATAATAAGTTTCAAGATCAGACTCCCATACATTCGCGATAGAAGTCAAGCATTTCAAAAATTGTGTCTTTATCAGCTGTCTGGTTGATGCAAATATCTCCGATCTCTTTCAGTAAAGTGAAATTGACCGTTCCTGAGGTATTTTTCTTATCATGTTGCATAAATGCGTAGAGTTGTTCGTACTGCTTACAGTCGAATGCGAATGAACCATAATTCTCTTTGATGAATTGGATGGTCTGTCGCATCTTGTCTTTCGGAAAGCCGACTTTGAGGTGTGACAGGTAAAGCTCGCATACGATTCCCCATGCTACGGCATAGCCATGCAGCACGGGGCGATTCTCAGCCAATGCCAGACTTTCGAAGGCATGTCCTGCTGTATGTCCCAGATTCAGTGCTTTACGGATGCCACGCTCGAAGGGGTCTTGCTCCACAATGTCTTCCTTCACCTGTACCGATCGTCCCACCATATTTTTGAGATATGCATAATCAATGTTATTGGTATTGAAATCCAGTAATTCGACCCAGTGTGCGGTATTGCTGATTAATCCGTGCTTTAACATTTCAGCATAACCGGAGAAGAAATTCTGTGCATCGAGGCTGCGCAGGAATTCAGTTTCAATCAGCACACTGTCTGCCGGAGCAAACGAGCCTATCTCGTTTTTCAGTCCGTTGAAGTTGATACCTGTCTTACCGCCGACGGATGCGTCGACCATAGCCAACAGTGTAGTGGGTATATTGATATAAGAAATCCCCCGTTTGAAGGTAGCGGCGGCAAAGCCTCCCAAATCTGTAACCATGCCCCCACCAAGGTTGATGAGCAATGAGTGACGTGTAGCCCCTTGCTGACTCAGTGCCATCCATACGGAGGCCAGAGTCTCCAGTGTCTTATGCACATCTTCGGCTCCGATACAGATTTCGACTGCGTCTTTCAGAAACGATACCTCTTTCAATGAGGGCAGACAAAGACGCTGGGTATGTTCGTCTGTGAGGATGAATAACTTGTCATGCGGACACCTTTCAATGGCACGACCGAGGCTCGTTTCCAAGCTTTCGCAGAGAATAACTTCTTGTTTACTCATGATTCTTTTGCTTTTTCTTGGTGCAAATGTATATAAAATATCTTTTTTTACTTACTTTTGTCTCGTTAAAACGTTCAATTATGAAAGCATTGTTTCCTGTATTTTGCCGTCCTTTGGGATATGTGGTGTTGTTAGTAGCTTTGTTTCTTCTTCCGATTTTGCTAATGCAAGGGTTGATAACCGACCATAACCTGCTATTTTATAAGGAATGTACGAAGCTGTTGATGATGGCAGGATGCTTGCTGATCATCTTTGCCTTAAGCAAGAATGAAAGCCGCGAGACGGAACAGATTCGTAATGCGGCAGTCCGGAATGCAGTCTTTCTGACTTTTCTGTTTGTTTTCGGTGGTATGTTGTGGCGTGTTCTGCAAGGAGATGTGATCAATGTGGACACTTCTTCTTTTCTCACCTTTTTAATCTTTAATGTGCTTTGTTTGGAGTTTGGTCTTAAAAAAGCGCTTGTTGATCGATTCTTCAAAAGATAATTTTCTATTAAATTAAACCTTTTACGATTCGATTTGTCAAAAAGACATTGTTATTACTCTACTAATCGTAATTAAGGTAAATGAAAAGATTATCAGTTTGGTGGGTGCTTACACTGTTATGCACCTTCTCTATTTTTGCACAGAATAAGGTGATTACCGTTTCGGGGCGTGTTGTCGAATCTGACTCTAAAGAGCCAGCTGCACAGGCAACTATTCAATTGTTATCGTTGCCGGATAGCGCTTATGCAGCCGGTATAGCAAGTAGTAATAAGGGGTGGTTTACGCTCCCTAAAGTGAAAGCGGGGAAATATTTGTTGAAGGTTTCTTACATCGGTTTCCGTACGAAATTCGTTCCTGTACAATTATCCAATAATGTGACTGAAAAGAAAATGGGGACAATCTCTCTGGACCCTGATGCAGTGATGCTGAGCGAGGCTGTGATTACGGCGGAAGCTCCTCCTGTTACTGTAAAAGCTGATACTACAGAGTATTCTGCAGCGGCTTACCCTGTACCGGAAGGTTCAATGTTAGAAGATCTTGTGAAAAAAATTCCAGGAGCTGAAGTGAGTGATGAAGGTAAAATTACTATAAATGGTAAGGAAATAAAAAAGATAATGGTTGATGGAAAGGAATTTTTTTCTGATGACCCGAAAGTCTCTATGAAGAACTTACCTGCTAATATGATTGAGAAAGTAAAGGCTTATGATAAAAAAAGTGATATGGCACGTATCACAGGAATTGATGATGGAGATGAAGAGCCCGTCTTGGATTTGACCGTTAAGAAAGGTATGAAAAAAGGATGGATTGGAAATCTTATTGCAGGGTATGGTAGCCAGGATCGGTATGAAGGGGGAGTAATGATCAGCCGCTTTAAAGATGATGCCAGTCTTTCAATTATAGGTTCTGCAAATAATACTAATAATAAGGGATTTTCTGAATTTGGTGATGCCGGACAAGGACTAGGTGGAGGTAATGCTGGTTCAGGTATTACAACTGCACAATCGTTGGGAGTCAACTTCGCTAAGGATACTAAAAAGTTGCAGATCGGGGGGAATGTACAATATGGACATTCTGATAATGACGCTCGTCGCAAAACCTCTTCAGAAACATTTTTGGGGGAAACATCTTCTTTTGCTCAAAGTGAGAACTTTTCAAATCGTAATCGTCATGATTTTCGCGTTGATTTCCGTTTGGAGTGGAGACCTGACACATTGACTACGATTATTTTCCGTCCTAACGGTAGTTATTCACAAACAGAATCTAGCAGTCGTTCTTGGTCAAAGACAGAAAATAACTCGCATAGTCCTGTTAATGAAAAAGAGGCAGCTTCTTCTTCTAAAAGTCATAATGCATCTTTTAATGGTAGCTTGATGGCTTTTCGAAGATTGAACAATAAAGGACGAAACTTGTCTTTGGGTGCACGTTTCGGATATAGTGACAGCGAGTCCGATTCTTATTCTGATTCAAAGACTGAATTCTTCGAAAAGGATAGTATTTCTGATATTTCGCGCTATACAGACAGAAATAGTGATAGTCGTAACTGGAGTGTATCAGCTTCTTATACAGAACCTGTATTTAAAAATCACTTTTTGCAGTTGCGTTATGAATTTGCTCATCGCAAACAGTTATCACAATCATTAGTGTATGATAGTATTAACTACTATCCGTATCCTGAATATATAGAGCGTGGGTATGATAATGAACTAAGTACACGTGTGGAGAATTTCTATGATACTCATACTGCTGATGTTTCTGTACGTGGTATTCACCCTAAGATGATGTATAGTGTAGGAGTGGGGGTGACTCCTCAGTCATCCTTAAGTAAAACGACAATTGGTCCGAACTATAAGAAGAATCTTCCAGAACAGAATGTTTTGAATTGGGCTCCTTCAGTAATGTTCCGTTATATGTTTAATAAACAACATGTATTAATGTTCCGTTATCGTGGAAGAAGCAGTACACCTAACATTGAGGACCTGCAGGAGGTGATTGATATAACCGACCCGATGAACCTAAGATATGGTAATCCGAATTTGAAACCATCATTTAATAATAATTTTACTCTCGATTATAGAAAGTTTGTACCGGAATCTATGCGTAGCTATTCTGCTAATTTGTATTATACAAGTACATTGAATTCTGTAGCAAATAGAATGACATATGATCCTCAGACGGGTGCTCGGGTTTATAAGAAAGAAAATGTAAATGGTAACTGGCAAGCAAGAGGATTTTTTTCATTCAATACACCGTTGAAGAACAAGAAATTTACAATTTCATCTAATACAAATGCACGATTTAGTGATGCTGTAAGTTATACAAGTGTCGGAAGTTCTAAAAATGCAGATCAGGAACTAAGTACAACGCATAATTTAGGGTTAGGAGAACGGTTTACCAGTAGTTATCGTAGTGAAGTTTTTGATATATCCTTAAGTGGTTCTGTTAATTATAATTTGGTCAGAAATAGTAAACAAGAAAATAGTAATCGAGAAACATTCGACTACTATATTGGAGGTAATACCAATGTAAACCTTCCTTGGCAAGTCTCGATTTCCACAGATATTAATTGTCGATTTAAAGATGGATATACAGGTGGGCTTAATAATAACGAAGTGATGTGGAATGCACAAATTTCGAAGAATTTTTTAAAGAATAATTCGGGTACAATTCGTTTTAAAATATATGATATCTTAAAACAACAAAGTAGTTTGTCGCGTTCGATTAGCGAAACAATGATGAGTGATACTGAATATAATACTTTAGGAAGTTATTTCATGGTACATTTTGTATATCGCTTTAATACGTTGGGTGGAAAGTCACCAAATCGACGTGGACCGGGTGGTGGACCTAGAGGAGGACATGGCTTTGGCGGCGGTGGCAGACCTATGCGTTTCTAAATTGTGACTAGCTCTGAATGAAAACGGGAAAGTCCCGATGGTAATGAACATGACTAACATGACTTGCCATCGGGACTTTTTTGTTTATCCGATAATTTGCTTTATATTTGTTGTTCAGTATCCATATAAAAAAGGAGTATCCTATGATTGACTGGAACATACTAGTTAGCCAGATAGCTACGGTTGCTTTTGATATCGTTTATTTTGGAGCCATTATCAGTACGATTGTCGTTATCATTCTTGATAACCGGAATCCGGTGAAGACTATGGCATGGATACTCATATTACTTTTCCTCCCAATTGTCGGTCTTGTTTTTTATTTCTTCTTTGGTCGGAGTCAGCGTCGGGAACGTATCATCGGTCAAAAAAGTTATGACCGCCTTTTGAAGAAACCTATGGCGGAATACATGGCGCAAGACTGTTCGGATGTACCTGAAGAATATGCCCGCCTTATCCAACTTTTCCAGCATACCAATCAAGCTTTTCCATTTGAGGGAAACCGTATTGCTGTCTATACGGAAGGCTATACCAAATTGCAATCATTGCTTCGTGAGCTCCAAAAGGCGAAACAACACATTCATATAGAATACTATATCTTTGAAGATGATGCTATAGGACGTTTGGTTAGGGATGTACTAATCGAAAAAGCATCTCAGGGGGTTGAAGTAAGAGTAATTTATGATGATGTGGGGTGCTGGCATGTACCTAACCGCTTTTTCGAGGAAATGCGTAATGCAGGTATTGAAGTCAGGAGTTTCTTGAAAGTACGCTTCCCTTTGTTTACAAGCAGGGTCAATTATCGTAACCACAGAAAAATAGTCGTGATAGACGGACGTATCGGCTTTGTGGGAGGTATGAACCTGGCAGAACGTTATATGCGTGGTTTCTCATGGGGAATTTGGCGTGACACCCATATTCTGATAGAAGGAAAGGCTGTGCATGGTCTGCAAACGGCCTTTTTGCTCGACTGGTATTTCGTTGACCGTACATTGATTACAGCTTCACGTTATTTCCCAAAGATAGAATCTTGTGGAAGTTCATTAGTGCAGGTGGTTACCAGTGAACCCATTGGCCCCTGGAAAGAAATCATGCAGGGACTGACTATGGCGATCAATGGAGCGAAGAAGTATTTCTATATGCAAACCCCTTATTTCCTGCCGACAGAGCAAGTACTTGCCGCTATGCAGACAGCTGCACTGGCAGGAGTAGATGTGCGTTTGATGTTGCCGGAACGTGCCGACAACCGAATCACTCATTTGGGATCGCATTCTTACCTGGCAGATGTGATGCAGGCAGGTGTCAAAGTCTATTTTTATAAGAAAGGGTTTCTGCACTCCAAACTGATGGTTTCTGATGATATGCTCTCTACAGTAGGGTCTACCAATGTTGACTTCCGTAGTTTTGAGCATAATTTTGAAGTAAATGCCTTTATGTATGATGTGGAAACGGCTCTTGAAATGAAGGAGATATTCCTTCAGGATCAGCGGGAAAGTACACAGATCTTTCTGAAAAACTGGGTGAAACGTTCGTGGAGGAGGAGGGCAGCAGAGTCTGTCGTTCGTTTGTTGGCTCCGCTGCTTTAAAAAGGATGCTTCCTTTATCTGATATACTTTTATCTTATCTGAAAAGCGAGAAATTCACACTTCCATAGACTCTTCTTTCTATGAAATGCGGATGATCTTCAAAGTTATTTTGCTTACCATGCTCCAATACAAACAAACCTCCTTCTTTGAGCAGATTATTTTTGAATATTAGTTCCGGTATCGATTCCAGCTCCTTTAAAGCGTAAGGAGGGTCGGCAAAGATAAAATCAAACTGCTCTCGTCCGCTGTTGATAAACTTAAATACATCGCCACGGATAGGCAGACATTTGTCAGTTTGTACTTCTTTCATTATTTTGCAGATAAACGAGTGATGAGCCGGATCTTTTTCCACACTGATCACACGGTCGCAGCCTCGGGATACCAGTTCGATACTGATACTGCCCGTGCCTGCAAACAAGTCAAGTGCAGTTACTCCTTCTTCGAAATCAATATAATTATTAAGTACATTGAACAGATTCTCCTTGGCGAAGTCTGTTGTAGGGCGTGCTTTGAATGTACGTGGTACATCAAATCTTCTTCGTTTATAAATACCGCTGATTACTCGCATGTTAATAAGGCTTGCATGTCAATATTGTTGGCAGGATTCATAATGAATACCTGCAGAATGAATTTTTTCAGTTCGTTCATCAATGTCTCTTTGTCCGACAGAGTGCCTGTCAGATGTAGTTCATCCCGTTCCTGATTAAATTCCAGTTGCTTCCAGACATATAATAGATAGTAGATACGATCTTCGGTTTGCATGCACTCGAAAGAGTTGGCCAAAAGTAGCTGCCCCCGTTCGAAACAGTAAATGTCAATGGCATCTTTGCGTACTGAAGCATACATTTTCTTACTATTCCCCAGTCTGCTTTTGATAGAAAAATACTCGATGAGCGGGGTAGACTGAGAGTAGAAGCGGGCTTCGGGATATTGTTCATTTAAGAATGTATAGGTGCTTTTGTCTATGCCGAAGATTATGACTACATTATTCTTTTTCAGAATATTGTACATCACTATTTCATTCTCCCGTTTCTGATGATTGTGATAGAATAAAAGCTCTGCCTGTTCTTCCTCAAACAGTTCCAATGGTATCATGGTAAAGCGTTTGCTGGCTATCATGATGTTCACCCGTTTGTAGGAGTAGCTTAAAAAGTCCGATTCGTGGAAAACGTTTTTAAGATTGGCTGTCAGAGACAGAGAGGTGTCTACCTCTTTTTCGAACAGCGACTGCGAATTGTCGTTAATCGGATTGTAGATAGAAAAAGAAAATCCATCCGTACTAAGACGGATGGATAAAGTATATTGTTTTGATTTTGTAAAATCAATCATTATTCCCAGTTACCAGCACCATTGTTAGGATTGTCAATAGAACCTACCATCAAACCTGAGTATCTGCCCAGTTTTTCATTAAGGTCTTTCAAATTGATAATTTCTTGTCTGTCAAGTCCGCCCAAGTAAGTTTCATATGGAGCTTTCACTTCAAACAAGTATACAGGAGCACCTGATTTAGCTGTGTCGTTTTTAACATTCATTTCAAAGATAGCACCGTTGCCATAAGGAATGTACTTCATTGAATCTGCATTGAAACCTTTTGGATAGATGGTGTCCATTACAGCTACCCACATGGTGTCACGCTTAAAGTTTTCAAGTCCGTTTTTCTTAACTTCATCATACTTGCCTGTTTTTTTAGCTTTGTTGATGATTGCCATTGCTTTCTTCTCAGTCAAGCCGCTTTCCAATTGGTCGTCTGTCAGCTGACCAACTTTCATAACGAAAGGTAATTTTTGATTTTTAACGAAATCAATCAGTGTGTCAAAATGTTCTGTGTACATTCCGTGATGAAGCGAACGGTATTCCTGTTGTGCTTTACGGATGTCGATCAAACGGGCAATGACAGCCTGCTCTCTTTCCTTTTTCGCTTTTTCAAAATTGATAGGACCCATAATACTGCTATAGCAAATGTAGATTAATGCAGCAGCACAGAGTACTAATACAATATTAAATACTGTTTTCATGATAAATTATGTTTTTAGTTGTTATATTCGCATCGCAAAAATAGAATAAATAAATTTAAATACGATAGTTCCTCGAACTTTTTTCTCGTACAAAAATGATAAATAACTATTTAGAAAGGCAAATTAAGGAAAATTTTCCTTATCAACCAACTTTTGAGCAGGAAATAGCTGTAAAATCTCTTTCAGAGTTTCTGCTTTCCACACTGGCGGATGAAGTATTTATCCTCAGAGGCTATGCCGGTACTGGTAAAACATCTTTGGTAGGGGCATTGGTAAAGACGATGGATCAGTTACAGCAAAAGGCTGTGTTACTGGCTCCTACCGGTCGTGCTGCAAAAGTTTTTTCATCCTATGCCGGTCACCCGGCTTTTACAATTCATAAGAAAATATACCGGCAGCAGTCGTTTTCTAATGAAACCAGTAATTTTTCAATAAATGACAATCTTGCTACGAATACTTTGTTTATAGTCGACGAAGCTTCAATGATTTCCAATGAAGGATTGTCGGGCAGTATGTTTGGAACGGGAAGATTATTGGACGACCTGATACAGTTTGTTTATTCCGGTCAGGGGTGCCGTCTTTTGTTGATGGGAGATACTGCGCAGCTTCCTCCGGTAGGTGAGGAGTTGAGTCCGGCACTTTTTGCAGATGCATTAAAGGGATATGGATTGGAAGTGCGGGAAGTTGACTTGACGCAAGTGGTTCGTCAGATACAGGAATCGGGCATTTTGTGGAATGCGACTCAATTGCGTCAGCTGATAGCGGAAGATAATTGCTACTCTTTACCTAAAATAAAGATAACAGGTTTTCCGGATATAAAGATGGTGCCGGGTACGGAATTGATTGATGCCATCACTAGTTGTTATGATCATGACGGCATGGATGAGACGATTGTGATCTGTCGTTCTAATAAACGCGCGAACCTATATAATAACGGAATACGTGCACAGATCCTTTGGCGGGAAGATGAACTGAATACGGGAGATATGTTGATGATAGCCAAAAATAATTATTATTGGACAGAGCAATATAAGGAAATGGACTTCATTGCCAATGGAGAAATAGCAGTCGTGCGTCGTGTCCGTAAGACGCGTGAGATGTATGGTTTTCGCTTTGCGGAAGTGACTCTCAGGTTTCCTGACCAGAATGATTTTGAACTGGATGCCAATTTGCTGCTGGATACTCTTCACTCTGATTCTCCCGCATTGCCAAAAGTAGATAATGACAGATTATTTTATACCATACTTGAAGATTACGCAGATATATCTAACAAGCGGGACCGGATGAAAAAGATGAAAGCAGATCCACACTACAATGCGTTGCAGGTGAAATATGCTTATGCGATAACTTGTCATAAAGCACAAGGTGGGCAATGGCAGAATGTTTTTCTTGATCAGGGATATATGACGGATGAATATTTGACTCCGGATTATTTTCGCTGGTTGTATACGGCATTTACTCGCGCCACGAAGACATTGTATCTGGTGAATTATCCCAAAGAACAAATTTTATAAAAGATTTCTTTTTTTTTCTTCGTAAATAATTGATTCCCAGTCTAGATGAATGGGGAGATACTCGTTGTGAAAAAATAAATATGAGATTATATTTATTTTTTTTCAAAAACCTCTAAGTGTTTTTCAAGGTATGGGTTGTTATATAAATGTGAATCGAAAATAATAAATGGAATATCGATTCTAATATTTATATAAAAACTAATGTTTAATCTTAAATTCAAGTGTATGAGAATCAATGACTCGTGTAGAGGCTCGAAGATTTTTCGGGCATTGTTGA
>ERZ772881.2913-NODE-2913-length-11404-cov-7.875496_pt1 | contig 11404 bp, 9 predicted proteins | sample MGYA00580581_ERZ772881 | MGnify/ENA primary metagenome ERZ772881 (study PRJEB29015, sample SAMEA2737668) | human gut metagenome | biome: human gut; feature: human-associated habitat; material: faeces | place: China | collected 2012 ...
CCATCTGGCGGCCCAACGTCAGCGTGCTGGCTTCCATCCTGTTCGGCGGGTTTTACATCCTGTATCTCTACATTCCCACCGGCACCAATCTGGCCATCAAGGAGCTTTACAAGATGCTCCCCTATGTGGTAACGCTGGCGGTGCTCATCATCGTTTCCCTGCGGAAAAAGCGGGAGGATCAGCCCCCCGCCTCTCTGGGTCTCAGCTTCTTCCGGGAAGAACGCTGACCAAACCTTTACCGGCTCTCCGTTTTCGGAGGGCCGGTTTTTTCGTTGGCAGCCGAACAGATAAACCAAGCCCGGCCTCCGGAATATTCCGAAAGCCGGGCTTTTGGGATCTTTGGCTATTATTTGACAACCACATTTTCGTGACCCAGCGTCTCCTGAGCTTCCTGCACCAGCGCCGGGTGCAACAGTGCTTGGGTAGCATAGACCTTTCGGGTGTCTGCCATGACCATTTTCACCACGCTTTTGCCGGGGAACATCTGGAACACCAGCTTCATGTGGCGGATGGCGGGATCGTCGATGCTGGGGAATTTCAGGAACAGGGTCTCCCCCGCTGCCGTTTCCTGCTTGGGCTGGAGTTCCGGAATGCCGCCCTCTACCGTGGATAGGGGGTAAATGGAGTCGCACATGATCTGGGGGGCCTTTTCGTCCCGGACGGACAGCCGCCCCTTTACCACCACCGCCTGGTTCTCCTTCATATAGGCGCCGCAGGTCTCCAGCACCCGGCTGAAGCACAGCAGTTCCATGGAGGCGGTGTCGTCCTCCACCATGACATAGGCCATAAGGCTGTTGTTCTTGGTGGTTTTCGTCTTGCTGGAGGTGATGACGCCGGCAATGGTGATCCGCTGACCGTCGGTGAAGCGCTCCGGACCGTTTTCCCGGGAAAAGTCCTCGATAATTGAAACGATGGTGGGAGCGTGGAGCTTCCGCACAGCGTCCCGATAATGGTCCATAGGGTGACCGGAGAGGTACAGTCCGGTGGTGGCCTTCTCCATGGTCATCAATTCCTCCGGCGTATACTCCGGCATATCCGGCAAGTGAATTTCCTTTACAGAGTTTAATTTTCCATCATTGTCGGCGGCCATGGAGAAGAAGTCCATCTGTCCCTCCACGTTTTCCCGCTGCTGGGCTGCCACGGAGTCCATCACCGACTCATAAACCTTGATAAGCTGGGAACGTCTGGCGCCCATGGAGTCAAAGGCACCGGAACGGATCAGATTTTCCACCGCCCGCTTGTTCATTTCGCTGCCGTTCATGCGGCTGCAAAAATCGTACAGGGATGTAAAGTCGCCCCCGGTCTCCCGCTCCCGCATCACTGCCTGAATGAAGCCCCGGCCGATGTTCTTGATGGCCACCAGTCCGAACCGGATGCCCCCCTCCTCTACCGTGAATCGGTCTGCGGAGCGGTTGATGTCCGGCGGCAGCAAGGCGATGCCGCACTCCCGGCACTCGCCGATGTAGCCGGAAACCTTGTCGGAGTTATCCAGCACGCTGGTCAGCAGCGCCGCCATATACTCCCGTGGGAAATGGCATTTGAAGTACGCTGTCTGATAGGCCACCACCGCATAGGAAACGGCGTGGGCCTTGTTGAAGGCGTAATTGGCGAAGGCGAAGATCTCATCGTAGATTTTTTCGGCTGCGGCGGGATCGATGCCGTTGGCCACGCAGCCCTTAATGTTGCGGGCGGGATCGCCGTGGAGGAACGCCTCACGCTCCTTGGCCACGTCCTTGGCCTTCTTCTTGCTCATGGCACGGCGGAGCATATCCGCCTGTCCCAGCGTGTACCCGGCAAGCTGCTGGAAGATCTGGATGACCTGCTCCTGATACACGATGCAGCCATAGGTGATCGACAGGATCGGCTCAAGCTGTGGAATGAGGTATGTGACCTTTTTCGGGTCGTGTTTGCAGGCAATGAATTTTGGAATGGACTCCATCGGCCCCGGACGGTAGAGCGCAATCAAAGCCGTGATGTCTTCGATGTTCTGCGGCTTCAGGCTGACGCACACGCCCGTCATGCCGCTCGATTCGAGCTGGAAGACGCCCGACGTCCGCCCCGCGGCCAGCATTTCGTAGGTCGCGGCGTCATTTTCAGGAATACCGGCAAGAGTAAAGTTTTTATCCTTTTCACGGATCGTCTTGACTGCGTCATCCAGAATCGTGAGGTTGCGCAGGCCAAGGAAGTCCATTTTGAGCAGGCCGAGCTCTTCGAGCGTCGTCATCACGTACTGGCAGACGATCGTGTCGTCGTTGCGCGCGAGCGGGACATAGTCGACAACAGGGCGCTTCGTGATAACCACGCCGGCGGCGTGCGTCGAGGCGTGGCGCGGCATGCCTTCAAGGGCGCGTGCCGTGTCGATGAGCTTTTTCACCTGCTCGTCGCCCTCGTACTTTTCGCGCAGCTCGCGCGAGATGCGCAGTGCGTCGTCGAGCGTGACGTGCGGTCCTGCGGGGATGAGCTTGGCGATGACGTCACAGTCGGCATAGCTCATATTGAGTGCGCGTCCCACATCGCGAATGACGCCGCGCGCGGCCATCGTGCCGAAGGTCACGATCTGCGCCACGTGATCGTCGCCGTACTTGCGGCGCACATACTCCACGACCTCGCCGCGGCGCGTATCGCCGAAGTCCATGTCGATATCAGGCATGGACACGCGCTCGGGATTCAGAAAGCGCTCGAAAAAGAGGCCGTATTTCATCGGCTCGATGTCTGTGATCGACAGGCAGTACGAAACGATACTGCCCGCCGCGCTGCCGCGGCCCGGACCGACGGGGATACCGACGCTCTTGGCGTAGCGCACAAAGTCGGAGACGATCAAAAAGTAGTCGACAAAGCCCATGCGCTCGATCATGTTCTGCTCGTATTCGAGCTGCGCGCGCTGCTTGTCCGTCCCTTCGCCATAGCGCTGGGCGAAGCCGTCGGCGCAGAGCTTTTTGAAGTATGTGAGCGAGGTGTAGCCCTCCGGCACCTTGAATTCCGGCAGATGGTACTTGCCGAACGTAAACTCCAAATTGCAGCGCTCGGCGATCTTGCCGGTGTTCTCGATCGCCTCGGGATAGTCGGGAAACAGCGCCGCCATCTCCTCGGTCGAGCGCAGGTAGAAGCGCTGCGGCTCATAGCGCATGCGGTTTTCGTCGTCCACGGTCTTGCCCGTCTGGATGCAGAGCAAAACATCGTGCGCGTAGGCATCTTCTTTTCGAAGATAGTGCGCGTCATTTGTCACGACGAGCGGGAGACCCGTCTCCTCGTGCAGGCGCAGGATGCCCTTGTTTACGATGGCCTGATCGCGGATGCCGTGGTCCTGCAATTCGAGGTAGAAGTGCTCGGGGCCAAAGATTTCAGATAGTGTTAAGGCATATTCCTTGGCACCGTTGTAGTCGCCATTGCGGAGCCTTCTCGGGATCTCACCGGCGAGACACGCCGAGAGCGCGATGAGGCCCTTGGAGTGCTCGCGCAGAAGATCCAGGTCGATGCGCGGCTTGATGTAAAAGCCCTCAACGTGCGCCATTGAGACGAGGTAGGAAAGATTCCGATAGCCCTCCTCATTCTCGCACAGCAGCACGAGATGGCGGGCCTCGCTGTCGAATTCGTGCTGCTTGTCAAAGCGCGTGCGCGGGGCGACGTACACCTCGCAGCCGATGATGGGCTTGATGCCCTCGGCCTTGCAGGCGCGGTAAAAGTCGACCGCGCCGTACATCACGCCGTGGTCGGTGATGGCGCAGGCGGTCTGCCCCATCGACTTGACGAGCTTGGGGAGGTCGCGGATACGGCACGCGCCGTCGAGCAGGCTGTATTCGGTATGGACATGTAAATGGGCAAACGACATGGCGCGCTCCCTCCTATTCGTTCTCTTCTTTTTTTGCGATCTCCATGAGCTTTCGGATGCGGTGATTCAAACACGACTTCGTCAGCGGCGGGTCAAATGTCGCCGCCAATTCTGAAAGCGTCAGCTCTGGCTGAAGTAACCGCGCGACAGCGACCTCCTGCAATTTGACGGGCAGGTCGTTGATCGCACCGGACTCGGTCAAGCGTGTAAAGGCTTCCACCTGTTCACGTGAGGCCAGCACTGCTTTGTCAAGGTTGGCCGCGTCGCAGTTTACGCGCCGGTTCACGGTGTTTCGCATTTCCTTTTCGATTTTGGCCGACATGATCTCAAGCGCGCGCCCCGGCGCGCCGATGAGCGTCAGCAGGTCTTCGATATGGGTGCTGCTCTTAAAATATGTAATGAGGTTATTCTGCCGCATGACATTTTTCGGCTCAAAGCCCATGTCGCGCAGCAGCGCCTCGACCTCGCGCCCCGCCTGCACGTGCGAGGTCGCAAGCTCTAAGTGATACCGCTTTTGCGGGTCGGTCACGCTGCCGCCGGACAAAAACGCCCCGCGCAGGAACGACGCCCGACAGCACTCTTCTTCAAGCAGCGCAAAGTTCAGGTGCAGCGCAAAATGCGCCCGGCGATCGTAGCCGAGCGCGCGCCAGATCGTGTCGAGCTTGTCCTCCTGCGTGATGCGGAAGACGAGCTTGCCGCCGTCCTTCGACTTGTCAGGGAGTTCGTCAAAGCGCAGGGAAAATGCCTTTTGGAAGAGCTTTGGGAGACGCGCGGCGAATTCATCATTTTCCGTGACGATGCGCACCTCGTTTGCGGTGAATGCGCTGGCGTACAGCAGCACGCCGCAGCCCTCGGCCACGGCGCAGCAGCTCCGGTTGATCGGAACCTTGCAGAGCTCCGCTTTTACGTCATAGGCGAACGACATGCCGCCACCTTCTTTCGTTTCAAAAACTTGCTTCAGCCGCGCGTGATGTCGCGGTGATTTTCAAACGCGGGATAGCCCAGGGCCGTGAGGTAGGACGCGATGCAGCGCGCGACGGACACGCTGCGGTGGTGCCCGCCCGTGCAGCCGACGGCGATGACGAGCGTGCTCTTCCCTTCCTCTGCGTAGAGCGGAAGCAGAAATGAGAGCATTCCCTCGAGTTTGTCGATAAACGTCTTCGTCTGCGGGAACGAGAACACGTAGTCATAGACCTCGCTGTCCATGCCAGTCTTGTGCTTGAGCTCCGGCACGTAAAAGGGATTGGGCAGGAAGCGCACGTCGAATACCAGGTCGGCTTCCAGCGGGATGCCGTATTTGAAGCCGAATGAGACGACGTTCACGCTCAGCTTACCGCGCGCGCTCTTGTCGCCAAAGAGACCGTAGAGCTCATTTCTGAGCTTGGCTGCGGGCATGAGCGTCGTGTCGATGACAAAGTCGGCGTGCTCGCGCAGCGGGCGCAGCAGCTCCTGCTCGCGGTGCATCGCCTGCTCGATGGTCATGCCGTCAGACATCAGAGGATGGCGGCGGCGCGTCTCCTTGTAGCGCTTGATGATGGTCTCAAGGTCCGCCGTGACGAACAGCAGCCGGCAGATATCGCCGCCCTGCTTGAGCCGCTCCATTGCGTCTAAAATCCCCTGAAAGTTGCCGTTGCCCGAGCGGATGTCGCTCACGAGCGCGACGCGGTCATAGCGGCCGTCGCTCTGCGCGCAGAATTCGGCAAATTTCAAAATGATGTCCGCCGGTACGTTGTCCACCGTATAGTAGCCCATGTCCTCCAGATAGGTGGCGGCGCTGGACTTGCCCGCGCCGGACAGACCGGATATGATCAGAATTTCCATCGTTGTCTCTCTTTCTATTTACCGGATGATCTTGACCTCCGGCTCCAGCATCACGCCGTGCGCGTCGTAAACGGTCTTCTGTACCTTTTCGATGAGGGCGAGCACATCGGCGCAGGTCGCGCCGCCGACATTCACGACGAAGCCCGCGTGCTTGCTTGATACCTCTGCCCCGCCGACGCGGCAGCCTTTGAGTCCGCAGCCCTCGATCAGCGGGCCCGCGTAGTAGCCGGTCGGGCGCTTGAACGTGCTGCCCGCGCTCGGCAGCTCGAGCGGCTGGCTTGCCTTGCGCCGCGCCATCAGATCGTCCATCTTTGCCTTGATGGCGTCCGGATCACCCGATTCGAGCTTGACCTTCGCGCCGAGGACGATGCCCTCGCCCGCGGAAAACACGCTGTGGCGATAAGAAAAATCCAGCTCCGCAGGTGTTAAAACCTTCACGCCGTCGAGATACAGCGCCGTCACTTCGGTGACAACGTCCTTGAGCTCGCCGCCGTAGGCGCCTGCGTTCATCACGACGCCGCCGCCGAGCGTGCCGGGGATGCCGTGGGCAAATTCCAGCCCCGTCAGCCCCGATTTGCAGGCGAGATCCGCCGTCCGGGCCAGCGTAGCACCGGCATCCGCCAGGACGGTGTTCCCGCTTCCCCGCTCCACCCGGTTCAGGTTGGCAGAGGTGTCGATCACCAGCCGGTCCAGTCCCTCATCCGGGACCAGAAGATTGGAGCCGTTGCCAATGACCAGCGGATTTGCGCCGTAATCCTTCGCAAAGCTCATCAGCAGCACCAGCTGCTCCCGGCTGGAAGGAAATGCCATCCGCTTTGCTGGACCGCCGATGCGGAAGGTGGTGTGCCGGCTCATAGGCTCGTCTTGGAGCACTTCCAGATCCGGCAGATACTGTTCGATAGCCTTATCAAATTCAATCGTCCAGTCCATAGTGGACCTCCTTACATCCAATCGCCGTTATTTTCCCTGATTGGCCGATTTGCTGCCCAGATCTGCATGCAGATCCACTTTTCTGGCCAACTCCTCCGCGGCATTGTATCCATACCGGCGGTGACGGTTGTTCATGGCCGCCACCTCTACGATGCTGGCCAGATTTCGGCCGGGCCGGATGGGCAGCGTCACGCAGGGCACCTGTTTGCCCAGAATGTCGATAAACCGATCCTCGATCCCCAGACGGTCATAGGCCTTGGAGCTGTCCCAAGGCTCAAATTCCACCACCAGGTCGATCTGGGACTCCGGCATGACCGCCCGCATACCGAACAGCTGCTGAACGTCGATGACGCCGATGCCGCGCAGTTCGATGTAGTTGCGGATGACCTCCGGCGCCGTGCCGATCAACTGGTCGGCCACAAGGCGAATCTCAACGGCGTCATCTGCCACCAGACGGTGACCGCGCATGATCAGTTCGATGGCGGATTCGCTCTTGCCGACGCCGGAATCGCCGGTGATCATAACGCCTTCGCCGTAAATGTCCAGCAAAACGCCGTGCCGGGTGATGCAGGGAGCCAGCTGCTTGCTGAGATATTCCATGGTATGGCTGGTGAAATCCGCAGTCCGCTCGGTTGTCCGCAGCAGCGTCCGTCCGTGGTTCCGGGCGCATTGCAGGCACTCTGCGGGACATTCCATATTCCGGGCCAGGACCAGCGCCGGAATGGTGTAGGAAAACAGGTCATCAAAAACCTTGGTCCGCCGGTTCTCGCTCATTTTCATGATATAGGTCAGCTCCGCCTTGCCCATGACCTGGATCCGGCGGGCGTCGAAATAGTCAAACAGGCCCAGGATCTGCAGATCCGGCCGGTTGACGTTAGTAGATTCTACCTTGTCCGTTTCATAGGTATCTCCATGGTTCAGAATTTCCAGTCCGAAATGCTCCACATATTGTGCCAGGCTGGTGCCTTTTTCACTCATCGTATTCCACCCTTTCATCATGTGCCCACCGCTGTTCCGGCATCCAAATGCACACACGGTCCAGCGGCCAGAAAATCAATTTATTCGTTCTTTCTCATTATATATGATTTTCCACATAGGCGCAAGACCTTCACCGTTTTCAGGCTGAACGGCCCCTCAAAAAAACTTTTCAAATTTTTTCAAATTTTTCTTGCATTTTGTGTTTGAATCTGCTATGATACTACTTGTGCTTGTATGTAAGCATGTAATTACGCAACAGCAAGGAGGTGCAACGGATGGCAAAGTGCGAGTTCTGCGATAAGGGCGTTACGTTCGGCATTCAGGTCTCTCACTCTCATCGGCGTTCCAATCGGACTTGGAAACCCAATGTGAAACGTGTGAAGGCGATCGTTAACGGTTCCCCCCGCCATGTTTATGTTTGTACCCGGTGTATGCGTTCCGGTAAGGTCACCAGAGCGGTCTAATTGTACAGATAAACAGGTAAAGCACTCAGACTTTGGTCTGAGTGCTTTTTCTATTGGTATGCTGCGGGGCAGTTTTCACTTGCACCACTCCCCCGCTTCCGTTTGCTGTTTCATTCCCTCTGATCCCATTGAAATGAGCTCTGCCGGTTTCCCGGCGAAGCTCGTTTTTGATGAGTCTTACTTCCTTTTGCGGTTTCTCCGCAATCTTCGTGACCTTGGGATCAGCTGGAAGTGCGGAATTAAATAAAACTTAGAAAAACCACCGGAGCAACACGTTCCGGTGGTTTTGTTATGCATTACAGCCAGGTGGTCTCTGTCAGTTCGTCCTTTTTGGCCCGGCGCATGAGGCTGCTCACCACATCCTGCACGGCCACGCCATGATAAAGGACCTCGTAGACGCTGCGGCAGAGAGGCATTTCCACACCCTCACGCTGAGAGAGCTGGTAGATGCTTTCCGCGGCGTAATAGCCCTCCACCACGGCGCCTACCTCCGCCATGGCCTCCTGTGCGGACTTTCCCTGTCCGATCAGAATGCCTGCGCGGCGGTTCCGGGAGTGCATGGAGGTGCAGGTGACGATCAGATCGCCCATACCTGCCAGACCGCCGAAGGTCTGCCGGGTGCCGCCCAGCTTTTCGCCAAGGCGCGTCAGTTCCGCCATGGCGCGGGTCATCAGCAAAGCCTTTGTATTATCCTGATAGCCCATGCCGTCACATACGCCGCAGGCCAGAGCCACTACGTTTTTCATGGCGGCGGACAGCTCCACGCCCACGATATCCTCGCTGGTATAGACCCGGAAATAGTCATTCATGAAAGCGTCCTGTACCAGCCGGGCCACTTTCAGATCCGGACAGGCGGACACGCAGCCGGTGGGCATCCGAATGCTTACTTCCTCTGCGTGAGAGGGACCGGAAAGGGCAGCTACTTTACAGATGTTCCCGGTGACTTCCGTCAAAATCTGGCTCATGCGGAGGTTCGTATCCCGCTCGATGCCCTTGGAAACACTGACCAGAACGGTCTCCGGTGTCAGGTATGGGGCGATCTTCTTTCCCGTCTCCCGCACGGCGAAGGACGGCGTGGCGGAGATCACCAGTTCTGCCCCCTTCAGACAGTCCAAATCTCCGCTGATCTTCAGGCTGTCCGGCAGCTGGACACCCTTCAGCTTGGAATTCTCCCGGGTCTTTGCCATCTCCGCAGCCTTCGCCGGGTCATGGGACCACAAGGTCACATCATGTCCGTTGTCGCAGAGCACCATGCTCAGGGCCGTGCCCCAGCCGCCGCTGCCAACTACAACTGCTTTCATGTTATCCTCCTAAGTCTTCTTCCGATGGAAACTGAGTTTGTTTTCATTTCCCGCCAGCAAGCGCTGGATATTGGCCCGGTGCTTCCAGACGATCAATCCTCCCAGGCAAAAGGCCAGTACAATGATCGGCGTCTGGGGGTAGCAGTACCAGCTGATAAAGGGGAAGCTGGCCCCAGCCCATAGAGAGCCGAGGGAAACGTACCGGGTCAGTGCCGTTAAGATCAGGAAGCCGCCCCAAACCACAACGGCGATGCGCCAGTCGATCATGATGGCGATGGTGCCGCCGGAAAGGATGCCCTTGCCTCCCTTAAAGTGGAACATACAGGGGAACATGTGGCCCAGCAGGCAGAAAAGGCCTCCCCAGTATTTGAAGAGAACCAGAAGCAAGGCCTGATTTTCCATAGGTGTATCCGGCATAATCCGGGGATCAAAATATCCGCCGAGCCATACAGAAATCTTAATCGCGGCAACTGCTTTCAAAACATCGCATAGGATCACCACGAAAGTCAACGGTCCGCCGAAGGTGCGGAAGAAATTAGTCAGCCCCGCGTTGCCACTGCCGTGGTTCCGCACATCATCCCGCAGAATGTACTTGGAAACAATGACGGCCCCGTTGAAGCAGCCGCAGAAATAGGCGATAACAGCCGCGACGCCCAGCAGCAGCGGCAGCGGCGCGCCGTTTGGAAAGATGCTCTGCACGGTCAATCCTCCTTATCGCCCTTTTCCCGGATGGACAGGATGATGGGGGTACCCTCCAGACGGAAGGTGGAGCGGATGCAGTTTTCCAGATACCGCTGATAGGAGAAGTGGAACAGCCGCCGGTCATTGCAGAACACCACGAAGTGAGGCGGCTTCACGCCCACCTGCGTCATATAGTAGATCTTCAGGCGACGGCCTTTGTCCGTGGGCGGTTGGACGCGGGTCTGGGCATCCGCCAGAACGGTATTCAGCATACCGGTGGTGACCCGGAAAGCGGCCTGATTGGCCACATAGTCGATCATGTCGAACAGCTTGTCCACCCGCTGGCCGGTCTTGGCGGAGATAAACAGGATGGGGGCGTAGGTCATATAGGCCAGATCCCGGCGGATCTCCTCCGTCATACGGGTCATGGTCTTATCGTCCTTTTCCACCAGATCCCATTTGTTCACCACGATGATGCTGGCCTTGCCTGCCTCGTGGGCCATACCGGCCACCTTGGTGTCCTGCTCAGTGACACCTTCGGTGGCGTCGATCATGATCAGGCACACGTCCGCCCGGTCGATGGCCATAGTTGCCCGGAGGACACTGTATTTCTCAATATCCTCTTCGATTTTGGACTTTTTCCGCATACCGGCGGTGTCGATAAAGACGAAACTGCCTTTATCGTTGGTGAAACGGGAGTCGATGGCGTCACGGGTGGTGCCCGCCACGTTGGACACGATGACCCGCTCCTCCCCTAAGATCTTGTTCACCAGAGAGGACTTGCCGGCGTTGGGCTTGCCGATGACCGCCACCTTGATGGCGTCATCCTCCTCGTCCTCCTCGTCCTCCGGCGGGAAGTACTGCACGCAAGCATCCAGCAGGTCGCCGGTGCCGTGGCCGTGGACGGCGGAGACGGCGATGGGATCGCCCAGACCCAGATTGTAGAATTCATAGATGTCCGGGCTGCGGCCCTGGTCCACCTTGTTGACAGCCAGAATCACCGGCTTGCCGCAGCGCTGGAGCATAGAAGCCACCTCCTGATCGGAGGCGGTCATGCCGGTCTTGATGTCGCACAGGAACACGATGACCGTGGCGTTGTCAATGGCGATCTGGGCCTGAGAACGCATGAAGGCCAGGATCTGATTGTCCGTCCGGGGCTCGATGCCGCCGGTGTCGATGAGGGTGAACTTCCGGCCCTGCCAGTCGCTCTCCCCGTAAATCCGGTCACGGGTCACGCCGGGGGTATCTTCCACGATGGACAGCCGGCGGCCGATGATCTTATTGAACAGCATGGACTTGCCCACATTGGGGCGGCCCACGATGGCGATGATAGGTTTCGACATAAGATGACTCCTTTCCTGAGCGGCGTTGGTGTGTTTCGCTGCCGCCGCAAGAAGTTG
>ERZ772881.2915-NODE-2915-length-11395-cov-3.224339_pt1 | contig 11395 bp, 7 predicted proteins | sample MGYA00580581_ERZ772881 | MGnify/ENA primary metagenome ERZ772881 (study PRJEB29015, sample SAMEA2737668) | human gut metagenome | biome: human gut; feature: human-associated habitat; material: faeces | place: China | collected 2012 ...
GTGCAGAGAATACCGGAGCTGCTGAACGACCCGATTGCCATTACGCAGGCCATGACGCTGAAGAACACAGTGAACGTGTTTGGCGACCTGCAAACAGCAGACGGCACGCCGGTTCTGGTGGGTGTTATGGTGGCCAAAGATGTGGCCGGGCGAAACGCCGTAACAAAAATCCGCACGATCCACGCCCGCAGCGACTTTGCAAAGCTGATTACAGATGAAAGCATTTTGTATTTGAATGAAAACAAAAAGAAGACCAAAGAGTGGTTCCAAGTCCGCGGCAACCGCGTGCCTTTGGACGGAACCAGTTTTGGTCTTATTCGCAGTATACAGCTTGGGGACGCGGATGTCAAGTACAGTGAGAAGATCAGCGGCGCGGTGACACAGGAAGAACTGGAAAAAGCGCGGGCGGAGTACCGCGAAGCGGAACGCGCCCTGAAGGACAGCTGGGCGAGGGAAAAAGCGTGGCGGCAGCAGGACGAGGCCGAACATGGGCGGTTTTTGGCCCGCCTGATGCAGCACAAGCGCGCCGGGGACGCGGTGCAGTGGAAACAGAGCCAGGAATACCTGGAATACAAGGCGGCGGAAAACCGGTTTAAGGCCGAGCAGGACGCGCTGCTGGAACAGCGCGACCTGGCACAGGAAGTGATCAAACAGGCCCGCGAGCAGGAGCAGGACAAGGCATGGCAGAAAAAGCAGGCCCAGCAGGCCGAGTACGACGCCGAGGTGCTGGAAAGCGGCATGAGCCGGGAGGATTACCACCGGGAACAGGCAGCGGACACCTACGGCACCACAAAGTGGTTTGAGAGCGCCGGGTACATTTTGCCGGACGGGCGAATGCTGGATTTCAGCGGAGGGAGCGACAAGAGCGTACGCGACCTTGACCACCGCGACATCCAAAGCGTTTACGGCCCGGCGGAGCTTGCGCGCGGGGCAGAACAGACGGATTACCTGAATGCCTTTATTGCCGAAGGCAATGTGCGGGTGATGGCGGAAAGCCCCGGCGTGGACGTGAGCGCCGAAACCGAGGTGAGCGACGCGCAGAAGGCGGCCATTGCCGAGATGGCCGACACGCTGGGCGCGGCAAAGCATGGGTTTAACCTGGACATCAGCCGCAAAGACGGCAGCACTGCCGCAACGCGCTGGTACGAAGGCCGGGTGCGCGGCAGCGAAGTGGTGCGCGACCTGGAAACATATTACCGCACAGGCAGCCTGCCGGAGCAAAGCGAACTGAACCGGTTCCGGTACAGCAAGAAGGTAGACGCCGAGAAACACCCGCAGAGAAGGAAAACGGGCGAAGAACAGGTGAGCTTTGAAACCCTGCGGGAACTGCCGGATATGGAGATCACCGAGGTGGAGGAAAACGACCTGGCCGACAAGCCCGTAAAGGAAATTTTGGATGCGGGCCTGGCGAGCACGCAGCGCATACCGGGCAAAAACAGCGGGAGCGTGGTAAACCGATACACGGGAGATACCATTGTTGTGACGAGGGCTGGGCTGCGGCACGGGCTTTTGAACGCGGCCCAGATACAAAAAAATGCCCCGTATGTGGGGCAGATCGGGCCGATTTTGGAGAACGCCGTAAAGGTGAACGAGCTGGAAGCGCGCGGCAAGGAGGTGCGAAGTGATTTGTACCTTGGGGCGGCACGCATGAGCGACGGCAGCCTGATGGGGATCCGCTTTGTTGTAAATATGTACGAGGACGGCCAGAAGGTGCTGGATGCCGACAGCATGGAACCCTTGCGGGGAAGCCTGTACGCCCATACAGGCAGACAAATTAAAAATGGAACCGAATCCCTCAAGGGGCGAGAGGTCAGCACGAATGCCGTTGCTCTGTACGGTTCCAACATCAGTATAGAAGATTTTTTGGGCAGCGTCAAGGAGGAACTGGGCGAAAATTTATCTGCGAATGTAAAATATGCCTTTGGCATGGACACGGAAACAACGGCTGGCTTTGGCGAAGGACTGCGGTACAGCGCCCCGACGGAGGCGGACTATGACGACCTGCGGGCGCAGAACCGGGAGCTGGCGCAGAAAAACCTGTACATGGAACAGCAGATGGAGGTGCTGCGGCAGGAGTTTAAGGCATCGGGCGGGCACAGCGTAAGCCGGGCGAGCGCGCGGGGCATTGCCCAGCGCATTTTGAAGCTGACGGGCAGCAAGTACGGCGTGGACAGGCTGAGCGGCGATTTGTGGCGGGTGTTTAACGTGGAAGGCAACGGCGAGCCGACGCTGAACGCCGACGCGATGGACGCCCTGACCGACGTGATGCGCGGGGTGCTGAACGAGAGCGAGCAGAAAAACACCGAGCTGCGGGAATACTATAAACCGCTGCGCGAAACCCTGCGCGGCACGACGCTGGAGGTGCGCCAGGGCAGCGCGGAGTTTGCCGAGCTGATGAACGCCTACGGCGACGGCAAAAACGGGCGGCAGTGGGGCAACGTGCGCAAGGCGCTGTTTGGCCGGCTGAACGTGCGGCTGACCGACGGGGCCGGAAACTGGGACACGATGCAGGCCGAGCTGGCCGAGAGCTGGCCGGGAACCTTTGACGCGGAGAACACCGACATTACCGCATTTACCGACGCGGTGCTGGGGGTGTATGAGGCAAGCGTGCCGGTGGTGGAGAACCCGTATGGCATGGACATGGAAACACTGGCGCTTGACCTGGCCAACGAGGCGGTGGAGGGATACCTGAACAGCCCGACACGCCGCACCATGGCAGACCGCGCGGCGCAGGACGCGCAGAAGGCCGCGCGCGCCGAGTACCGCAAGGGGCGGCGGGACGCGCAGGCCGAGATGAAGGCCCTGTACGACCAGGCATACGCCAACCGGAAAGAGCGGTTTGACGCCATGCTGGAGGTTTACAAGCAGAAGGCACAGAACGCCAAGGACGACGCCGTGATGCGGGAGCGGATGCAAAAGCTGAAATGGGTGCAGACGCGGGACAAAAAGCTGGTGCGCCAGCAGGCGGAGTTTGCCACGCGGATGCAACGGCGCAACGACGGGCTTTTGTACCGCAAAAGCCGGGACAGTGCCCAGAAGCAGGTGCGCACCCTGGCGGCCTGGCTGCGGGAGCCGACGGACACCAAACATGTGCCCAAGAAGATGCGCACCGCCGTGCTGAACGTGCTGAACCTGTTTGACTGGAACACCAGCAACGCGGGCACGGCGACGGCGCAGCGGTGGCAGGAAACCATGAAGGACATTGCCCTGATGGCCAAGGACGCCGAGGCGCTGGAACACATGGGCGCAGGCGCGGGCGACTATGCCGATTTTGACCCCAGCCTGCCGGGATACATTGACACGCTGTTGCAGCAGACCGGCGGAAAGACGGGGATTGGGCAGTTCAGCGGCGAGCAGATGCGGCAGCTGGATGTGATTTTGAAAAGCATGACCAAGAGCATCACGCAGGCCAACAAGCTGCTGGCCGAGGGCAGCAGGGAAACCATTGCCGCCGCGGGCGACGCGAGTGTGGCCGAGATGGCCGCGCGGGAAAAGCAACAGGTAAAGAACAAAAACAACCTGTTGGGCAAGGCGGTGAAGGCCGCCGCCGACACCACGGCGGGCGACGCCCTGGGGCAGCTGCTTGGCGTGGATATGATGGACGCAGGGCGGTATTTTGCCGCCCTGGGCGACACGGCAGAGCAGATGTACCGGCCCATACGCGAAGGGTTTGACAAGCGGGCGTGGAAGCTGCGCGAAACGGTGGAGTGGACGCAGGCCCTGCTGAAAGACAAAACGGACGTGGACAAGTGGACGGGGCGCAAGGCCGAAAAGCGCAAATTTACCGTGACCGACGCGGCCAGCATGGCGGACACCGTGCTGGAGCTGACACCGGGGCAGGCCATGGAGCTGTACTGCCTGAGCCAGCGCGCGGCGGCGAAGGAGCATTTGATGATCGGCGGCATCCAGCTGAAGGACGCCAAGGGCAAGCCGGGGCGGCGGGTGAAGCTGACGCCGGGGCAGCTGGCGGAGATTACCGGCAGCCTGACGACCGAGCAGGTGAAGACGGCACGCGCCATGCAGGAATACCTGAGCACGACCGCGGCGGCGTGGGGCAACGAGGTGAGCAACACGCTGTACGGGTACGACAAATTTACCGAAACGCACTACTGGCCGATGAGCAGCAGCAACGACTTTACCGCCACAACGGCAGCCAGCAGCAGGCAGGCCGGGCTGAACGGCATTAAAAACGCCGGCATGACCAAGGCGCTGGTGAAGGGCGCCAACAACCCGCTGGTGGTGGGCGACGCCTTTGACACGTTTTTTGGGCACACGACGGAGATGGCGACCTATTACGGGTGGTGCATCCCGTTAAGCGACATGATGAAGTGGTACAACTGGCGCGCACCGGAAAGCGCCGTGAGTGTGAAGGAGGGCATTGACAACCTGCTGGGGCGCAAGGGCAAGGACTATTTTGAAACGCTGATGCGGGACATTAACGGCCAGGGCCGCGCCGAAACCGCCAGCGGCGGCGAGCGCCTGATGAACACCGTGACGCGCAACTGGAAGGTTGCCAAGGTGGGCGCGAACCTGCGCGTGGCGGTGCAGCAGCCGACGGCGTACTTCCGCGCGGGGGCGGAGATCGCGCCCAAATACCTGCGGGGCGCTTTGGGGCGCGGCGCGGCCAACCTGGGCAAAGGGCTGGCGGCCAGGGCCAAGGGCCAGACCTTTGAGGGCGGCATGGCGAAAGCCGAAAAATACTGCGCCATTGCCTGGTGGAAAAGCCAGGGATATTTTGAAACCAACCTGGGCAAGGACGTGCGCGCCATGGCGCTGGACGAGGAAACGGCGCTTGAGCGGGTGCGGAGCGCCAGCACCGCGATGGCGGAGTGGGGCGACAAAACCACCTGGGGCGCTTTGTGGAACGCCTGCGAGCTGGAAACGCTGGACAAGCACCCGGAGCTTGAATATGACAGCGAAGAATTTAACCGGCAGTGCGCCGCGCGGCTGAGCGAGATTGTGGACAAGACGCAGGTGGTGGACAGCGTGCTGCACCGCAGCCAGATCATGCGGAGCACAGCGACGTTTACCAAGATGGTGACAAACTTTATGGCGGAACCCATTAAAAGCTATGCCATGGTGGCCCAGGCGGCGGTGAACCTGGCGCAGAACCCGAAGGACAAGGCCGCGCGGGCAAGGTTTGCCCGTGTGGGCGTTACCTATGTGGCAACGGCGATGGCGACCGCCGCGGCCGCGGCCACCGTGGACACCCTGCGGCACCCGCGCGGCGACGACGAGGACGACGACGAACGGCTGACTGCGGCAAGCCTGGCCAAGGTATATGCCCAGAACGTGCTGGAAAACTTTGCGGACGGGGTGAATTTGCCGGGGAACCTGCCGCTTTTGCAGGACATCATCGGGTTTATCACCGAGCGCGCGGACGGGAACGCGACCTATACCATAAAGCGCAACGACGTGGAGTGGATCGGCGACGTGATGGACGCGGTGAGTGTGTGGAACAAGTACCTGACGGGCAAAACAACGAGCCTGTACCAGGTGCTGTACCGCACGGCCAACGCGGTGAGCAATGTTACCGGCGTGGCGGTGAGCGCAGCCCTGCGCGACGTGAAGGGCGTATACGACACGCTGACCGGCCTTGCCGGCGCCGACGACCCGCTGGGGATGGACAAGGACCTGAACCGCATTGCCCTGGCGCTGGACGGCGGCGACGCTGACAAGGCGAGCCGGCTGTTTGCCGGGCAGGTGGACGCCAAGGTAAAGAGCGGCACCGACCCCGCCGACGCCGTGACCGCCGCCCGCAGCACCGTGACGAAGCTGTACAGCAAGGCGTACCAGCAGGCGGACAGCGAGGAACGCGCCGAGATGCTGGACGCCCTGATGGGGCTGGAATACGGCGGGGAGCGGGTGTACGATTTGGACACCGTGACCGGCTGGGGCGTGACGGTGGGCAGCGCCGACATTACGGCGGCGCTGGACACGGCGGACGCAGACGCGGTGCAGGAGATGATCGACGAGAGGGTGCGGCAGCTGGAGCGGGCCGACGAGGAAGCGGCGGCGCAGGCAAGCCGGATGATGGAGGCCGGTACCCTGACCCGCGAGGAATATGACAGCGTGCTGGACAGCGCCAGGGACGCCAAGGAACTGCGCACAGCGATCCGCAGCGCCATAACAAAAGAGATGAAGCCGAGATACCAGGCGGCGGACACGGCCGGGCGGCAGGAGATTGCCGAGATGCTGTGCAGGCTGAAGGTGGACGGGCTGACGGTGTACGAGGCGGACGATTTTAAGAAATGGGAATGAAGCTCCTGAACCAATAACGCATAAAGATGCCCCCGGCGGGCCGTGTGAGAGCGGCAACCGGGGGCGTTTTGAATTTTACGGGACAAGTGGGGGCGCGCCCGGATACGGCGGCATGGCAAAATAAAGGCAGAAGCGGGCGCACCGGCGCAAAAGCCGGAAAAACAGCCCGGCAAGGAGGGTATGGTATGACCCAGGGAACGACCCCGACGCTGGTGTTTGAGCTGGACATAGAGCCGGGAACGCTGGTAAGCCTGTATTTGACGTTCCGGCAGGGATACGGGAGGGAAGTGACCCGGCGGGAGGACAGCATTACCGCCGACAATGACGCCAAGACCCTGACGGTGACGCTGACACAGGAAGAAACCTTAAAATTTGAGGAGGGCGGCAACGTGGAAATACAGCTGCGCGCCGTGACAACGACCGGCGCGGTGCTGGCCAGCAATATCGTGGCACTGCCGGTGGAGCGGATACTGCTGGGCGGGGTGATCACATGAAGCTGAGATTGCTGAACAGCAGCGAAACCGTGCAGATGAGCCTGAGCGGCGGCGAGGCGGTGAGCCTGAGTTTGAAAACCGGCGCCGTGCAGACCGGCGGAAGCCTGAGCATTGGCCACGGCCTGAAATGGGAGAGCGGCGCTTTGTGTGTGGACTGCGCCGACGCTGTGGAAACCGACAACACCCTGCCCGTGACCAGCGCCGCCGTGGCGGTGGAGGTGGGCAACATCGCGGTGCTTCTGGGCACCATTTGAGGAGGATAGAACATGCCAGACACGACACAGACCAACATTGCGACCGAGATCACCCGCATCCAGAACGACCGCAACACCATACGCACCAAGCTGGTGGAGCTGGGCATGGCGGAGAGCACGGCCAACCTGGACGCGCTGGCCACCGCCATCAGCGGAATCACCAACCAGGGCGCAGTGAGCGCGACGGTGCAGGAGGGCGACACCTACACCATTCCAAAGGGCTACCACAACGGCAGCGGCACGGTTTCCGGCGTTTCCGGCGGCGGCAATTACAACCTGCAAAGCAAGAAGGTGACGCCGACCAAGAGCCAGCAGAGCGTGACGCCGGACAGCGGCTATTATGGCCTGTCCGATGTGACGGTGGCGGCGATCCCGTCCAACTACCAGGACGTTTCGAGCGTGACGGCGACGGCGGCGGATGTGCTGTCCGGCAAGATCGTGGTGGACAGCACCGGCAAGACCCTGACTGGCACGATGGCCAACAACGGCGCTGTGACCAAGACGCTGGACACCACGACCACCAGCTACACCATCGCCAAGGGCTACCACAGCGGCAGCGGCAAGGTGAGCATTACCAAAGAGAGCAAGAGCGTGACGCCCACCAAGAGCGCCCAGACCGTGACCCCGACCAGCGGCAAGGTGCTTTCCAGCGTGAGCGTGGCGGCCATTCCCGCGCTGTATGTGGACACGACGGAGAGCACGACCGACGCGGCGAGCGCAGCCAACATCCTGAGCGGCAAAAAAGCCTGGGTGAACGGCAGCCAGGTGACGGGCACCATGGCCAACAACGGGGCCACCAGCCTGACCATTGACGGCCTGACGACCCTGAGCGTGGCTGTGCCCGCGGGGTACACGAGCGGCGGCACCGTGAGCCTGACGGATGATATATACGACGCGCTGGCGGCGATCTGATGCTGCTGAAAGGAGAAACGCATGGCGGACACGAACATTAGAACGCAGATCAGCCGCTTAAGCGGGGCGAAAAGCGACCTTGCCACGGCGATCACCGCCAAGGGCGTAACGGTGCCGGATGACACAACGCTGGACGGGTACGCCGCGCTGGTGGAGCAGATCGACACGGGGGTGGATACCAGCGATGCTACGGCGACAGCGAAAGATATTGCCAAGGGCAAAACTGCTTATGTGCAGGGCCAAAAAATCACGGGCAAGCTGTACGAGTATACTAAAGGGAAAACAAAAAACTACTTTACTACGGGCTCTGAAAATGTCACGTTTGAACGTGACAGCAATAGAGATTTAATCAACATAACAATCCCCTGGATGGGCAACGACGAGATCATGCGGATTGATAGCTATATAAAGCTTGGAGCCGATGCTACTCTTTTTGGCGACGCTACCGCTGCGGACGTGATTTCCGGCAAAACATTTACCAGCAAAGCCGGGCTGAAGCTCACCGGTACCAACACCAACGATGCCGATACCAGTGATGCCACTGCAACGGCGGATGACATTGCCAAGGGCAAAACTGCTTATGTGCAGGGCCAAAAAATCACGGGCACTGTGGAGCCTGCCGAAAGCAATAACAACGTTGAGGCTTATGCCATTACGAACACCAACCCCAGCGTTAGTTTTAGGCGCACTGACGGGGCAATCAAGATTTGGGGCTACGGCACCATGACCAGTTCCGGCGGCTGGGGCCAGCAGACTACGAGCCTGGTCGCGTTTGAGGGCGACAAGTACCACAAGGGCGCTATATATGGCAGCCCAAGCAGTACCAGTTTGAGCCTAAGCATCAGCAACGGAAAACTGACTGGCCTGCCGAGTGGACTGACGGCGATCAACGCGATTGTAACAAGAGGTATATGATATGGCAACACAAGCAGACGGATTGACCAGCAGTGTGCCGGACCCGCTGAGCGAGGTTTTGGGCTGCGGGCTGGACAGCGGCGACGACAGGCGGCAGGCACAGGCCTATGCCGTGCAGGCTGCCAAGAGTGCCGTGCAGGCAGACGCGGACGCAAAAAGCGCGGGGAACGCAGCAGTACGCGCCGAAAGCTGGGCGGCGGGCGGAACAGGGACCCGAACCGGAGAGGATGCGGACAACGCCGAATACTATGCCGGGCAGGCCAAAACCAGCGCGACAGCCGCAGCGGCAGACAGGGCCGCCGCGGAAACAGCCAGCCAAACCGCCGTAAGCAAGGCGGAGGCGGCGGCAGCCAGCGCAGAAGCGGCAGCCAAAAGTGCCATTGAAGCAAAGCCGAGCGATGTGGCAACGCAAAGCACAAACGGCCTGATGAGCGCGGCGGACAAAACGAAGCTGGACGGCATTGCCGAAAACGCCAACAACTACACCCACCCCAGCTACACGGCAAGGGCCAGCGGGCTGTACAAGGTGACGGTGGACGGCACCGGCCATGTGAGCGCGGCGACGGCTGTGACCAAGAGCGACATTACGGCGCTGGGAATACCGATTGGAGAAGATCACGAAATAACCTTTTCAAACCTTGCAACAGGCATAACTGTACCGAACGGCGGCGGCAAGGACAAGTGCTATTGCTATACAGTAGGAAAACTGGGATTTTTAAGTATAACATTTGAGAGCGAATATAATACCAGCGGCACAGCTATTGCAGCAGGCAAAACACTTTTTTATGTGGAAGGGGTGCCAAAATCAATTCACACCAGATACTTGAGCAAGAATGCCGACGATGGGGATTTCATCGCCATCAGAAGCAGCGACGGGGAACAATATATACTTGAAGCAACTCATACCTCAACCGACGCACTAGGGATAAAAGCAAAAGAAGCTATCCCTGCCGGATACAGGTACAAAATCAATGTGGTGTTTGTTGAAGTATAAAATGTCTGAACGACAACGGAGGTGTAACCCCAATGAGATTACAAAACGGCGATGTCCTGTTTGCCTGGCCGCTGGCACAGCACGTCATCACGGCCGGCTGGACGTACACCAGCGGCGCGGCACACAATGCCATTGACCTGCGCACCCAGAGCGGCACCAGTTGCGTGCGGCCGGTGTATGCCGCCGAGGACGGCACGGTAGACCAGGCGCAGACCTGGGACGGCAAGACCTGCACGGGGATGCAGAGTTACGGCAACATGGTGCGGCTGCGCCATGCCGATTACAACGGGAAAAAGCTGCAAACGCGGTACGCGCACCTGCTGAAGTGCGTTGTGGAGCTGGGCGACGCGGTAACGGAGGGCCAGCTGATCGGGTACAGCGGCGCAAGCGGCAACTGCTACGGCGCGCACCTGCATTTTGAGGTGCTGTACAAGGGCAGGCGGGTGAACCCGCTGAACTGGCTGGACGCTGACTTTACGCCCGCCAGCGCGGCGGTGCGCAGGCACCTGGGCAGCTATACCAGCGTTGCCCGCCCGGCGGATGCCGAACCCGCCGCGAATGCCCTGCAAACGGTGCAGGCCAACGGCCTGACGAACGCTGAGGCCATGAGCGTGTACAGCCTGGCGCTGGCGCTGGGCCTGGTGGGGCTGGGCCTGTACAGCGCCGAGTACGCCGACGCGGCGCACACAAAGCAGAACCTGCGCATTGGCCCGGTGAGCGCCGGGGACGCCAAGGCGCTGATGGACAAGCTGACCGAGCTGGGGGCCGCGGACAAGGCCGCCAGTACGGCAGCATAAGAAGGAGGGAACAGGCATGACAAAGCTGTTTATCAGCCAGCCGATGCGCGGGCGCAGGATGGCCGACATTGTGCGGGAGCGCAAAACGCTGGTGGCCGACGCGGCGGTGGCGCTGCAGGAGGACGAGATCGCGGTGCTGGACACCCTGTTTGACGACACCGATGCCACGCCGCTGGCCCTGTTGGCGCGGGCGCTGGGGAAGCTGGCCGAAGCGGACGCGGTGATTTTTGCGCCCGGCTGGGAAACGGCGCGCGGGTGCCGCATGGAGCACCTGGCGGCGGAAGAATACGGGATCAGGATCGTGGAGGGGTAGAAAAAATGGAAGAGCAAAATATGTTTTTGTGGATCAAGGCGGCGGTGACGGCGCTGTGCGCGGCGTTTTCGGCGGCCTTTGGCTGGCTGGGGTGGCTGGTGCTGGCCTGGGCTGTGTGCATGGTGATCGACTGGATCAGTGGCAGCGTGGCTGCGGCGTCCAAAGGCGAGTGGTCAAGCGCTGTGGCGCGCGCAGGCATCTGGCACAAGGCCGGGATGGTGGTTGTAGTGATTGTAGCCGCCATGGCCGACGGCGTGCTGGGCGTGGCGGTGGAAAACCTGCCCGTATTGGGCATACAATACACCGTGCTGATTTTGCCGGTGGTGCTGGTATGGTACATTTTTACCGAGCTTGGCAGTATTGCCGAGAATGCCGCAGCCATGGGCGCACCTGTGCCGGAGGGCCTTATAAAACTTTTGGCCGCAGGAAAACGCGCGGCGGAAAAGTGCGTGCCG
>ERZ772881.2917-NODE-2917-length-11391-cov-39.425106_pt1 | contig 11391 bp, 9 predicted proteins | sample MGYA00580581_ERZ772881 | MGnify/ENA primary metagenome ERZ772881 (study PRJEB29015, sample SAMEA2737668) | human gut metagenome | biome: human gut; feature: human-associated habitat; material: faeces | place: China | collected 2012 ...
CAGCTTCGAACCCTGTGCAGCTTTAAATAAAGTTATTTTTGTCGTTCACTATAGCATGGAAACTGCTTTCTACGCCGGCTTTTTTGGCCATTTTGTCAAAATCATAAGATGCCATAGAAGTTCGCTCCTTGTGTTTTTATTTTGCTTATTTTTTATTTTGCTTATATTATACAATAGATGGAAATAAAAAGGCTGTGCCTATAGAGTGGGTATACCACGGCCCTGCCGAAGTCAGAGTTCTGACAAAGCCACAGCCTTGGCCGCAGGCCACTTCCCGTCTTTTTATGCTATACTATGCTTATATGTATTAAACGCTCAGAGGAGGGCATACTATGAATATTCTTGTTACCGGCGGTGCCGGTTATATCGGTTCCCATACGGTGAGAGCCCTGGCAGCGGCCGGAGATTTCACACCCGTTGTCTTTGATAACCTGGCCACCGGCCATGCTGAGTCGGTACCGGAAGGAGTGGCCCTGGTGAAAGGGGACATCCATGACGTGGATTTCGTGGCAGACACCCTGAAAAAATATGATATTTCCGGGGTCATCCATTTTGCTGCCTTTTCCCTGGTCGGTGAATCCATGGTGGATCCCGCCAAGTATTACACAAACAATGTGGAAGGGACCCTGCACCTGCTTTTGGGAATGAAGAAAGCGGGGGTCAATCAAATTGTCTTTTCCTCCACCGCCGCCGTCTACGGGGAGCCGGAAAAGACACCGATTGAAGAAGATTTTCCCCACAATCCCACCAATGTGTACGGCCGCACGAAGCTGGTCATCGAAAACATGATGCGGGATTTCACGAATGCCTATGGCCTCCGGTATGTAGCGCTCCGGTACTTTAATGCCGCCGGCGCTGCCCTCGACGGTTCCATCGGCGAAGACCACAATCCGGAATCCCACCTGATTCCCCTGATCCTGAAGACCGCCCAGGGCGTCCGGGACCGCATCGCCATTTACGGCACCGATTACCCCACCCCCGACGGCACCTGCATCCGCGACTACATCCATGTACTGGACCTGGCCGATGCCCACGTGCTGGCCATGAAATACCTCCTCCGTGGCGGGGAAAGCAACTATTTCAACCTGGGAAGCGAAAAAGGGTTCAGTGTCCGGGAAATCATCGAGACCGCCAAAAAGGTGACGGGCATCGATTTCAAAGTTACCGAAGAAGCAAGACGCCCCGGCGATCCGGCCGTGCTCATCGCTTCCTCCAGAAAATGCCGGGAAGTACTGGGCTGGCACCCCACCCATTCCAATACGGAAGAAATCATCGCCTCCGCCTGGAAGTGGCATAAAAGTCACCCTTACGGATATAAGAAATAAGTTGCTGAGTGAGTAAATACCTGATGCAGGGTGGAAAGTAGTTGAAGGGGAACGCCTGCCAGCGAGGTGGTTCAGGGGTAACGGGCTGCGCCCGAGGGGAAGGTGCGGCGCACAAATAATATAGCGCCGCGAAATTTTTATACCTGGCAGCGACGCGGCTAATATAAAATTCGTGCCGCTTTACAATTTGATGCGGCACACCACCCCCTTGGCCGAAGGCCATTCCCCTTGAGCCACTTTGCCCGCAGGGCATTCCCCCTCAGCCACTATGCACTTAACCAATATTATCTCAATTGCAATCAATCCATTCACACATATTCTCAAGGAGTCTAACATGAAACGAATCAGAAAAGCAGTCATTCCGGCTGCAGGCTTTGGCACCCGGTTCCTTCCGGAAACGAAGGCCATGCCGAAGGAAATGCTTCCTATTGTAGATAAACCTACCATTCAGTATATTGTAGAAGAAATCAAGGCCAGCGGCATTGAACAGATTCTCATCATCTCCGGCCATGCAAAGCGGGCCATTGAAGACCATTTCGATTCCTCCCCGGAGCTGGAACAGCACCTCTATGAATCGGGCAAGATGGACCTCCTCCGGGAAGTGCGGCAGGTGGCTTCCGTAAAGATCCACTACACCCGGCAGCAGTACATGCGGGGTCTGGGTGATGCCATCCTCTGCGCCAAAGATTTCATTGACGGCGAACCCTTCGGCGTCATCCTCGGGGATGATGTGGTGTACAACGCCAGTGGAGAGCCGGCACTCCGGCAGCTCATGGACCAGTATGAAAAGACCGGCAGCACCGTCATCGGCTGCCAGATTGTCCGGAAAGACCAGGTTTCCTCCTACGGTATCGTGGATGGCATCAAAACCGATGATCCGAACCTCCTCAAGGTGAAGGACATGATTGAAAAGCCCTCCATCGAAGAAGCCCCCAGCCGTTTCGCTGCCCTGGGCCGCTACGTCATTACGCCGGATGTCTTCGAAGTGCTGGAACAGACAAAGCCCGGCAAAGGCGGAGAAATACAGCTCACCGATGCCCTCCGTGTCATGGCCCACAACGGCAGCGTGTATGCCTACAACTTCACCGGGAAACGGTACGATACCGGCAATAAGCTGGGCTACCTGAAGGCCACCGTGGAATTCGCCCTCCGCCGTCCGGACCTGGGCCCCCAGTTCCGGGCTTACCTGGAAGACCTGCTGGCCAAGGATAAGTAATAAAAAAAAGACTCATGAGATTAGATCTCATGGGTCTTTTTTTATGTGTATCTGATGATGTATACCCATGCCTTTAAATAGGGCTAAAGGTGATGAATAAACTGCGCTGCGCCTGTTCACCGGGTTGTGGCTTTACCTGGGGCTGCGCCCCTTGTGTGACCGGATGGCGTGCACACATAGGGGTCTGACGTATGACTCCGCGGCGTGCGTAAGGGCTCTCGCCCAAGCTGCTCCTGCCGTTCTTCATTAATCCCCCATCCAATTCGCGCCACCCATTGAAACCCTCCACCACTTCGTGGTCCCCTCCCCTCTAAAGAGGGGAGTTTGGGGTGCTCTTAAAGGCTTCACCGCTACCCTGTTGCATAAAACGGCACTTTTCAATTTGTACGCCGTCACCTTTGCAGCGTTGCGGGAGGGAAATGCCAAAGGCTGATCAGCTTAATGCTCAATGCCCCACCAGTTACCTGCAGCTGACTCAGCCATCCCTCATTCTGCTGCAGTTACGGGCTTTTTCTTCTGGGCTTCGTAGAGCTCGTAGTACTTGCCCTTCTTTGCCATGAGGGCGTCATGGTTGCCGGATTCTATGAGGCGGCCATGATCCAGGACGTAGATGCAGTCTGCATTCCGTACGGTGGAGAGGCGGTGGGCGATGATGATGGTGGTCCTGTCCTTTGCCAGGTCATCCAGTGTGGACTGTACCATCTTTTCTGTCTGCGTATCCAGGGCAGAGGTGGCTTCATCGAAAATGACCACCGGCGGATTCTTCAGGAATACCCGGGCAATGGCGATTCTCTGCTTCTGGCCGCCGGAAAGTTTGACGCCCCGTTCCCCTACTTTGGTATCGTAACCATTGGGCAGGGAATTGATGAAATCATCTGCCGCTGCGAGCTTGGCGGCCCGCCGGATTTCTTCCATGGTGGCTCCTTCTTTGCCGTAGGCGATGTTCTCGGCAATGCTGTCACCGAAGAGGAAGACATCCTGCTGGACGATGCCGATTTTCCGGCGCAGGTCCTGCTGGGCAAATTCATTGAGGTTATGTCCATCCAGGGTAATGGAGCCTTCGGTGGGTTCATAGAACCGGAGCAGCAGGCTCACCAGGGTACTCTTGCCGGCCCCCGTTTCTCCTACGAAGGCCACGGTCTTGCCGGCGGGAATGTCGAAATTCAGGTGATGGAGGATGAGCCGGTCCGGATCATAACCAAAGGAAAGATCATGGAAATCAATGTCCCCCTTTACGTGGGCCAGGGTAATGGGATGCGGCGGGTCCTGGATGGAAGGCTCGGTATGCATGATTTCTTCGAACCGGTGGAATCCGGCCATACCCCGCTGGTACACTTCCGCCAGAATGGTGAGGCGGAAGACCGGACGCATGAAGATATTCACATAGAGGAGGAAAGCCACGAAGTCGGAAAGCATCAGTTCACCCCGGGTAATCATCCAGCCGCCGGCCAGAATAACCACCACGTTAATGAAATTGGTGAAGAAATTGATACTGCCGGAGAAGTAGCCCACCAGCCGGTAGGATTCAAACTTCGTATTCCGAAGGTCCACGCTCTTTTCTTCAAATCGTTTCAGTTCAAAGGCTTCCTGGGCAAAGGCTTTCACGAGGCGGATACCGGACAGGCTTTCTTCCGCACGAGCCGCCACTTCTCCCGCCACCCGGCGGTTCTTGCGGAAGGCTCCTTTCATCTTTTTATTGATTTTCACCGTATGGATGGCTTTCGCAATGAGCAGGGCTCCAATGAGAAGGGCCAGCTTCCAGTTCATAAAGAGCATGACCACCAGGGTACCTGCCATAATGACGCCGCAGAGGAGCACATCGTTAGGTCCCCGGAAGGAAAGTTCACTGATTTCCGTAATATCGCTGGTAATGCGGGAAAGGAGCTGCCCCGTCTTTTCGTTATCAAAATAATGGAAGGACAGCTTCTCGATATGGGAAAACAGGTCCCGCCTCATGTCGTGCTCGATGGAGGCACTCATGACGTGGCCATAGTACTGCACCATAAACTGGATAATAAAGTTGATGATGTAGAGCATCAGAAGAACGGCGGATCCGATGAAGAGACGCTGCATGTCCTTCGCCGGCAGCACCTGGTTGATGAGGTTCCGGACTACGATAGGAAAGATCAGGTCCAGCCCTGCCATGGCAAAGGTGCCGATAATGACCCAGATGAGAATTTTCATATAGGGCCGGTAGTATCGCATAAATCGTGTAATCATAGTTGTAATGGTTCCTCTCTATCCCAGGATATAAAAAGAATATGGTCGGAAAAAGTGGCAAAGGGGTAACGCCTTCGGCGAGGTGGCTTAAGGGTAATGGCCTTCGGCCAAGGTGATGGTGTGCCGCATCAATTCATATAGCGGCATAATTTTTATATCCAGCGGCGAAGCCGCAAAATACATCATCCGCGGCGCTTTATAAATTGTGCGCCGCACCACCCCCTCGGGCGAAGCCCGTTCCACCCCCAGCCACTTCGCACTCAGGGCGTTACCCCCCCCCGCCACTTTTCTCACTCTACATTCCATATATGCAGCCTGTAGTCCCCCAATAAGTTTCCTTCCGGCGTCACCGCAGGTACTTCTATGCCTGCAGCCCGTTTACCATCGGATGACAGGGCAATGGCCTGGAGGGGGCCAGCGGTGTGGTAATAGTGGAGTTCTTTACCATCAGAAAGACTGACGATGGCAGCGCCGTGGGCATGGTAATCGTGGTTTCTTACGTTTCTCCCCACCGCCAGGGCAGCCATTCCTTCAGCGGTGCTGACACCTTCAATTTCTCCGGGCGCCCGGTACCGGAAAAGGAAACGTCCATCGAGGCCAAAGAGGTAGAGGCTGTTGCTGGCAGGATGGATGACGGGAGAAGGCATCTGCCAGTTGTCCCGGCCGAAGGTATTGATGGTGGCAAAAAGGACTCCCTCCGGTACCACCATGGCGTCCCGGCCGGCGGCAAAGAACCAGGTTCCGTTAATATTCTTTGCTTCCGCTACCGTCCGCTGCCAGAGCAGGTTCCCATCGCTGTCGTAGAGGAATCCCCTGCCGTCGCTTGTCATGGCGGTGAGATACTTCCCATCTTCCGAAAAGGAGGGCCCATTTCTCATGGCCACAGTCTGGAAATGGTCAGCTGTGGGAATGGTTTCTGTATGGACCAAAGTCCCATCTCTGTCATCGAGCACATATATATTTTTATTATACTCCAATTTTTTTATTTTTGTTTTATCATAATTGGCAGTTCCAAAGGCAAACCGATGGGCTCCCTCGGCATCGTCGCCCCAGTTTACCCAGGCATCCATATTCCCATTTTCCGGATATTTCCAGCGGACGTCGCCGCCTGCGGTAAATGACACAATACGGCTCACATAGCGGCGAGTGCCGGATTCATCCAGGGTGAAACGATAGAAAACGGCGTATACATTTCCCTCCCTGTCCGTGGCCACATGGATGGGCTGTGGATCCGCCCGGATGTCCGGTTCACCGCCGATAATGTCATACCCCTTGCATTTCCATTTCACGTCTCCCGTCTTCACATCCAGGGCATACAGATAGCCATCGGGACTCTTTTCGCCGGCGTAGACCGTCTTTTCATCCCGGCTCACGGCGATGGACCGGATGAGGCCGCTTCCTACAGAATGGCTCCACAGTTCTTTTCCCTCTTTGGACAGGTGAATGAGCTCCCCGTTTGCTGTGCCGATGAGCCAGCCTCCATCAGATTTCACGGAGAGGATTTCCCCGCCGTCAAATCCCATGCGGTCATAATTCCGTCCTGCCATTTCTCCCAAAGGCACCACGGTACCTGCTTCCCGGTCATGGACTGTGAAAATCTGCCAGGGCGTCTTACTCCCGGTCAGCCGGAAAAGGGCCGCCCATGTGAGAAACAGGAGTGCGAAAATCAGAAATGTTTTACATTTTTTCATAGGTATAATTTCGTCCAGTCATAGATTACGCGAAACAGGCCAAAATAGAATCCCTTCAGGGACAGGGCATAAAGAATCTTGCTGACCCCGCAGAAGAGGGTAAATAGAAGACACAATGCGCAGGCCCATTTCTCCCCTGCCCGCCAGGGAGTTCCTTTCTTCCCCTTCGCCAGGAACAGTCCCCGGCTGGTAACGGAAAGGGACAAAGTCCCAGCCCGCCGGAGGCATCGGGCCAGAAGGGGTTTCACCATATAAGGAATGTGCCGCAGCACCTGGTGCCTTCCCTTCACAGTGCCGCTCCGGAGCTGGAGGGCTGTCATCACTTCGCCTGCTTCGGAAGCAAGAATCGGAAAGAATCGGATGGCCGTGATGAGCATGAAAGAGGCCTGGGGCGACAGGTGCCAGGAGGTCAGGGCCTTCAGGAGGCTCCGGGGATCACTGGTCCAGCAGACCAGGAGGCCCAGGGAAATCATGGATACTGTCCGCATGCCCTGTATGGCGCCGTAAATAATACCTTCCTTATAAATATAGAGACCCTTTGTCAGGGGACCCAGCACAGGGAATCCCGGAGATATGAGCATAAGGAGCGGTGTCCTGGGGTTCTGGGCAAAGAAAAGGGCCTGGCTGGATATGGAACCCCAGAGTCCCAAAAGGATAAAGACCGCCAGGATTTTCCATTTATAAAGGGGCGTCTTTGCCAGAAAGTGAAGAATGAGGGTCACCGTAAAAAGGATAAAGAGGGTTCTCCCATTATCCACCAGCACCATCATAATGGCGTAAAGGAAAAGGATGGACAGCTTCGTCCGTCCGTCGAGCCGGGACAGGCAGGAGGGCCGATCACTTCCTTCGAAGGTCTGCCTGTAAGACATGGTCCATCACCTCCCTGATAGTAACGCAGGGCTCTATTCCCATTTTTTCAGAAAATTTCATCATCGGTGGAAGGGAAAGGCCCCCGGTCTCCATAAGTTTTCGATTGCTGAATATGGCATGGGGACTGCCGCGGGCGATAAACTGACCGTCCTTCAGCACGAATATTTCCTGTGCCAGATCCGCAGCCAGTTCCATATCATGGGTGCAGATGAAAATGGTCCGTCCCATGGATGCCGCATAGCGGAGCATTTCCCGTATATCCATAAGGCTCTTCTGGTCCTGTCCGGTGGTGGGTTCATCGAGAAGAAGGATGTCATTATCCTTCCTCGCCAGCATGGCCCCGAAAACCACCCGCAGCCGCTGCCCTTTGGACAGGGCCAGGGGAAAATCGTGGCGGTAATGGGCCACGTGGAGCTTGTGAAGAAGGGTATCCAGTTCTTCTTCCGTTATATCCCGGTTATTCCAGGTGAGCTCTTCTTCCACCGAGTCCGTCAGCAGCATGAGGTCCGCTTCCTGCCGCATGAACCCCACATGATGCCGTTCGTTGGAAGCCTTCTTTCCATGGATAAGGATTTCCCCCTCCGCAGGCTCTTCCAGACCGGCCAGGATATTGAGGAGCGTGGATTTTCCGGCGCCGTTGAATCCCATAAGTCCATTGATGGTACCCTTCCGGATAGAAAAGGACAGGCCATGGAGGGTCTCTTCCGAAGCGCCGGGGTAGGTGAAATGGATATTTCTCCCCTCCATTACCACCTCCCCCTCCTCCTTCCGGGGCGGGCAGTCCACGTGGGGAATAAAGGAAATCCCCTTTTCCCTGACCGCAGCCACCAGTTTTTCCATATTGTCCGTCACCGGACGGATATGGAGCTTTCTGGACAGCTTTACGGTTTCCGGCTCCCGAAGACCGTAGACAGCCGTATCTTCGATTTCATTCCAGGCCTTTTCTGTGGGACCGTCATAAATGAAATGGCCTTTGCTCATGACACAGAGCCTGGGAAAGCGGGAAGCCAGCTCATTCACCCGGTGTTCCACCATGAGGATAGTCATGTGCTCCGACCGATTCAGGGATGATAAAAGATCCAGAAAATCTTTCACTCCCTGGGGATTCATCTGGCTCACCGGTTCATCGAGAATGAGAAGCTTCGGATGGGTGACGAGGATGGACGCCAGCACCAGCCTCTGCCGCTGGCCGCCGGAAAGGGCGTGGATGCTCCTTTCCTCCATCCCCCCAAGTCCCACTTTGGAAAGGGCCGACGATACTTCACGACGAATCACCGACTCCTCTTCTCCCCGATTTTCCAGGGCAAAAGCCACTTCATCGCCTATGGTCATGGCAAAGAGCTGGTCGTCCGGGGTCTGGTACACTGTGCCTGCATAGAGACCGATATCCTCTGCTGTCATGGTTGAAGTATCCCGGCCGCAGAGGACAATGCGCCCCTGGCAGGAAACATCCTCCAAGAGCCCCGTAATGGCCTTGATGAGCGTCGACTTTCCGCAGCCTGAACGTCCGGCAATGAGTACCATTTCCCCCTCTTCCACCTGGAGGGATACGTGGGACAGGGTATCTTTCTTTCTCGTCCCGTACCGGCAGGAAAAATCTTCCACCGATAGTATCATGATCCCATCACCTGCCTGAGCCGCCGCCCCGTCTTCCAGCCCAGGAAACCGCCCAGGCTGCTGTAGAGAAGGCCATTAATTACCATATAAAGACCGATGAACCAGTCCGCATAGTACATGCGGTAAAACAGCATGAGCTGCTGCATATTGACAAACGTAAGTCCGGCATCACAGAGGCCCAGAAGAAAGGAAATAAAAATGCCGTAATTCCGGGAAATTTCCCTTCTCCTGTAAAAGCCGGCTCCATAGAGCACCCCTTCGATGACTACCATGGAAGCGGCGCAGAGGAGAATCCCCACCGGTGTCACCCGACCGAAAAGGATAGCCGACAGGAGCCAGCGAATCAGGTAAAACAGGGCGGCCACACCGGGCTTTCGGAAGAGAACGAGGAGCGCCATGAGGAGCAGGTACTGCACCACGCCGCTCAAAAGGCCCGTCACCAGCCCCGAAAACGGTCCCAGCAGGGCATGGAGGAAATCCCCCAGGAGCGTCACAGGCACCACCACGCCGCCGAAGGCCAGGGCTCCGAAAAGAGCTGTCGTAATATCGCCCCGGGCACCAATGGTGAGGATGCACCTCTTCAGGCGCCCTAGGGAAAGGAGCACTGCCAGAAGGGAGCACAGGGAAAATCCCAGTGCCACATAACCGATGCTCCGCCTTTTCACCACGGTCAGAGGGACTTCCATCATCCGGTCCGCCCCGCCATCATTGAGGGTGATGCGCAGATTGTAATCTCCTTCATTGACAGAAAAGGGATCTGCATAGAGTGGAAATACCACCGTCTGCAGTTTGCCGCCGGTGAGGGAAAAAGAAATGTCCGTCCCCTCTGCGCTTCCTACATCCTCATTCACGGCACCGCCTTCGGAAATGGAAATGAGTCCCTTCTTCACTTCTCCGGTTCCCCGGTCCACCAGCACCGCGGTCCCATGGACCGGCTTTTCATCGCCCTGGGGATTTCGGAGGTCCAAAAGCATGTAGGCCACGGGCCGGGATAAAAGACCGGTCCAGTCCGTGCTTTTCCCGCCGGTAAGCCGGGTCTTCATATTTTCCAGGGTCACATCGGGCACAACAATGGTATCCTTTTCCTGCCTCCTGTCAATTTCTCCGGACTCATCCACAGGAAGGGCGCTGCCCTGGATATACCAGGATTCATGGGCCTTTTCCCTGCCCTCTTCCTTCTCCGCCACCGGTTCTCCCACGGTGAAGGGGATACTTTGGGACAAATGAAGGCCATCCCCATCCATCGTGACATCCACCACTTCACCGGAAGAAGTGACGGAACTGTCCGACAGGACGGGGACAGCCTCAAAGAGCTGGCCAAAATCGGCAGGAAGGGTCCAGTCCATATCCACCTGACGACCTCCCCCTGAAACCACCCAGTGGTCCCCGGGAAGGGCCTCATAGCCCGATGGCAGGGAAATATGGACAGATACCTTCCGCTCCACCGGCACATTGGCCTCCTCCAGGGAAACGTAAAGCATCTGGGTGCTCCCCGGGTGAACCTCCCCCTTCTCCGACGGAGAAAGGGTATAGGGGTACTGCACATCGAGGCTTGCCGTCCCCTCCATACCATAGGCAGGGGAGAGAAAGGTGCACAGGGTAAAAAGCAGAAAGAATAAAAATCGGATCATAAGGACCTCAACAGAATAGGGCTGTGGACTACGCTCGAGGGGCACCCCTCGAGCGTATAGCCCCGCGTATAAATGGTTCATGGGGAGTTATGGCTTCGACATCGCTTCACCCGTTGAAGCGGTTGGCGAGGCCTTATCGAAAAGACAAAGTCCATACCGAAAGCCGCTGTCTTTCTCACGGCATCAGACAATATTTGAAAAGCGCTCTACGGCCTTCGCAAACTTAGCAATGGTTTCATCTGCATTCCCATGCTCGATACCATCCCGTACGCAGTGCTGCAGATGCCCTTCCAGGATGATCTGCCCCACCTTGTGGAGGGCCGACTTGGCCGCGTTCACCTGGGTCAGGATATCTTCGCAGGGAATATCCTCATCGATCATGCGGTCAATCGCCTGTACCTGGCCAACAATCTTCTTCAGCCTGCGATGCAGGTTTTCTTCATCCATACATTGTCTCATAGTTACTGTTTCCTTTCAAAAATGGAGCATAGGGTCATAGGATAATAAAAAGCGGCTCAAGGGAAACACCGTGATACCGCAGGGAGGGTGCGGTACACAGGTTATACAGAGCTGTGAAACATTCACCGGGCGGTTCCGCCGCAGGATAAAAGCTCGTGCCCCTATATAAGTGAATGCTGCACACTATCCCCTTAGATGGAGTCCATTCCCCTTGAGTCACTTCAACAATCCAGGGAAGCACTGATTAAATCGTTGTTCGATTCTACTCTTGTATTTTCATGCAATACAAGGAATAATCCGACCCGATTAGCGAGCTATTTAAAGCAGCAGTCCTGCATAGGACTGCTGAGGCCAAGGTAAGT
>ERZ772881.2918-NODE-2918-length-11388-cov-25.811700_pt1 | contig 11388 bp, 9 predicted proteins | sample MGYA00580581_ERZ772881 | MGnify/ENA primary metagenome ERZ772881 (study PRJEB29015, sample SAMEA2737668) | human gut metagenome | biome: human gut; feature: human-associated habitat; material: faeces | place: China | collected 2012 ...
GCCCGGCGCTCGCGCTCCTCGTCGATCTCCTCGGGCCGCAGCACCTCTTCCACCATCACCGATACGGTATTCTCGCCCACCCGGGCAAAGCCCGCATCCACCACGGCTGATTGCCACTCGCCGTCCGGCGTTTGCAGCCGCATCATCCCCGGCACAATGCCGATGACCGCAGCCTCATGGTGCGCCATAATGCCCATCGAACCATCCTGGATCGGCAGCTGGGCCTGCACCGCCTCCCCTTCGTAAAAGACGCGGGAAAACCCGATCACCTTCAGGGTAAAGGTCTCCATTTTGGCACCTCTCCTTTCCGGTCGTTACACGCCTTGCTTGGCCTTTTCTATGACATCCTCGATGGTGCCGACATTGAAGAACGCCCACTCGGGGTATTCGTCCATCTCACCGTCGATGATGGCCTTAAAGGAACGGATGGTATCCCGGACGGGGACATACTTGCCCGGTACGCCGGTAAAGTTTTCCGCCACATGGAAGGGCTGCGAAAGGAACTTCTGGATCTTTCTCGCCCGGTAAATGGTCACCTTATCCTCGTCGGAAAGCTCCTCCATACCCAGGATCGCTATGATATCCTGCAATTCCTTGTACTTCTGCAGGATCTTCTGCACGGCTCTCGCCGTTTCGTAGTGCTCCTGCCCCACAATGTCTGCCTCCAATATACGGGAGGTGGATTCCAGCGGGTCTACCGCCGGGTAAATACCCTGCTCCACGATCTTGCGGGAAAGTACGGTAGTCGCATCCAGGTGGGCAAAGGTCGTCGCGGGGGCGGGGTCGGTCAAGTCATCGGCCGGTACATATACCGCCTGCACCGAGGTAATGGACCCGTCATGGGTGGAGGCGATGCGCTCCTGCAGCTCACCCAGCTCGGTGGCCAGGGTAGGCTGATAGCCCACGGCACTGGGCATCCGCCCCAGCAGGGCGGAAACCTCGCTGCCTGCCTGCACAAACCGGAAAATGTTGTCGATGAACAGCAGCACATCCTTGTGCTCCACGTCCCGGAAATGCTCGGCCATGGTCAGGCCGGACAGCGCCACCCGCATACGGACGCCGGGAGATTCGTTCATCTGGCCGAAGACCAGCGCCGTCTTATCCGCCACGCCGCTCTCCCGCATTTCCCGCCAGAGGTCATTGCCCTCCCGGCTCCGCTCACCTACGCCGGTGAAGATGGAATAGCCGTTGTGCTCCATGGCTACGTTGTGGATCAGCTCCTGGATCAGCACGGTTTTGCCAACACCGGCGCCGCCAAACAGGCCAATCTTGCCGCCCTTGGCATACGGTGCCAGCAGGTCAATGACCTTGATGCCGGTTTCCAGAATTTCGGTTGCAGGTTTCTGGTCCTCAAAGCCGGGGGCCTTGCGATGGATGGGCCAGGTAGGGACGTCTGCGGCCATGGGGCCTTTGCCGTCAATGGGGCGGCCCAGGGGGTCAAACATGCGGCCCAGGGTGGCTTCGCCCACCGGGGCAGTCAGGCCGTGGCCCAGTGCGTTCACGGTCATCCCCTTGCCAAGACCCTCGCTGGCAGAAAGCATAATGCAGCGAACGGTGGTTTCGTTCACATGCTGCGTTACTTCCATCGTGCGCTCGGTGCCCTCAGCGGTCACTGTCAGCGCTTCCTGCAGGGCAGGCAGCTTGCCCTCGGTGAACTGAACGTCCACCACGGGGCCTGCTACACGAATAATTGTTCCCTGTGTCATACGATAGCCTCTTCCTTAATTTCAGAAGTAGATAAATGTTTGAATATTGTATCCCGATAGGGGATACAGTGCAAAAAGTTTAATAGTCGCTGGTTTGCACAGCAGAAGCACCGCCGATGATCTCGGTGATCTCCTGGGTGATTGCACCCTGGCGGGTGCGGTTATACTCCAGCTGGAGCGCGTGAATCATATCGGTGGCGCTCTTGGTGGCGGAATCCATGGCGGTCATGCGGGCGCTCTGCTCGGCGCAATAGCTCTCGGTCATGGCACCGAAGATCATGCCGTGCATGTAGATGGGGGCCATCTGCTTGAACACCGACCACGCATCGGGGAACAGCTCAACCTCGCCATGGGGATCGCCCAGTGCGGGCGGCAGCGGCGCAAAGTGGGAGCGTTCCAGCGGCAGCAGCTGCAGCATGACCGGTTCAGCGGTCAGGGCGTTCTGGATCTTGGTGTAGATGAGGTAAACCTCATCCACCTCATCCGCCTTGAACGTATCGATCATGTCCGCCGTGATGTCACGCGCACGCTGCAATGTGGGGGCCTGGCCGCTGTACAGAAAATCTTCCACCAGGCGGGGGTCCTTGTGCAGCAGGGCGCGGTAGCCGGTCTGGCCCACCACATAAAAGCGGGCCTTGGGGTCATCGCCGCAGTGCGATTTCAGAAACTTGAGCAGGTTCTGGTTGTACGCACCGGCCATGCCTTTGTCCGCCGTCAGCACCAGATAGGCGCGGCGCGGAGATTCCGGGTTGCGGGTGTGGAAGAACGGGTGGACCGGTTCTTCCGGCAGGTGGGGCAGCACACGGGTCATCGTCATCTGCATGCGCTCAAAGTAAGGCGAAACCGCCTGGTAATTTTTGCGTGCCTTGCGCAGCTTGGAGGAGGAGATCAGGTACATGGCATTGGTGATCTTCATGGTGTCCTGAATGCTCTCAATACGCTCCTTGAGCAGCTTAGTGGATGGCATGGGCATCGCCTCCCGCAAATGCGTTCCAGGCGTTCAGGATGGTCTGCACCTGTTCGGGGCTGAGCTTACCGGAAGCCTGGATCTCGTCCATCACGCCGGACGGGTCCGTACGGAACTGACGCACAAATGCGGAGGTTTTCTGGCGCAGCTCGCCGGTTTTGATCTCGTCGAGCACGCCGTGGGCGGCGAGGGTCAGCAAAACGACCTGCTCGGCGTCGGATTTGGGCTGGTACAGCGGCTGTTTCAGCAGTTCCATCAAAGCCTTGCCGTGTTCCAGCTGGCGGCGGGTCTCAGCGTCCAGGTCAGAGCTGAACTGCGAGAAGGATTCCATATCCTTGTACTGGGCCAGCTCGATACGCAGGTTGGCGTTGGCCTTTTTCATGGCCTTGGTCTGGGCAGCGCCGCCGACACGGGAAACCGACAAGCCAACGTTGACAGCCGGGCGGTTGCCTGCGTTGAACAGTGCGGTCTCCAGGAAGATCTGGCCATCGGTGATGGAAATAACGTTGGTGGGAATGTAGGCGGAAACATCGCCTGCCTGGGTTTCAACAATGGGCAGTGCGGTGATGGAACCGCCGCCCAGGTCGTCCCGCATACGGCAGGAACGTTCCAGCAGACGGGAATGCAGGTAGAAAACGTCGCCGGGGTAAGCCTCACGGCCGGGGGAGCGGCGCAGCAGCAGGGAAATGGCACGGTATGCCACGGCGTGCTTGGAAAGGTCGTCATAGACGATCAGCACGCTCTTGCCCTGGGCCATAAAATATTCGGCCAGTGCGGTGCCGGCATACGGGGCAATGTACTGCAGGGGGGCGCTGTCGCTGGCGGTGGCGGCCACAATGGTGGTGTAGCCCATAGCGCCATGCTTTTTCAGGTCCTCGGCCACGCGGGCAATGGAGGAAGCCTTCTGCCCGATGGCAACGTAGATGCAGAGCACGCCGGTATCTTTCTGGTTCAGGATGGTATCGGTGGCGATGGAGGTCTTGCCGGTCTGGCGGTCGCCGATGATCAACTCACGCTGGCCACGGCCGATGGGGAACATCGAGTCGATGGACAGAATGCCGGTGTGCAGCGGGGTGTCCACGCTCTGGCGCTCCAGAATGCCGGGGGCCTGCTTCTCGATGGGGTTGTAACCAACGGCTTCGATGGCACCCTTGCCGTCGATGGGCTCGCCCAGCGGGTTGATGACGCGGCCCAGGAAAGCTTCGCCGACGGGGATACCGGCGCGCTTGCCGGTACGGGTCACCAGGGTGCCCACGCCGACGGATTCGGCACCATCAAACAGCATAATGCCCAGGTGGGAAGGCTCAACACTTTCCACCATGCCCTTGGCACCGTTTTCAAAGGTGACGATCTCGCCGTACACGGCGCGGTCCATGCCTTCAACGGTAACAATGCCGTCGGCAGCGGACACAACCGTGCCTCCCTCGGCAGTGTTGGCGGCGGGCTTGTAGTCCTCCACGCGGGTCTTCAGGGTGGCCAGGTCGGGCTTGTCGCCGGTCATCTGGTCCAGGGCATGGCGGCCGGAGTTATCAAACACACGGTCGCCCACCTGCAATACATAGCCGGAAAGCAGGCTTTCATCCACGCTGACATCCAGCAGGACTTCGGTTGCATCGTACAGGGATTTCAGCTCGGCCTTGATCTTATCCAGGTCCTGTTCCCGCGGCTGGCGGGCGCAGTGCAGGTCGGCCTTTACAATGCGGTTGGCGGAGAAAAACTCGCGGCTGAATTCACTTGCCATTGCTGTCCCCCGCTTTCTGCAGCAGGTCATCCAGCAGGCGTGCATCGTCCTGCTGCGTCAGGTTGCGCGCCAGCAGCTTTTCACACATATCGCGGGCCAGGGCGGAAGTTTCAGCATTGGCATCGCGCAGGCGGCGGGCATGCTCTGCTTCGGCAGCGGCTTTGCCTTCGGCCACAATCGCATCTGCCTGGCGCTGGGCGTCCTGCAAAAGCTGTTCTTTCTCTTTTTCAGCCTGCTTTTCGTAGGCTTCGCGGCGCTGGGCAGCTTCGGTATCCACATTCTGCAGTTTATCCTGCGCCTGTGCCAAAACAGCCTGTGCGTCGTTCTTTTTGCCTTCTGCATCGGCGATCGCATCATCGATCTGCTTCTGGCGCTGCTCAATCACGTTCATAACGGGACGATACAAAAACTTGCGCAGCAGAACAAACAGAACCAGAATGTTGACGACCGTCCACAGAATATTCAAATTCAGTGTCAGCATCGTTTATGCCTCCGTTATCAGCCCAGGAACAGGATGATGAGCAGGGCAACAACGAAGCCGAAAATGGCGGTGCCTTCTGCCAGGGCGGCGCCCAGCAGCAGGTTCTTGCTGATCTTGCTTTCAGCTTCCGGCTGGCGGCTGATGGCCTCCGCTGCCTTACCGGTTGCAATGCCAATGCCGATGCCGGCGCCAATGCCGGTCAGTGCTGCGATGCCAGCGCCCAAAGCTACCAAACTTGCCATAATAAATTACTCCTTTTTATAATAATGTAAAAGTGGGAAAGAAAACGCAGGTCATTCCATCGTTTCTTTCATGAACAGGGAGGTCAGGAAGACAAACACATAGGTTTGGATCAGACCGTCAAACAAATCAAAATACAGGCTGAAAATTGCGGGGACAAAAACCGGAACCACCAGTTTGATGAGTTCCATGATGACAAATGCGCCCAGAACGTTGCCGAACAAACGCATGCACAGGCTGGTGGGCCGGATGGCGATTTCCAGAATGTTCATGGGGGTCATCAGGGCAATAGGTTCCGCCAGGCTGTGTACAAATCGCTTGCCGCCCTTTGCATGGATGCCGGAATATTCAATCAGCACAATGCTCATAATAGCCAGCGCTGCGGTAACATTCAGGTCCTTTGTGGGGGGCTTGAGACCAATGATGCCGATCAGGTTGGAGCAGGCAATGTACAGTGCAACCGTGATCAGGTACGGCACATACTGTTTGCCGGCTTCGCCCAGCAGATCTTTGAAGAAGTTATCCATGGTTACCACAGCGGTTTCCAGGATGGCCTGGCGCTTGCTGATATGATTGACCTTGAGATTGCGTGTGAGCAAAATCGAAACGATCACCAAAAACGCCATGATACCCCAACTTACCGCGATGGATTCCGGGATGTCGATGCCGCCAAAAATGGGAAGGGTAAACGCCGTATCAACGTTAAGCTCCTCTTTTAAGGCGGCGGTCAGTTCGTTCATTATTCCGCCTCCTCTGGCCAGCGGGGCAGCTTGTGCGCCGGGCTGGCTTTATGTTTTGAATTTATCTGATAAAAAGCGCACCAAGGAGAAAAACAGAAGGGGGGAAACGGCGATGTTCCGTTTCTGCACCCTCCTTGCTGCGTTTTTTATGCCGCCATAATACCACCATTCCCCGCCATTTGTAAGCCCCTTGCCGCACATTCTGCCTTTTGGATATTCCGTAATTCTGACAGATTAAAAATACTGTGCATGATGCACAATAAAGCACGCTGAAAATTGAGCTAATTGCCGAATTTAATGACAAAAAATGCGGAAAAGTTCTTAATTTCAAACAAATCTTGCGGTTCTGTGCGGTTTTGATGGTGAGGGAAAGGTACGGTGTTTGTGAAAAACTGCCAAGGAGCGGAAATTCAGGCGATGCGCTCCGCGCCAAAGGCGGTTTCGGATGCAAAGCGGGTAGCCGCCAGCTTTTCCAGTGTGGCAAGCCGCACGCAGATGGTAAACAGCCGGGCCGCAGGTTCGATCTCCTCGGCGCTGGCAAAGCTGGGGGCAATACGGATGTTGCTGTCCTGCGGGTCGCGGCCATAGGGCCAGGTGGAACCGGCGGGGGTGAATTTGACACCGGCCCGGCGGCAAAGCTCCACCGTGCGGGCCGCGCAGCCCGGCATGGTATCGAAGGAAAGAAAGTAGCCGCCGCGGGGTTCCGTCCAGCTGGCAATGCCGCTGCCGTCCAGTTCCTCGCGGAAAATGGAGATGACCTGCTCGAACTTGGGGCGCAGCAGGCGGGCATGGCGTGCCATATGGGCTTCAATGCCGCTTTCATTGCGGAAAAAACGTGCCTGGCGCAGCTGGTTGAGCTTATCGGGGCCGATGGTGGCAAACTTCCACACTTTGCGCAGATCGATCAGGTTGGCGGAACTTGCCGCCACGCCGCTGATGCCTGCACCGGGGAAGGAAACCTTGCTGGTAGAGCAGAACTCATACACCATATCCGGGTGCCCGGCATTGGCGCAGGCGGACAGGATGTCTGGCAGGACGGCCGGGGCGTTGGGGTAAAGGTCATGCACGCAGTAGGCGTTATCCCAGAAAATGCGGAAATCCGGCGCTGCGGGTTGCAGGTGGGCAAAGCGCTCCACCACCATGGGGCTGAACACAATGCCGGTGGGGTTCTGGTACTTGGGTACGCACCAGATGCCTTTGATGGAAGCATCCCGCTGGACCAGGTCTTCGATCATGTCCATATCGGGGCCATCATTGTGCATGGGGATGGGGATTAGCTGGAAGCCGAAATGCTCCGTCATGGCAAAATGGCGGTCATAACCCGGCACGGGGCAAAGGAACTTGCGGTCCTTGACCTGCACCCACGGCTCTGCGCCCAGCAGGCCGTCCAGCATGGCGTGGCTGAGGATATCGAACATCATGGTCAGGCTGCTGTTGCCGCCCACCATGACCTGCTCCGGCCGCGCGCCGATCATACCGGCCAGCAGGGCTTTTGCTTCGGGAATGCCGTCCAGCCCGCCGTAATTGCGGCAGTCGGTGCCATCCTCACTGTCCAGCACGCTGCGGGAGTTCAGTTCACCCAGCATGCGCTGCGAAAGTGCCAGCTGCTCCGGCGCAGGCTTTCCGCGGGAAAGATCCAGCTGCAGGCCCTGCTGTTCGTACTCTTGGTAGCGCTGGCACAGACGGTGGTATTCCCGCTGCATTTCTTTTTTTGTCATATCCTGATACTGCATGGTGTCATCCTTCCTGGGCAATACCGGCAGGGCCGCTTGCTTACCTGGTGTAGCTGAAAACGAAGAAAATGACGAAGATTTCGCAAATGTGCGATGGATTCGAGGCAAAAAGCCGCAGGAATCCTTTGTGGATTCCAAGGATTTTTAACGCGGAATCCGGCTGCGTTTCTAAATTTTCGACGTTTCAGGTACACCCTGGGGGGAGTATGCACGAACCCTGCCGGTATGCCTTGTTTTCTGGAACGGTTTGTATTATACTGTCGGAAAACACATTTGTAAAATATATGTTTCGCATGCAAAATATTTGTATTTGATATGGCAAAACGCAGGAAAAGAGGAAAAACTGTGAATGTAAACTATGAATATTACCGCTTATTTTACTATGTCTGCAAATATCACAGTATAACCCGCGCGGCCAATGTGCTGCGCATGAGCCAGCCCAATGTGACCCGCGCCCTGAACCGGCTGGAGGAACAGCTGGGCTGCAAGCTGCTGGTGCGCAGCACCCGCGGCGTGACGATGACGCCGGAGGGCGAAGTGCTGTTTGCCCACGTGGAAATCGCCCAGGAGCAGCTGCAGGCGGGGGAAAGCGAGCTGGCGGGCATTACCGCGCTGGAAAGCGGCGCGCTGACCATTAGCGCCAGCGAGACCGCTTTGAATGTGTTTTTGCTGGATAAGCTGCGGGAATTCCACCGGCGTTACCCCGGCGTGCGGCTGCGCATTGCCAACCATTCCACCCCGCAGGCCATCCGTGCGCTGGGGCGCGGGCTGGTGGATCTTTGTGTGATCACCACCCCGGCCCGGTTGGAATCCACGATGCGCCGTACCCTGCTGATGCCGTTCCAGGAAATTCTGATTGCCGGCAGGAACTTTGAATTTTTGCAGGGCCGCCGCTGGGCGCTGAAAGAACTGCAGCAATACCCTCTGATCTGCCTGGGCAGCGAGACGATGACCTATGCGTTCTATAACCAGTTTTACTTAAGCAACAATCTTGTTTTGCAGCCGGATACTGAGGCCGCTACCACCGACCAGGTGGTGCCGCTGGTCAAAAGCGGGCTGGGGTTGGGGTATGTGCCGCAGAATTTTGCCAAGGACGCCCTGGCCGCGGGGGATGTGTTTACCATCCAGTTGAAAGAGGAAATCCCCGCCCGTCATGTTGTGCTGGTGCAGGATGGCGGCCGTGTTCCCAACGCAGCTGCGCGCGAATTTGCCCGGATGTTGAACAGCAGCGTTACGCAGCAGAATGCACCATAAGCGGACAAAATTGTGCACCGGCACCAGAAAATTAAAAATATCTGCGTCTGTTTTTGTGAAAGGTGATTGACAACTGCCGTGCGGAACCGTATGATAAAAGTGGAACTTTGCCCGGTGCAGCGGGAACCATACGGTGCGCCGGATTCCGCGCAGAGGGACAGAAAATAATAGGAGGGATTGTTTTGAAACAATGGCTGAAAGACGCAGTTTTTTACGAAATTTACCCCCAAAGCTTTTATGATACCAACGGGGATGGCATTGGCGATCTGAAGGGGATTATCGAAAAGCTGGATTACATCAAAGAGCTGGGGTGCAACGCCCTTTGGATCAACCCCTGCTTTGATTCCCCGTTCAAGGACGCCGGGTATGATGTGCGCGATTATAAGCTGATTGCCCCCCGCTATGGCACCAACGCGGATGCCAAAGCGCTGTTTGAAGCAGCTCATGCCAAGGGCATCCATGTGCTGCTGGACCTGGTGCCCGGCCATACCAGCGAGGAACACGCATGGTTTAAGGAGAGCAGCAAGCCGGAAAAGAATGAGTATTCCGACCGCTATATCTGGACGGACTCCTGCTTTAGCGCCGGTGACGGTATGCCGTTCATTGGCGGCGAGACCGACCGCAACGGTACTTATATTTTGAACTTCTTCAAGTGCCAGCCTGCTTTGAACTATGGTTACGGCAAGTGCCGCGAAAAGTGGCAAATGCCCACCGACGCCCCCGGCCCGCGCGCAACGGTGGAAGCCGTGAAGGATGTGATGCGCTTTTGGCTGGATATGGGCTGCGATGGTTTCCGTGTGGATATGGCATCCAGCCTGGTCAAGAATGATACCCACCACAAAAAGTATACCTGTGCCATCTGGCGCGATATTGCCGCTATGCTGGACAAGGAATACCCCGAAGCCGCTCTGGTGAGCGAATGGAACCAGCCGCGCCAGTCCCTGAAAAACGGCTTTGATATGGACTTTATGCTGGAATGGCAGGGCAATGGCTACAGCTGGCTGATGCGCAATTATGATGGCGCAATAGATTCTGACCCGCATAACATCGGCAAGGCGTATTTCTGTGCGGATTCCGGCACGGGTATTGACAAGTTCCTGGATGACTGGCTGCCCAGCTACAAGGCGACCCGCAAGGATGGCCTGTACTGCTTGATTACCTGCAACCATGATACCATCCGCCCCTCCGCCGGTTTGACCCCGGATGAGCTGAAAATTGCTTACGCCATGCTGTTTACCCTGCCCGGCGCACCGTTTGTGTATTATGGCGATGAGATCGGCATGCGCTATCTGCCGCTGCCCACCAAGGAGGGCGGCTATTTCCGCACCGGCTCCCGCACGCCGATGCAGTGGGACGGCAGCGCCAACCATGGTTTCTCCACCGCCAGCACCGATGCGCTCTACCTGCCGGTGGATACCGCCGATGACGCCCCCACGGTCGCCGCGCAGCAGGCCGACCCGCACAGTCTGCTGAACAGCGTCAAGAGCCTGCTTGCGTTCCGCCACGCGCACCGCGATCTGGATTCGGATGCTTCGTTTAAAGTATTGTACGCGCCCAAGGCCAAGGGCGACTACCGCCCGTTTGCCTGGCAGCGCGGCAAGCTGACCTGTGCCGTCAACCCCGCCGGGGTAAGCGCCGAGCTGCCGCTGAATCTGAAGGACGACGCCTGCGTACTCTACGCCATCGGCGATGCCGTGATCAAAGACGGCACCCTGTGCTTGGGTGCGCAGAGCTTTACGGTGCTGGGGTAAGTGCCTACGGGCGGATATAGAATCCGCCCCTACGGTGGTGGAACGTGCTGTAGGAGCGAGCACTGCTCGTCCATGGAACCTTGCGTTACCGTAAAACTGCACGGGCGAACAATGTTCGCCCCTACACAAAGGGATGTTTCCATGAGTCGTAGGGGCGGATTCCATATCCGCCCGTGCGAACAAAAAGCAGCCCGCAGCTTTTCCGCTGCGGGCTGTTTTCTTATACCGTCTTAATCAAAACCTCATCCATCCCGCGTTTGGGTACGCAGTAATCGCGGGCAGGGTCGAGGTAGTATTTCACGCTGCCGTTTTCCATGGTTACCAAATGGCTTTCGTGGGTGGGGTAGCCCAGGGCGACCATATAGCACAGCCGCATTTTGTCGGGCAGGGCCAGCAGTCTGCCCAGGGCCGGGCGGTCGATAGCCCCCATGATGCAGCTGCCTACGCCGTGGGCCCAGGCGGCAGCGGTCAGGCTGCCCAGGGCAAGGCCGGTGTCGACGTCGCTGCCGCCGGGCAGGGTTTCATCCTGCAGCACGGCAATAAACGCGGTCGGCGTTTCGTCGGCTTTGGGCGTGCCCTGCTCCTGCGGCAGATAGGCGGCCCAATGCACCAGCGGCTGCACGGCGGCAACGGCTTCTGGGCTTTGCACCACCACATATTTCAGCGTCTGGCGGTTGGCACCGCAGCTGGCAATGCGGGCAGCGTCCACACATTCCCGCAAAATTTCGGGCTCCACAGGGTGCTGTGCAAACCGGCGGTAGGTGCGGCGCGTGCG
>ERZ772881.2920-NODE-2920-length-11373-cov-15.133504_pt1 | contig 11373 bp, 4 predicted proteins | sample MGYA00580581_ERZ772881 | MGnify/ENA primary metagenome ERZ772881 (study PRJEB29015, sample SAMEA2737668) | human gut metagenome | biome: human gut; feature: human-associated habitat; material: faeces | place: China | collected 2012 ...
GCGCCCTTGTCCTGGACCAGGGCATGGAAAACGGAATAACGGGACAGTTGATCAGCGTGACCAATTCCGGCACGATGACCGGAACGGAAAAACAGGCCATCGACCTGCGCTACATGATCAACACGTCCGCCACCATCACCAACAACGGTACCATTTCCGCCGGTCAGAAAGGAGCCGTCAAACTGGGCAATAACGCCACTGTGACCAACAATGGCACGATTGAAACCACGGCTGCGGGGGAAAACGGCATCACGGCCAAGCATTACGATCCGGAAGACGACGGCATTGACACCTTTGCCCATGGCCTGGATCTTGCCAACAACAGCGGAGGGAAAATCACCGGCATGAAACACGGAGTTACCGGAGAAGGGAAAGCCGCCATCAGCAATAACGGCAGGATTGAAGGCAGGGGAGGTTCCGGCCTGAACTGGGACTGGAACGCCGCCCTCCAGCAGGACGACAAGTACGTGGTCACCGTGGTTAACGGCAAAGACGGCGTCATCAGCGGCACCGGAGACGCAACCACCCTGGACGGCGACGGCGTGGACGTGGATTACATCGTAAACCTGACCAATTCCGGCACGATTATTGCCAAGGACTCCTTCGGCAGTGCGGACGGCCTTGCCATCGGCGGGGGCGTCGTAACCAATACCGGGACCATCACGGCTTCCAATTCCAACACGAACGGCCAGGCCTACGGCATTCTGGTGGATGATTCCGACGGCGGCAATGCCTTTGAAGCCATCCGGATCACCAACAGCGGCACCATTGAGGGAACAGGCGCCAACGGCGTGGGCATCAGGATTGTCAGCGACAGGGAGAACTGCATCTTCATGGAAGGAGGAACCATTACAGGAGGCAGCGGCCAGGCGGTGGTCATGGGTTCCGGCGACGATGTATTTTCCTATTCCGGCGGAACAGTGAACGGCAGCGTGGACGGAGGAACAGGCTTCAACACCATGGTCTTCCAACCGGCGGAGACGGACCTCACGTTTTCAAGCGATTTGAAAAACTTCCATTCCATCAGCATCCAGGGCTCATCCCTTTCCCCGGGCGCTTCCGTCACCCTGGAAAACCTGACCATTACCCTGGATATGGCCTCCCTGAGCCAGGACAAGCCCCTGTTCAGCCTGGAGGGGAATTCCACAGCCTCCGGCTCTCTTTTATTCAACAATGTAATCCTTCAATTGATGGGAACTCCGGACGCTCTTCCGGTGGATGGGTCCGGCATGGTTTACTTCAAACTGGCAGGGAACGGCATCAGCCTGGAAGGGCTGGAAGTACGGACGGAAGGAGGGTATAAGCTGGATATGAGCCGGGATGGCTACGTAGGCGTCAATTTCAACACGCCGGAACCGGCTGCCGCTGCCCTGGGCCTGTTCGGCTTTTCCCTCTCCATGCTGCGGCGCCGGCGCACTGCGGCCTGACATCATTCTTCCGGACCCCCCAAATCCTCCAACAGGGAATGACCCTGCACGGGAAAAATAAAGCTTCTGAAAAGACGAGCTTTTTTCCCGGACGCAGGGGCGTTCCGTACATGGGGGCAGAAAACCAACAAAAGGATACCTTCTAACGGAGGACAGCGCCGCGCAACGGCCTTCCTGCCCCCTGTTCCCTCTCCGGCGTTTAGTGGCCGGCTGGCCGTCCATGCGGAATTCTTCATTCCCGGCTTTCAGCTTGAGGGGGAGGCAAACCCCAAACAGTCATGGAAGCCGCAACAGCCGCACCGGTTTCCCTGTTCCGGCCCCCTATCATCAACAACGCCGTTTCTCCTTCCCCGCGCCAGGGCAAAACATACGGAATATGGCTTTCCAGGCATCTCCGCACAAAGTCCCGGAAACTGCATCATCTGCAAAAAACTGTCTTTTCTTCCTTGTGGAACACGCGCCCGCAGCCGCCACCTCATATTTTTCCGCAAGTCTGCGCTCAAGAGAGCCCCTCCCTACGGTACGCACCGTTTTTTAACCGCTCTTGTTCTCTCCCTGCCAGCGGCTCTTCCGCATTTTCCCAATGAAAAAATGTCTCCGGAAAACGTGCAGCGTCCCCTAAGGCGCGGCAGCCATTCCGGACAGTAGGGATGCGGTACCCTCATGAGGGAACGAAGTACAAAAAAGGACTGTCTCCCTGTGAAGGGGAGACAGTCCTTGTTGAATGGAAGGCGGCTGGCAGAAAACCCGCCGCGTCAGTTCGTTACTACTTTTTCTCCGGCTGGGCGGGAGCCTGTGCCGGGGCTTGGGCAGGCGCCTGAGCGGGAGTCTGGGCCGGAGCAACGGCAGCGGGATGCTTGTAGGAAACCGCAAACCCATCGTACTTGGCCGGCAGCTTCCTGTCCGGAAGCATCAGTTCATGCAGGCGGTACAGCGCGGCCGCTTCCTTGACGTGCGCGGGACGGGCCTTCATCTGCAAGTCGGGAATCACGGTTTCAGGATTGTGTTTTCTGGCTTCCACGGCAGCCGTCACGGCGGAATCCTCCAGGAACTTGGCCACATCCGGCATGTGCAGGTAGGAGTCTAGGGAACGCACCACGCAGGCGGAGGCCAGTTCTTCATCGGAACCGTGCAGCAGCACCAGGGCTTCCGCAAAGTAATCCAGAGCCTTGTTCCAATCCTGGGCCACCATGGCGGCGGCCCCAAGAGCATACTTCATCCGCGCCTGCTGAAGGCGGGTGGCATTTTTCTTGGTGGCCAGGAAAGAGGCGGCACGGCTTTTCACGCCGTTCCAGTCCTTGTCCGGAATCAGGGCCATGATTTTGGCAACCTCCAGATCATCCTGGGCGGAGGGGGACAGATTGGAACCCCTTACGGGGAACTTGGCCAGCAGGCCTTTGACCCCGGCCCAGTCCATCATGCGCATGGCGCACTCCAATTCATAAACGGCCGCCCGGGCGGACAGGCTGTCCTTGATGGAAAGCGTGGAGGCATATTTGTTCACCAGGGCATGGAATTTGTTGCGGGCGTCCTGGTATTTCCGGTTTTCCATAGCCACCTTGGCGTCCACGAAATCATCCGTTTCAAAGATGTACAGCGTTTTGAAGGCGCTGGCCATCTGCTGGAGGACTTCCTGGGATTCCCGGCTTTCCACGAACTGGACCATGGGGCCGTTGGCGGAAAGAATGTAAATATCCGTCGGGCGGCCATTCTTGATGGCCGGAGCGGCAGCCCTGGCGCGCAGGCGCTGGGGATTCTGGGCATTCTGAGCCATAGCCGGAACCAGGGTGGACAAGCCGGCCAATACCATTATTACTGAAAGTGCTTTCATATTGTTGATTGCTAAACCTTTTGTTGTTACTTCTGGCCCTTGGCGGCGCGTATGGCGGCTTCATAGGCGGCGATGTCCGCCCGTTCCTGGCTGACGGCGGGATCGGAGCCGAACTTGGCCGTCTTATCCTTCACCTCGTTGACCAGGGCACTGTCTTCTGCCGTCATCTTCTTGCGGTTGGCGGGAGTATCCAGCAGTTGCACATACTGGCTGCCGGCCTTCCAGGCGATATACCTGTCGGACGGCTGCTTGCCCGCCCCCTGGGACATCGTGTTCCTCTTCCACAGCGTATCCATCTGTGCAAGCACGGCGGGAGCGGACCACTTCACGAGGCCCTTGTACGTGCCCGTGATGTTCATGAAGTTGATCAGGGCCTTGTCCAGCTCGTTCTGCTTCAGGTAGGCTTCACCTTGCAGGTAGAGGACTTCCGGCAGATTCTTCTTGTAGGACTTGTTCTCGCGGTACTTGTCGGCGGCGGCAATGACGGACGGCCAGTCCTGGCGGGCGGAGGTGAACTTGACCAGGTTGTACTGGGCGTCTTCCATGGCCTTGCGGTCCGGGTTGGCGCTGGATTCCTCCTTGCTGAGTTCATCCTTCATCATCTTGATGGCGGTTTCCACCTTGGCGTTATCTTTGCTGCGGCCCAGAGCAACGGCCTTCCCGAAGACCGCATTCTTGCGGTACTTGGACATGCCGTTGATGCGGGCCTTCTTGCGCACCGGATCAGGTTCCGACGGGTCCAGGATTTCATCAAAGTAGGCGATGCTTTCTTCCGGCTGGGACGTATTGGCCAGGTGGACACCCAGCTTCACGAGCGTGTACGGAGGCAGGTCGGAAGGTTTGAAGTCCCGCTTCAGCTCCACGAAGAGCTGCTTGACCAGACCTTCCAGAGCGGCCTTCTCGGCACGCTGTTCGTCCGTTTCCGTGGGAGCCTTTTCATACCGTTCCTGCGTCTGGGCAATGACGGCCATGCGGAGCATGGCGCTCAGCGTCTTGTCCTTGTCATTGTCCACGCCGGGGAACCGGTAGAAGTGGTTGCGCATGGCGTTGGCGTCCAGATTGCGGCCCAGCGCCTGATTGCCGGCCATGTACGTCTTGGTGTAGGAGTTGACGGCTTCCTCCAGAAGAACGGTCATCTTGGGATCGTCCTTCTTGCCTTCCCTCACAATGACTTCCTGCATCTTGACGGACGCGGGGTCAAACATCTCCTTGTCGTCCTTGAAGAAGTCCATGGCTGCGGCAGCCAGCTGGAGGCTGTAGCGGCTGCCGGGCTGGTCGCTGTTCTTCCAGTACTCGTCATACCACTTCTTGACTTCGTCCCGTCGCGCCGTCCTGGCCGCTTCCACGGCTTCCTTCGGTTCTACGGGGAGAGGTTTCTTGGTGGCATTGATGAGCAGGTTGTACACGGCTTCCGCGGCGGGGCGCTTGTCGCCCAGCTTTTTGGCGGATTCCAGAGCGGCCAGGAAATAGCCTTCCGCTTCCTGTTCATGCTCCTTGCTGCCGGCATACAGGTTCGCCAGCAGGTTGTTGGCATACGGGAACAGGCGGTGCTCCTTGAAGTTGTCCACGATTTCCTTCGCATCCTTCGTGGCAAGCTCCTCGTCTCCGGGGTTCTTGCGGTTCAGGTAGTTGAAGGCACGGTCATAAAGCACGGCGGCCATATTGGCGTCATTCTTGTCCGGGAAACGGGCAATGTAATTGGTGAAGGCCTGGATGGCTTCATCCGTATTGCCCAGGTTCGTGTAGGTTTCACCCAGCAGGTACATGGCCGTTTTCAGGTAGGTGCTGTCACGGTATTCCTTCACGAAGCGTTCCAGCACCGGCACCGCTTCCTTGTAGCGGGCGGCGTCCGCAGCCCCCAGGTTGAACAGGGAGGCGCCTTTGCAGTACAGGGCCAATTCATACAACTTGTGGGTGGGGTCGTCCTTGTGCAGCTCCATGACCTTGTCCGCCTGCTGGACGCAGAGATCGAATTTCTTGTCCTTCAGCAGTCCTTCCAGGGACAGGGTGTTCAGCATGGGGGCATACTTGGAATTCGGGAATTCCTTCAGGTGCTGCGCCACAAGCTCGCCGCCCTTGTCCGCTTCTCCCAACTGCCAGGTAGTCATGGCCAGGTAATAGAGGTTGTCCTCCCTGCCCGGGGCGTCCGGATAGGATTCATTGATAAGCTGGTAAGCGGCGCGGGCGACCCGCTGGGAACCATGCACCAGGGCCTGGTTGCCCATGAAACTGAACGTGAAGGCGTCCATGACCTTCCCTTCCTCCTTCATCTTGTTGAACTGGTCAATCAGGGCGGTCACCTTCGTCCTGTCCAGCGTATGGGAGAGGTCCGTCACGCCGGGCACGGCGCCGTTGGCCGTCGCGGCCAGCGTGTGCACCCATTGCCAGCGCGCGCGCACGGCGGTGTGCTGCTGCCGCTGCGTGTCGATGGCGGTGCGGGCCGCGCGGTTTTGCTCCAGCTGCGCGGCGCAGGTGCTGATCTGCTTTTGCAGCTGCTCTGCGCGCACGGTCAGATCGTCTCGCCGGGCGCGCAGGGCGGTGATGTCTGCCGGGGGTGCTGTTTGCAGCTGGGCGCGCAGTGCGTCGCGTTTTCCGGCCAGCCCGGCGAACGCGGACTGTGCCGCGTTGCTGCGGGTACGCGCCGTGTCCAGTGCCTGCTGCAGCGCGTCACATTGGGCGCGCGTCTCGTCGAGCGCGCGCTGTGCCGCAGCGCGGTTTTCATGCGGCAGCTCCTGCGCGCGGCGAAGGACATCCGCGTCCAGCTCTGCACACCGCGCCTCGAGCGCGGAGATCTCCTGCGCGCAATCCTGCATGTCCGTCTGCTGCTGCCGGAGGGCCGTCTCCTGTGCCGGCAGACCGGCTTCCAGCGTCTGCAGCGCCGTGAGCGCCTGCTGCTGCGCCGTGTGCTCTGCTGCGAGCGCTTCGGCGTCGCGCACGGCCGCCGCGCGCAGAGCGGGGAGGGTATCTGCCAGCGTGTCCGGGTCGAGCGGCGGCGTCAGTGCCCGGCAAGCCTGCGCGATCGCCTCGCGCACGGCCTCCAGCTGTCCGCGCAGCCCTGCCGCCTGTGCGCTGTGCTCCGCGGCCGCTTTCTGCGCCCGGTCGCTGTCTGAAAGCGCGCGCTTGAGCGCGGCGGCGTCCGGCGTCTGCTCCGGCGCGGCGGCGGGGCAGGGGTGTTCTGTTGCGCCGCAGACCGGGCAGGGCTGACCGGACACGAGCGTACGCGCGAGGATGCCCGCCTGTGCGTCGAGGTAGGCGCGGTTTTGCGCGCTGTAGTGCGCCAGCGCCGTCTGCGCGGTCTCGGCCGCCTTCCGGTATTCCGTCTGCGCGGTGTCAAGCGCCGTCTCCAGCTTGGCGCACTGCTTTTGCTGCTCTTCCAGCGCCGCCAGCTGCGTGCAGCGCTGCACGGCCGCTTCCTGCGCGTGCCCGGTCTGCGCGGCGGCCACGGCCAGCTTCGGCTGTTCGCGCAGTTTCCCACGCGCAGTTTCCAGCGCCTGCGCGGCTGCGTCCGTCCGGGCGCGCGCCGTATCGTAGTCGCTTCGCTTTTGCGCCAGCCGCTTGCGCTCCGCCCCTGCCTGTGCGCGCAGCGTGTCGAGCTGTTCATACCGCCGCAGCGCGTCTTCCAGCCGCGTGATGTCCTGCCGCCGGCTCTGGATCTCCGGCTGTGAGGCCATGGCGGCGTCCAGCGCCGCCTGTGCGGTTTTTGCTTCTGCCTGTGCCTCCGCCCATGCGGCATCCGCCTCGGCGAGTTTTACGCGCGCGGCTTCGAGCGCCTCTGCTTTTCCGAGGTCGGAGAGCACCTGCTCGCGCCGCGTCTCCGTCTGCACGTGCTCTGTCTGCGCCTGCGTCAGCGCGGCCTCGTCCGAGCGCAGCAGCATGTCCAGCGCCGCGAGCAGCGCGTCGGTGTCCAGTGCGTCCGGCAGTGTCTCCGGGGCGGCGCCGCGGATGCACCCGGCCGCCTGGCGCAGTCCGGCCTCCAGCTCGCCGCACTGCCGGTCGAGCGCGGCCGCCTCTTCCTTGAGCCGGTTTTGCAGCGCCTGATACCGCTCCGTGTGGAAGATCTGGCGGAAGATGGCCTTGCGCTCGTCCGTCTGGGCGAGCAGCAGCTTTCGGAATTCTCCCTGCGCGATCATCACGATGCGCGCAAACTGCTCCCGGTCCACGCCGATGATGTCCGTCACGGCGGCGGTCACGTCGCGCGCTTTGGTGATGACGCGGCCGTCCGGCATTGTCAGCTCGGCGTCCGCCTTCTGCACGGTCGTGCCCGTGCCTCGTGTTTTTGGGCGCGTGTATTCGGGGTTGCGGCGCACGGTGTAGGTCCTGCCGCCGTTTGTGAAGGTGAGCTCGACGAATGTCGGCGTCTCGGCCGCTGCGTATTTGCTGCGCAGCATGGAGCTCTCGCGGCTCTCGCCGCTCGCCTCGCCGTAGAGCGCGTAGGTGATCGCGTCAAAGATCGTCGTCTTGCCGGCGCCCGTGTCGCCGGTGATGAGGTAGAGCCCGGTCGTGCCGAGCGCAGAAAAGTCCACGGTCGTCTGCCCGGCGTAGGGGCCGAAGGCGGACATGGTCAGATTCAGCGGCCTCATGGTTGCGCCTCCCGGATTTCCTCCATGAGCTGTGCCGCGAACGCGCGTTGCTCATCGCTCATGGGCTGATTGTTTTGCTGTAAGTAGAGCGCCTCGAACAGTTCCAGCGGCGTGCGCTGCTCCATGGCGGCGGGGACCGCCACCGTCCCGGCGGCGCGTGTGCGCGCGTTGTCGTAGTCGAGCGTCATCAGGTACGGATAGATCGCCCGCAGCCGGCCCACGGCGTCGTACACGTCCTGCTCGTCCGTGAGGATCAGGTGCAGGTAGTCGCTGCGGTAGGTCGTGTGCTCGTAAAAGCTCCGCGCGGTCAGTTCGTCGTAGCTGCCGCGTACCTCGCGCAGGTCGCGCAGCGGCGTCAGCGGCACGGTGCGCACATCGACCGCGCCCTTTTCGTCCAGCGTCACGATGGTGGCGGATTTGCGCTGGCTCGCCTCGGAAAACGAGTACTTGAGCGGTGACCCGGCGTAGCGGATCGTCGGGCGGTCGATCTGCTGCGCGCCGTGCAGGTGGCCGAGCGCCACGTAGTCAAACGGCGCGAACACGCCGCTGTCCACATTGTCCGTCCCGCCGACGGACAGCTCCTCCGAGCCGCTGCGCGCCCCGCCGGTCACGAACTGGTGCGTCACGAGCACGTTGCGCGTACTTTTGTCGATGTCCATGTGCGCGATGGCGGCGGCCACGGCGTCGGTGTAGCTCTCGATCTGCGCGTCCGGGAACCAGCGGCGCACGTGCGCAGGCTTCAAAAACGGCAGCAGCCATACGGACACGGGGCCGAATTCGTCGCGCAGCACGACGGGCGCGACCGCGCCGCCGTAGACCGGCGCGATATGGACGCCGCAGCTGTCCATGACCCGTCCGCCAAAGGCGAGCCGTTCCGGTGAGTCGTGGTTGCCGCTGATGAGCAAAACGGGCACGCCGCGCGCACACAGCCCGGTCAGAAACGCATCGAGCAGCTCGACAGCCTCGGTCGGCGGCACGGGCTTGTCGTACACGTCGCCCGCGATCAGCACGCCGTCCGGCCGTTCGTCGTCCAGGATCGTGAGAATTTGCCGCAGAATATATGCCTGATCTTCCAGCATCGAAAAGCCGTTGACCCGCTTGCCGAGATGCAGGTCGGCGAGGTGAAGAAATTTCATATCGGTCCGCTCCTTCCCGCGGCCGTGCCGCGGTGTGGTGCTTCCATTATAATCCGAATCGCACCCCGGCACAACGATGATTTTCGCGCAGACATGACAAAACCGGGAGTCTATAAAAGCCCCCGGCCCCGCACAGAAGAAGCCTCGCAGAGTTTGCCGCCCGCAGGCGGCAAAAAAGTGAAATCATTTTCTCTGGCGACATGTGCGGCAGAGAAAATACCGCTCAGGCTGCAAGTGTGGAATTTGTGTGCCATCGGCGCACAAATTCTGCGCGCAGCAGACTGTAAGCCTTTTGTCGGAAAACCCCATTGGGGTTTTCCGACAGGCAAAAAAACCGGGAGCCATTATGGCTCCCGGTTCCTGCTCTTGTGCGCGAGATATGCCACCAGCTCCTCCGGCGTGAGCGCGCCGAGGGCTTCCGTATGCTCCGCCGCCCTGCGCACGGCGGCGTGCACATCACTTACGGGCACGCCGTGCGTCCGGGCGACGGTCTCGAGCGCGCGGCGCGCCAGTTCCTCCGTGGTCGGTCGGGTCACTTGTTTCTTCCTTTCCTGCGTCCTGCGGCTAGTATGTCCCGGCGGCTGCTGCCTATCCGCTCACCAGCCGAGCGCGCGCGCCAGCGCCGTGAACGCCGTGCACAGCGCCATGCCCATCGCCGTCGGCAGCAGCGCCGCCAGCAGCGTCCATTTTGCACTGCCGGTCTCGCGCCGGATGGTCCAGAGCGTCGTCGAGCACGGCCAGTGCAGCAGGAAAAACAGCACGGCGCTCACGGCGGTCGTCCACGTCCAGCCATTGGCGGTCAGCAGTGCGTGCATCTGCGCCAGCCCCAGCGAATCGCCCAGACTGCCCTGCGCCAGATACCCCATCACGGCGATCGGCAGCACGATCTCGTTGGCCGGGAACCCGAGCACGAACGCCAGCAGCAGCACGCCGTCCATGCCCATTGCCCGCCCGAGCGGGTCGAGCGCATTCGCGCACCATGCCAGCAGGCTCACGCCGCCGATGCGCCCGTTCGCCAGCGTCCATAGGATCATCCCGGCCGGTGCGGCCACGGCGGCTGCGCGCCCGAGTACGAACAGTGTCCGGTCGAGCACGGAGCGCACGATCACCTGCCCGACCTGCGGCGCGCGGTACGGCGGCAGCTCCAGCGCAAAGGCCGACGGTCTGCCGCGCAGCACGGTCATGCTCAGCAGCCACGTTGCGCCGAACGTCAGCCCCACGCTCAGCACGAGCGCCGCCGTGAGCAGCAGCGCGCTGACGAGCGAGCTGCCGCTGGCCGCTGCGAAAAACATGGTCATGAGCGCGATGAGTGCCGGGAACCGCCCGTTGCACGGCATGAGGCTGTTGGTCAGCACGGCGAGCAGCCGCTCGCGCTCGGAGTCGATGATCCGGCAGCCGACCACGCCCGCCGCGTTGCAGCCGAGGCCCATGCACATCGTCAGCGCCTGCTTGCCGCACGCGCGGCAGGCGTGAAACGGCCGGTCAAGGTTATACGCCACGCGCGGCAGATATCCCGCGTCCTCGAGCAGCGTGAACAGCGGGAAAAAGATGGCCATCGGCGGCAGCATCACGGCCACGACCCACGCCAGCGTCCGGAACATACCGTCCACCAGCAGCCCGTGCAGCCAGAGCGGTGCGTGCAGCGCCGTGAGCAGCGCCGAAAACTGCGCCTGCACCCAGCCGAGCCCGCGCGCCAGCCACTCCGACGGGGCGTTCGCGCCCGCGATCGTCAGCCACAGCACGCCTGCCAGCCCCAGCAGCATGACGGGATAGCCGGTCGCCCGGCTCGTGAGCAGGCGGTCGAGCCGCCGGTCGCGCGCGGCGTATTCGGCCGTGCCGTAAGTCACGCACGCATGGCAGATGGTCTCTGCCCGGCGCACATCGTCCGCGGGGTCTGCCGGCGGCGCCGCGTCCGGCAGCGGCTGCGGCGCCGCCGCGACGGTGTCGAGCGCGTCGAGCAGGGCGGAGAGCGTTTTCTTTTTCCGTGCCGTCACGCCCACGACCGGCACGCCGAGCTGCACCTGCAGCTCCGGCAGGTCGACGGTGATGCGCTTGCGCCGCGCCTCGTCGAGCAGGTTCACGCACACGATCAGGTTCGGCGTCACGCTGCGCACCTGCAGCGCGAGCACGAGCGTGCGCTCCAGGCACGTCGCGTCGCACACGACGACCACGGCGTCGGCCTCGCCGCTGCGCACAAAGTCGCACGCGACGGCCTCCTCCGCCGAGTGCGGGCGCAGGGAGTACGTGCCCGGAATGTCCACGAATAAATAATTTTCCCGTGCCGAGCGGCACCGGCCGCACGCGCAGCCGACGGTCTTGCCCGCCCAGTTGCCGGTGTGCTGGTGCATCCCGGTCAGGGCGTTGAAGACGGTGCTCTTGCCGACATTCGGGTTGCCTGC
>ERZ772881.2928-NODE-2928-length-11348-cov-7.574604_pt1 | contig 11348 bp, 9 predicted proteins | sample MGYA00580581_ERZ772881 | MGnify/ENA primary metagenome ERZ772881 (study PRJEB29015, sample SAMEA2737668) | human gut metagenome | biome: human gut; feature: human-associated habitat; material: faeces | place: China | collected 2012 ...
AATCCTCATCCTCAGGAGTTACAATGCCATCCAGAACTCCCGATATGGTTTCCTCGTTATAGTGCTTGAATGGTGCAAGTATGTCAGGCAGCATCCGGTGGATTCTGCGGCATTTATCATTGCTGCACTGATGCCTTAGAATTCTGAGCCATTCATGTGTTCCGTCTTCGTATCTTATGATACGGCTGCAGTAATCACGGAAGATAAGACTGCCTTTCTGACATACGGGACAAAGAAATTCACTGCTCTCTGATAAAAATATGCTGTCCTTTTCTTGTAAAATCTGTTACAATATACATGGTGTTTACCAAGGTTCCGGATGCCGATCTTTTGCGGGAAGGGCTCCGGAGCCTTTCCTTTTATCTTAATAAGGACAGTATAATGGTCTATGGCTGGACAATCAAGAGGCCAGGTGATAGACAAGATAAGGAATCATAAACATTTGTAGTTCCTGCTACAAGAGGAACACGATTTCTATTGGGTGCTACTGTAGTGAGATTACAAAAGTAATTAGACGATAAGGCTGTGTTAATGTCCTTTAGTTTCATGTTACCAAAGAAAGGAAGAAGTCTAGCTTTATACATTTGCTTATAATTATATTCCGTAATGGGTTTTAGATTGTTGGGTGTATATAATTTGAAGTATTCTTCACATAGGTCCTTGAAGCGCATATTTTCATTAAAAGATGTTAAACCAATACAATTGCGTTTAAAATTTAGATATGCTTCCTTTGCTTGTTTATCAGCTTTGCGAATGGGTAATTCAACCGGCGGTTTCTATGTAGTGGTTTTCCTAATTTGTTTTTTATTTAGGTCTATGCCGCAAGCAACGTTAAAAACATAACTGATTTTATCACCGGATATTCTTCTTATGATGCCTGTGTCAATGGTTTCGGAGATCCGTTTATCTGCCATGTGAAAATTCCTCCTTATTACGTATGTTGAAGTATATGTGTTTCAGTTAGATAATTATATTATAGAGAACAATGGTTGTGAATTGGTTGTGAGTTCAAATTTCTGGTATTTTGGGATTGGGGGATAATGAGAATAAAAGTTGATATAAATGTGGGCAAGGGGTATAATTAATTTATTATTTTAACTTTCATAAAATGAGGAGTTTACTTATGGATTGGAAAGAGCGAGAAAATTCGGATGTTTTTACATGGGATGAAAAGTCGTGGACAGATAGAAAATATTTGATGTCTAAGTGGATTGGCAAGGATGTTCATAGTATTGCTGATTTTGGGGCTGGGAATATGAGCTTGAGAAATTTGTTACGGGAAGATGTTGCTTATGTTCCGATTGATTACATTTCAAGGACAGAAGAGACAGTTGTAGCTGATTTTAATAAATATGAGTTCCCAAATATATTTGTAGATTGTTGTTTTTGCTCAGGAGTGCTCGAATATGTGAATGATTTAGAGTGGTTTCTTGACAAAATTAATCAAACAGAATGTAGGTATGTACTAGTTTCTTACAGTGTTAAAGAACAGAATCAGACAATAGAAGAAAGAAGATCTCATGCATGGGTAAATGATTTGACATTTGATGAATTGGTAGACTTGTTTTATCGCCATGATTTTATCTTAACGGATTGGAATAAACATTTTGACTTTAGTCCATTGTTAAAATTTCGGAGAGTTATACCCAGGTCTTTAACGGAAAATTATTTTTGTACTGGATGTAGTGCATGCGTAGAATCTTGTCCAACAGGAGCAATGCGCATGCGTGAAGACGCGGAGGGTTTCTATAAACCTATATTGGCAGATATTCAAAAATGTATTGGCTGTAACAAATGTATAGAATCATGCCATGTACTTAATAAAAAAGAGAATTCCTTATATGAGCCGAAAGTGTTTGCTTGTCAAGCCGAAAATAAAATTAGGAAAGAAAGTAGCTCAGGAGGAATTTTTTGGCATTTGGCAAAAAAAATGTTCGATCAGAAAGGTGTAGTATTTGGCGCCGTTTGGCAAGACGATTTTACAGTTATTCATCGATATATTGATTGCGTTGAAGATATTAAATTAATGCAGCATTCAAAATATATGCAGTCATCGATGGAAAATTGTTATCAACAGGCTGAAAATTTTCTGAAAGATGGGAGAGGGGTGCTTTTTACAGGTACACCATGTCAGATTGCAGGATTAAAATCTTTTCTGAAAAATGATTATAGTAATTTGATAACGATAGATGTTCTTTGTCATTATGTACCATCACCTAAATATTTTAAACAGTATTTAAATGAAAATTATGGTGAGGGAAAAGTGCGTGAATTTACATTTAGGGATAAAACATTTGGTTGGTCTTACGATCATATGAAAGTTGAACTTAATGATGGACGGATTATTGATCGTAATTACTTAAATGATAGTCTACAGCAAGGCTTTCATGTAAGATTATTTATGAATGATACATGTGCGCACTGTCAGTATGCAGATTTTCCAAGACAAGGGGATATTACAATAGGAGATTATTGGCAGAAAATTGATGATATTGAATGGAATGATGGCTTAGGGATCAGTGAAGTTATCATTAATAGTGTAAAGGGGAAAAGATTTTTTGAGAGTATTGAGAAAGATATCTATAAATGTCAACAGATGCCTATTGAAAGTACATACGGAAATCGCATAAAAGAAACTTATTTGCCACATCCGGAGAGAGAGCATTTTAAGGAACTTATCACAAAGAGGTGTTTTAACGATGCAGTAAAGCAGGCGTTAAATCGAAATTTTCAAGTAGGTCTAGTGGGAGATTGGGCTGTTGAAAATTATGGAGCAAACATTACATATTATGCACTGTATTCGGTATTGCATGATCAGTTAGGAAAAGATGTGTTAATGATCGAAAGACCAAAAAATTCTGTATGGATACCGAAATCGCCACCTACTTTATTTATGGAACTTCCATATCCATCATATGCAATAGAGCCATATGCACATGATAGATCAGATATGTATACACTTAACAATAGATGTGAAACATTTGTGTTAGGATCCGATCAGATATGGAATAATACATTATATCATTTGTTTGGGGAGTTCGCTGATTTACATTGGGTGAATAATGACCGGAAAAAAATTGCCTATGCTACCTCTTTTGGAATAGATTATGTATATGGAAGTGATGCGGATCGTTATCAAATGGCGTATTGGTTACAACAGTTTGATGCAATTTCAGTCCGAGAAGAAACTGGTGTGCATCTATTAAGAGAACAATATGGTGTTGAAGGTACGTGGGTGTTGGATCCGGTTTTTCTTTGTGATAAAAATAAATATATAGAATTATCTTTGCGAGGCGGAGCACGTGAACGTCAAAGAGAAAATTATACGTTTTCATATATGTTAGATATTGACAAGGAGAAAGTTGATTTCTTAAAATGTGTGGCAGAACAAGAGGGGACATCATTAACAACAGTTACAGATGCTGCAAAGGATGAGACTGGGGAGCAAACGAAATGGGATGTCTCAGTTATTACAGGTGTCAGTGAAGAAGAGTGGCTTGCATACTTTATCAATGCGAAATATGTTGTTACAGATTCTTTTCATGGTATGTGTTTCGCAATACTTTTTCATAAACCATTTATAGCGATCGTAAATAGTAATCGTGGTGCAACACGTTTTTATTGTTTATTGGAATTACTGGGACTTATGGATCATCTTGCAAAAGATGCTGTAGCAGCACAAGAAAAAATAAATGTTCTGGTTAAAGATATAGATTGGGCTAGCGTGGATAAAATTTTGGCAAGAGAGAAGGAAAGATCTCTTGAATGGCTTAAACAAGCTATTGAAATGCCTATAAATAGAACCAAGAAGACATCTTATGATTTATTGGCACCTTCTGTAGAAAAGCACAATGATCATGTGCAATATATTGATAATTTCTCATATATAGATGTCCTGCCGTCTCAATCAAATTCAGGAAAACGAACTCGTCTTGCAGTAGGAGATCAGTGTTTGTTGTTTCAAATATTGGATAATAAGGGACAATTGGAACAGAATTTAAGCATTGCTTCGCAACAAGAGATTCAACCTTTAAGAGAATCTATAGACGCACAAGAGAAGAATATTGCTGAGCTGAAAATGAATATGGATAATGAAGTACAGAAAATAGCAATTAATACTTTTGATATTGAAAAGGTAGAACAAAGAATAGGGGCAATAAATCAGGAATTACAAATTTGTCAGAATAGGTTAAATCAAGTCGAAAGTTCGTGGTCTTATAAAGCAGGAAGAATAATAACATTTATACCTAGAAGAATTCTTGGGTTGTTTCGAAAACGGTAAAAATATAGGGAAGATAGTTGGCATAATAACTATCAACCTTTGTTTTTGTATTTTCTCAAGGTATTATAAAGTATGATAAATATGTAAACAAGAGGGATGTTGGATGAAAAAAATTAAGTGCTTCGTATCTATGAGAACAGACATGGATAATGTAAATATTATAGAGAATCCTTTATATTTTCCAATGTTTTGTGGGGCTACATTTTTGCACGATGAAAATAGTAAAATCTCAAGAGATGATGTCAATCTAAATATTTCAGATAAAAAAGAATATCTAAGTGAGTTCACGATTCAATATTGGGCATGGAAAAATGCACAGGCAGATTATATAGGATTATGTCATTATCGAAGATATTTGGCATTTGATATTTCACCGTTAATTCCTCAGGAGAAGGATGGCTTATATAGAATTCCCTATTTAAATAAGTTTTTTATAAATAAAATGGGGATAGATCAAGAAAAGAAACAAATCGAGATCATAGAACAATATGATTTAATTGTTAATGAGGCAACAAGTATTTATCATATGCCAAATTTAAAGGGGTACCAGAAATGTGTGTATGATCATTGGAAAACAGCAGATGGAATATTACTTGATGCGGACTATATTGATTATATGATTGAAATTATAAAGTTGGATACACCTGAAATATATGAAGCAGCAATAAATTATTTATATGGAACAAAGCATAGAGGATTTAACTGTTATATCATGAAATCAGTTCTTTTTGATGGGTTGAATAAATTTCAATTTAAGATTTTAAAGAACTTGGGAAAATATGTTAAAGAAAGAAATATTCCATTGAAAATAAGGAGAACATATGCTTTTATTGCGGAGATATTATATGGAATCTATATTGAATATTTAATAGAACAAAAAAGATATAAGATTAAAGAGTTGCCGCTTGTATTGATTTTAAATACTTATAAAGGAAACGAAAGTATGGTAAAATCAGTTTTAGGGTTGGTAAAGTTATGGATTATTCATTATATGAGAAAAGTGTGGAATATTCTGTTACCATATGGATCGAAAAGAAGAACTTTTTTGGCAGAAAAAAGAATGGATGCAATAAATAAGCGAAGGTAGTGAATACAATGAGAGTATTACATGTCCTAAAATCAAATAGTTTTTCTGGGGCTGAAAATGTTGCAATAACAATTTGTAAGAATATGCAGAAAAATGTATGCGCATATACATCCCCAGAAGGAAAAATACAAGAGACATTGCAAGAACATAATGTAATTTATTATCCAATGAAAAAGTTTTGTTTAATGGAATTAAAAAGGATAGTTACAGAGTTTACTCCGGATATTATACATGCACATGATTTTTCTGCGTCTGTATTGGCGTCAATTGTAGGAGATAATAAAACAGCAATTATTTCTCATTTACATAATAATGTTCCTTGGATAAAGAAGTGGAATATTAGATCTTTGGCATATAGTTTAGCGTTACGAAAGATAAACAGCGTGATTTTGGTATCGGAAAGTATAAAAAGAGAGGCTATTTTTGCGCCACAATTGAATGAAAAATGTAAGATTTTAGGGAATCCAATTGACAAAGAGACTATAAAAAAGAGGGCAGAAGAACAAGTGAATGAGAAATTTGATGTTCTTTTTGTTGGAAGACTTGCTACTCCCAAAAATCCCATTAAATTTATAAACGTTATTGGACAATTGGTAAAAAAGATGCCGGATTTGAAGGCTGGGATGATAGGGAATGGGAAATTATATGAGGAATGCATGGACAGAATTGAAAGTCTTCACTTGGAAAAAAATATTTGTATGAAAGGATTCTGTAAAAACCCATATCCATATATGAAGCAGGCAAAGGTGGTGTTAGTGACATCGGATTGGGAAGGTTTTGGAATAGTTACAAGAGAAGCTTTTATATTAAGAACTCCGGTTTTGCTGACGGACGTGGGAGGAATGCATGAACTTGTTTTGGATTATCCGGAAATTGGATGTGATACAGAAGATGAGTTTGTTTGTAAGACAAAAGAAATTTTATCTGAATCAAGTGAATGGAAAATAGTTTATGATAAAATATATAAGGACCAAGAAAATAGGGATAATTTGAGTGAATATTTAAAGGTATTAGAAGGAATCTATTTGGAGGTATAGAATGAAAGAGCTTGTAAGAACTAAGATGTTAAATGATTATTCAAAGCTGACATACAAAAAAGAAACAGTTTGTGTTAAATATAGATATGAATATAAGGATGTGATGGTAAATTTATATTTTGATGCATTTGATCCAAAGTCATATACGTTAACAATGATATTAAATACTGAAAAACAATTTTATTTTACAACATTAAATATTATGAATACGCGTATCCGTAAAGAATATTTGCCAAAGTTATCACCTGTTTTTTTGAATAAAATTTTGGTTGCAAATGAATTGGATGATTTTTACGAACATATGGAAGAATGTATATTGACAATTGAACCGGTTATTGCAAATTATAAAAAAGATAAAATTTTTAGTCAAACCATTAGATATCAAGAAAAGATTGATTTGCCTTTTTGGTGGCATATGCGTAATGTGCAAATGAGTAATGAGACTCTTGAAATTTTAAGTGAGCGTGCAGATATTTCAAGAGATATATTATTAAAAATTCAAAAACAAAATTTTACTCTAGTCAGGACTGATGATTGCAATAAACGCAGAAATTTGACTATAATTTTAGAAAAACATGGAATTTTAATATAAAAAATATTATTTCAATGAGGCGGGATAGCAAGCAGATAAAAGGGGTCTGACCCCAATGTGGTCAACCTAGCGTCAACTTAAGAAAATCAATGACGGTGTGAAATTTTTTCTGTAAATTTAGATCTTCTATGATAATTGATGCGGCTTGACAGCGGTTTCTGCTGTTAAGCCGTTGTTTATTTAATAGCAAAAATAAGCTGGTATGTCAAGAGCGCCCAGAGAATCTGGGCGTATATTTACTCTTGATATTCCAGCTTTTGTTGCTATATCAGCATCCGGTCAGGGTACATGATTTCCAGCTCGCCACGAACTTTTCCCCAGTTCCTGATTGGCATTGTCCACTTTTTTGCGATCTCGAAAGTTCCCAGATATAGGGCTTTCATAAGTGCCTGAGAGCTTGGAAATACACTGCGTTGCTTATTCAATCTACGATAGCAGGAATTCAGCGATTCTATGGCATTTGTAGTGTAAAATGCGGTACGAACCTCCTTGGAAAACTTGAAGATTGGGGATATTGCATCCCAGTTTTCGTGCCAGCGATTCATCGCACTTGGATACTGGGCAGACCATTTTTCTGTTACAGACTCTAACTGCTTTCTTGCGGCTTCTTCATCTGCAGCGGTATAGATTGTCTTTAAATCTTTTGCAAATGCTTTCATATCCTTGTTTGCAACGTATTTAAGCGTGTTTCTCACCATATGTACAATACAACGTTGCTGCTCCGTTTTTGGAAATGCCGTAGAGATTGCATCCTTGATACCGGTCAAACCATCAGAGCAGAGAATGAGAATGTCCTGAACTCCACGATTCTTTAAGCTGTTCAAGACAGACAGCCAGTATTTACTGCTTTCATTTTCGCCCACAACAATGCTTAGGACTTCTTTCATGCCATCTTCATTCATACAGAAACAAGGGGTGCCTGACACAATAAAATTTTTATAAAATAATAAATACGTGTATACGAACTGATTAAAATATGATAAAATGCAAGGAAAAGGACGTTGAGAATAAATATAGATGAAGGAAAAATAAAATGAAGACGATAAGCGATAAGATATTTGAATTATTAAAAGAAAAAGGTATGAGTCAGAAAGAATTTGCCCAGAGGACAGGGATAGCAGAAAGTTCTATAAGTGACTGGAAGAAGAAACGGACAAATCCGGTTAGCGATAGGATATTGATTATATGTGAGGTATTAGGTGTCACACCGTATGAACTCTTGTCAGGAGCGGAGCATACAGGAACCAGAAGTAAAACAAATGAAATGTATGTATTTACAAAGGATACGGAACTGGGGATGCTCATAGAGACATATCAGCAATTAAGCGTAGAACAACAGAAAAGATTACTTGGGTATATGGATGCACTGAAGGATTAAATTTTTGCGCAAGAATACGTATAGACGGATAAATTATGAAACAAGGGGTATGAAAAAATCGGAAGAAAAGAAAGAGAATGGTATCCAGGAGCGATTTATCATTTAATGGAAAGAGGAATCCGCAGACAGGAGATTTTTAGAGAAGAAACGGATTACTATATATTTATTGCAATATTAAAGAATGTAATGGAAAAATATGGAGCAAACCTGCATGCATATTGTTTGATGACGAACTATATTCATCTGTTATTGGAGACATAAGATACAAGAGGTGCCTGACACAATAAAATTTTATTCGTTGTTAAATCTAGTATGTCAGATTTTTAAAGAGTAATCTATATCGTATTATGACGTGTTTACAAAAGAAATTCCAAAGTTTAGTGGTGTTTATAAAATTATTATTCTATAAAAATGCCTAATATGAACATAAATAAATAGTTGACAAATTTAAAATAAATGATACAATTATGGCAAAAAGTGAGGAAGAATATGCAAAGACAGTTTATTGCTGGGATAGTGCGTGATGAAGTGATGACGGCATCTGAGGTTGCAGATTTGTTAGGGGTTACGAGACAACAACTTGTGAATTTGGAAAAAAAGAAGCGGTTGCTTCCGGTTGTTCAAAAAAAAGGAATTAATTTATACATAAAGTGTGATGTTGAAGAGTATCAGAAAATAAAAAGCAAAGCACAGACTATTATTCCACAGCCTGTTATAGGGCATGGAGTAACTCAAAAATGTTATGATCATATTAAAAATGAACTTCCGAATAAAGGTGATATTGAGGCCATTTTTATTTATTTTAATTATATAGACGCAATTATGGATGGGTTTTATACAACGTATGAGATTGCAAAGCGAGATCAGTTAATGAAGTTGAATGTGCCGACTTTTATTGTGAAATATTCAAATTTAAATGAGGTGTGGTATGAGGGACTAAACTGTGGGTATGGTGGAACTGGACCACATGGAAGTGTTGATGTTTTGACGAAATTTTTTGATGTTCCTAAAGAAATTGCAGAACAGGTTTTTTATGCCAAATATATGAAGCTGTACAGAGAAGGTGCAAAGTGGCGTTGTATATGTGATATTCGTGAGGCGTATAAGAATGATGGTAAGTCAACGTATGAAATAGAATCATTTAAAAGTGTTTCTAAAATTATGCTATTTAATAACAAGTTGGTGTTACTTCAAGAAAAAAGTAGTCGATACTGGAATGAAGATGAAGCAAGAAATTTTTTGAACAGTAACTTATCATTTATATCATATGCAAAAAGAATTACAATTTATCCGCGTAACTTGGCAATTAAGACAGGACATTATATAAATTCATCCGTTGGTGAAACAATATATCAAATCGTGATTGAAGATGTGTCGGGACGGGAATTGTGGTTAAATAATTATGTTGATGAGAATACTCCGATACATCGGCAGGATACAATTGGAGAAATATTAAGAAAACTTGACTTTGATATTGTTGAGGATTATAAAAAGCAGGGTGTATTAAAAAGGACAATTAAGGAGATTTTTGAAAGAAAAATTGATGTGTTAAATCTATATCAGGATCAAGCGTATCAGATAATAAGAAAAAGTAATAATACAATTTAAATGAAATAAATACAAGATGTTAATTGTTAAACAAAATAACAGAATTAGGAAACTAAATTGAATGTTTATTAAGACAAAGTGGAGGTATTCTATGAAAAATATTACAGATTGTATAGACCAAACATTTGATTATAAAGGGTTTAAAAATGCAATTAATGGAGAGGTAACTGTTTGGGATAACTGGAGAAAGTCTGTAAACCAAATGGTAGAATCGATAAAAGAAAATCAAGGCCTATATTCAAAATATATTACTATTTTAGAAATAAAATTAGATGAAAAAAAGTATGAGAGCGGATTTGGAAAGTTTATTGACAGGTTAATTGCTTGCATAGCGGTACTTGTTTCTATATTGGGAATACTTGTTTCTGGATTTATTACGAGTCAAAATTTATTGGGAGGATTTTGGACAAGTTTAAGTCAAAAAGATTTAGTTTCTTGGAGCGAGATAATTGATAATCTAAAGGAAACATATAGTAATATTTGGGTGTTTTCTGGACAAGTTGCATTTGGATGTCTACTTTTTTTCCTGTTTATATATTTAATGGATATTATTTTTAGAGTAATTGATATTAAACTCAAGCGCGATTGGGATATAAAAAGGACTTTTTATTTGTACCTATATAATGAAATTAAAATTAGAGAGTAATATAGGAACCATTCTTAAGAACGTATGTACTGCATCTGGCACATGCGTACAGTAGATTTTATAATATATCATCAACAGGACTTAGGTTTTCAAAGTGTATGGTTCGGCCGGAAGACCGGATATGGCATATGAATAAGTTGTTTTGATTGCACCATTCTTTGATAGTCAGCCTACTTGCTTTCTGATCTGAAAAATGAGTAGTTCATGGACAAGGGATATAATTTGGTCGCGGTTATGCATATGATGAATGTGTCGATAGGAAATTCAAAAAACTAAATAAAAGGTGTCTGACCCCATTAAAAAAATATAAACTTTTTTAATGGGGTACTGTTTGCCGGTATTACGGCATCCGGAGCAGATGCATTTTTGCTGCATGTTACCACTACGCCAAGTGTGGCATATGTAGTCCGTGATTTCTCTATCTACCGATCTTACGATGGCATGCGCGTGGGAATGGATTGTTCCAACGGAAATACGTTTAACATTGCAAAGAGTGTGTTTGATACGCTTGGTACCAAAACATATGTGGTTGGCATGAGCCGGATGGTACCGACATCAATATGGGATGCGGATCGGTGTATTGCCGTGGATGAAAACGGTATGGAAGTGCACGAGGATTATATCCTGTATGTATGTGGGAAGTATCTGAAGGAATGTGGCCGTCTGCAGAATAATACGGTGGTTGCCACGATCATGTCCAACATGGGATTGTTCAAAG
>ERZ772881.2929-NODE-2929-length-11345-cov-4.709212_pt1 | contig 11345 bp, 7 predicted proteins | sample MGYA00580581_ERZ772881 | MGnify/ENA primary metagenome ERZ772881 (study PRJEB29015, sample SAMEA2737668) | human gut metagenome | biome: human gut; feature: human-associated habitat; material: faeces | place: China | collected 2012 ...
TATGGACCTTGTAGTCCTAAGAATTACCTGATGTTTTTTCAGTGAACACTAAGTAGTTTTTCCTGTTGTCTTGTTAGAATAGAGAACGACGGTGGATAACCATCAAATCGTTTGCTATGCAGTTTTATTAATGTACCTAAAATAGCCTCTATGAGTCAAGTACCATTTAAAAGCAAGAGATGGGCAAAAGCGATGCTTGCCCTTCTACTGGTTTCAGCTCCGTTTCAGTGGGTTCATGCGCAGATTACGCTCAACAGCTCCAAGACCCAGTTGAGAACCATCATCCAAAAAATCAAACAGCAGACCAAGTACGAGTTCTTCCTTGATGACCGTCTGGCCAGTACCACAGTTCCGGCCATCAAGGTAAATAACGCCTCCATCCAGGAGGTGCTGTCGCGCTTGTTGGCAGGGAAAGATGTGACCTATCGTATTGAAGACGATGTAGTCTATCTTAAAAGGAAAGAGGATCGGGAGCAAGCTACACCCAAGCCCCAGCAGCCAAAAGGAAAAGCCACGGCACGCAAAGTGTCAGGGACCATCCGCGATGAGCATGGGGAACCGCTCATTGGAGCCACAGTGAGTGTGGTGGGGACCAATCAGAAAGCCATCACCGATATTGATGGTAACTATGTGATCACTACCGACAGCTCCAATCCTGTGCTTTTAGTGTCTTACATAGGCTATCAGGACAAGGAGCTGCGTGTGAGCGGTGACAATGCTGACCTGACCCTTCTGCCCGATGCCAAGTCGCTCAATGAAGTGGTTGTCACCGCTTTGGGTATCAAGCGTGAACAAAAGGCCCTAAGCTACAATGTGCAGCAGGTGAAGGGTGACGAACTGACAAAGGTGAAGAGTACCAACTTTATGAACTCGCTTTCTGGAAAGGTAGCCGGCGTCACCATCAATGCATCATCAGCAGGAGCGGGTGGCGCCACAAAGGTGGTGATGCGTGGCCCGAAGTCTATCTCACAGTCCAATGCCGCACTCTATGTTGTCGATGGCGTACCCATCAACAACACTTCTTCCGGCAGCGTTGACGGCGGCGTTTACTCTGCACAACCAGGCTCTGAAGGTATTGCCGACATCAACCCTGACGACATCGAGAGCATCAGCGTGCTCAGTGGTCCGGCTGCAGCCGCCCTCTATGGCTCAGCAGCAGCACAAGGCGTCATTATGATTACGACCAAAAAGGGAGCCGAGGGAAAGGTGAAAGTAACGATCAGCAACAGCTCACAGTTCTCCAATCCCTTTGTCATGCCGGAATTCCAGAACGAGTATGTCAACGCTCCTGGCAGCATCCTCTCCTGGGGTAATAAGGAAAAATCGGCTTTTGGAGACTATCATCCGAAGGACTTCTTCAATACCGGTACCAACATCCAGAATAATGTCTCGCTAACCACAGGCAGTAAGAACAGCCAGTTGTATCTTTCTCTTGGTACGACCAATGCCAAGGGAATCATTCCCAACAATGCTTATAACCGTTATAACGTTATGGTAAGGAATGTGACCAAGACGCTCAACGATAAGCTCACGCTGGACTTTAATTTCCAGTATGTACGTGAGAACGACCGCAACCTCATGGCCCAAGGACAGTATTTCAATCCGCTGACTTCCGTATATCTCTTCCCCCGTGGCGAGAGCTTTGACGCTATTCGCACTTACGAGCTATACGATGATACCCGTGGTATTTATACGCAGAACTGGAATTTAGGCGATGCTCTTCACATGCAAAACCCATACTGGGTAGCTTACCGCATGCCGCGCACCAACCGTAAGAACCGCTACATGGTGAATGCCTCGGCTAAATACCAGATTTTCGACTGGCTTGACGTTACCGCCCGCATGCGTTGGGATGACGCCATGGCCAAACAGGAAGACAAGCGTTACGCCTCCACCATCGATTTGTTCGCACATTCTAAATATGGCTTCTATAGCTATGATAAGATCAACGACCGCAGTCTTTATGGAGACCTGATGGCAAACATCAATAAGCGCTGGACAGACTGGACACTCTCGGCCAACCTTGGCGCATCGTTGTCACGTTATAAATATGACGCTACCGGCTATCAGGGCGGACTGAAAGCCCCGTCAAACATCTTTACGCCCAACGCCATTGACTATGGCAGCGTAACCAACGACAACCGCCCTATCTATTCATATTCACAACACAACATCAACTCACTCTTTGCCAACGTGGAGATGGGATGGAGGAGCATGCTTTATCTGACGGTTACAGGGCGCAACGACTGGGACTCGGCACTTGAAGGTACCGCACAGACGTCTTTCTTCTATCCTTCAGTGGGCCTGTCGGGAGTCATCTCGGAGATGGTCAAACTGCCCGCATTCATCGACTACCTCAAAGTGCGTGGCTCATGGGCATCGGTAGGCTCGGCTATTCCTGCTAACATCTCTTCGAAAAACCGCTATGAGTATAATCCTGCTTCAGGGACATACAGCAGTGTGACCTACAAGTTCCCCGATAAGTTTTATCCAGAGCGTACCAACTCCTGGGAGGCAGGTCTGTCCGCACGTCTGTTCAACAGCGCCGTGACACTTGACCTCACATTTTATCAGTCGAACACCACCAAGCAGACCTTCCTGCTCGATATCACTTCGGCCGGTGGCTATAATAAAGAATATGTTCAGACGGGAAACGTGCGCAACCGAGGTATTGAGCTTTCGTTGGGTTACAACAAGTCCTGGGGCGAGTTCTCATGGAATCCGACACTTACCTACAGCATGAACCGCAACAAGATTATCAAGCTTTTCGATGATCCAGACCGCGTGCTCTCCATGGGAGGCCTGTCCGGATGCGAAATTATTCTGAAAAAGGGAGGCACTATGGGCGACGTGTACACTACGACAGACTTCCAGCGTGATGCCGACGGCAATATTGCAGTGAACGACGGTAAGGTGGTACAGCGCACACTCGACAACCCACTTTATCGCGGCAGTGTACTTCCTAAAGGCAATCTCGGCTTCTCAAATGAGTTCCGTTATAAGGGTCTCAATCTTGGTTTCCTCATTTCAGCACGCTTTGGCGGTATTGTAATGTCGCAGACACAGGCCATTATGGATGCATACGGTGTTTCAAAACGCTCAGCAGAGGTGCGCGGCAATGGCGGTGTAGCGGTCAATCGCGGTCTTATCAGCGCAGAAAACTACTATACGATCGTAGGCGGAGAAAGTCCTATCTGGTCGGAATATATCTACAGTGCTACCAACGCACGGCTGCAGGAGGCACATCTCAGTTATACCTTCCCAAAGAAATGGCTCGGCCATGCCAGCCTTACAGTTGGGCTGGTGGCACACAACCTTTTCATGATATACAACAAGGCGCCATTCGACCCAGAGTCGGTAGCCTCCACCGGCACTTACTACCAAGGCTTCGACTACTTCATGCAGCCCAGTCTGCGCTCATGGGGTTTCAATGTCAATCTGCAGTTCTGACAATATGACTTTATCTTTAAAGAGAAATAATCCATGAAAAGAATCAATATAAATATCCGAAAACTGACACTCGTAGCCGCCTTCGCAACTGTGGCAGTAATGGGATCATGCACCGATGGCTTTGAAGATGCCAACCGCCCAGGCAATAAGGCTAATGCTGAGGAACTCGGCCGCGACAACTATATGTCCGGAAATTTTCTTATCAACATGCAAGACAACGTGTTCCCCGAACAGGAGAATGCCTACCAAATGAACTACGACCTCATTGGTAACTATTTAGGGCGTTATTTTACATATGCCAACAATGGTTTCGCACAAAAGAACTTCGTACTAAGCAATGCTCCTGAAAACTGGGCGGCCTATCCTCTGCGCGACATGAAGCCGAAGATAGAGTCCAATTTTGAGGAAATCAGACGCATCAGTCATGGAGAGGGACTCACATACGCCCTCGCACTCATTCTACGCGCACAGGGCTACCTGACACTGACTGATATGTATGGCCCACTGACAATTGGTGCTGATGGCAACGACGCCAACGCCTATTCCTCTCAGAAGGATGTCTACAAGCGCATTCTCAGCGATTTGGATTCTGCCACTGCTATGATGGCTCCTGTCGTATCAGCAAACCCTTCCGTAAAGTTTGCAGAGGAATATGACCATGTGTATCATGGCACACTATCTTCATGGCTGAAATTTGCCAACTCACTCAAGCTCCGTATGGCCATTCGCATGCGTTTTGTAGAGCCTGGGCTGGCTAAAAAGATTGGTGAGCAGGCTGTTAAAGATGGCGTCATCACAAACAATAGCGATAATCTCACAATCACCTATACACCTAACGGACTTTACAAGACCTCGGTGGAATGGGGCGATACCCGTGCTTGTGCTGATATTGAGACCTACATGAATGGTTATCATGATCCGCGCATAGAGAAATATTTTTCATCGCCAGCCACATCCGGACCTCGAAAGATTATCGGTATGCGGGCCGGTGCCAACGTCGGTAACAAGGCTATGGCGGATGCTCTTTATTCTGCTGCTAATGTTAAGCAGAACGACAATGGTATTTGGATGACAGCTGCAGAGGTGACTTTCTGCCGCGCAGAAGGAGCGTTGGCCGGATGGACAGGCATGGGCGGGACTGCCGGTGAACTCTACAATCAAGCTGTTACCCTCTCCTTTGAGCAATGGGGTGTCTCCGGTGCCAGTACTTACCTCAACAATGACTCTGACAAGCAGGCTGATTATTTGAATGTAGAGGGCGGCTATGGCAGCAATGCCTCGGCTGTGAGCACCATCACTGTTAAATGGGATGACAGCGCCTCGGAAGAAGTAAAACTCGAAAGACTTATCACCCAGAAGTGGATAGCAATGTTCCCCAACGGACAGGAGGCCTGGTGCGATTTGCGCCGCACAGGATATCCCAAGGTTTTTGCGCCGGCACAAAGCTCAGCGGCCAACCTGAGTGTTGCTAACCGACTGCCTTTCGATCCCAAGGAGCGTGTACGCAACAAGACAAATTATGACAAGGCTGTACAACTTCTTGGTGGGGCTGACGACTATGCCACGAAAATGTGGTGGCAAAAAAAGTAAACCCTACAATCGTCTCACTTAAATGGAAAAGAAGAATATGAAAAGATATATCAGAACATTCTGTCTCATGGTGATGGCTATTACAGCGCTGACAGCTTGCAGTAACTGGACAGAAACGGAGATAAAAGATCCCGCTGACCTTGTCAAGACTGACCGTAGTACGGATTACTACCAACGGTTGAAAGCCTATAAGGCATCCGACCACGCTGTGGCTTTCGGATGGTTCGGCAACTGGACAGGCAATGGCACTAAATTGGAGAACTGCCTCATGGGACTACCCGACAGTGTGGACTTTGTGTCAATCTGGGGTAACTTCAAAAACATCAGTGACCAGCAAAAGGACGATCTCAAACAGGTGCAGCAATTGAAGGGTACTAAAGCCCTCATCTGCTTCATAGTCATGGATATCGGTGATCAGATTACACCAGAGATGCCTCAGTCGGAGATAGACAAAGGCACCTCCTGGGATGAATGGCGCCACCGGTTCTGGGGTTGGGGAAGTGACTCCCAGTCACAGCTCGCTGCAACGGAGAAGTATGCCAATGCCATCTGCGATACCATTGAGAAATACAACTACAATGGTTTCGATCTCGATGCGGAGCCCGACTACGCACAGCCTTTTAATACCAATAAAGAGCTGTGGACTCACAGCGAAATCATGGACCACTTCGTGGAGACCATTTCCAAACGGATTGGACCGGCATCAGGCACAGGCAAGATGCTGGTGGTGGATGGGCAGCCTGAGCGCATACCAACTAAATATGCCGACAGGTTCAACTATTTCATCCTACAGGCCTATGCCTCTTCTGCGGACCAAGACCTTGATTCGCGTGTGGCCATACAATATGACCATTATAAAAATGTGTTGAGTGCTGAGCAACTTGCTAAAAAGATAATCGTTTGCGAGAACTTTGAGAGCTACGCTTCGAATGGCGGCGTAACTTACACACTAAACGATGGAACAAAGGTGCCCTCTCTGCTTGGTATGGCTTACTGGAATCCCACAATCAATGGCCGAAAATACCACAAAGGCGGCGTAGGCTCCTACCACATGGAGTATGAGTACGGACTGGCAGGTATCGTCAACACCTATCCCTACCTTCGCAAGGCCATCAGCATTATGAACCCTGTCATCAAATAAATCTTTAAGTAAAAACGAAAATATGAAACGATATAGATTAATGTTGTTGAGCTTGGGTGTCGCATCCCTTCTGCTGTACGGTTGCGAAGATGCCGACTACTCCGTACTCAGCGACCAAGCTTTCTTCGCGCAGACTCAAACCAATGGGAATAGCAGCGAGAAAATCACCATTGGTAACGAGCCTGTTACCACTACACTTAACGTTAGACTGTCCAACCCTACATCGGAGCCTTGCTCATTCGAAGTGGTGGTCGATACGGCCGTACTCGGCAACTTTAACCGCCACAACACAACTTCCTATGTTCCCTTACCGGAAGGTCAGTATAGCATGGCGACTAAGAACATAATGGTAGATGCGGGAACCTCGTTGTCTGCACCGCTGAACATTACATTCAATCCTTTGACCGCTGGAATGAAGAATAGTGGAGCAAAATATGCTTTGCCTTTGAAGCTTGTCAGTACTGATGGCAAGAAGGATGTGCTCAATTCGGGCAGTAGCATGGTCATACTGCTTGATCAAGTCATTTATACCCCTGTACCAATCTTGAACAGTTCCAACAACTTTAAGTTCAAGTGGGCAGCAAACGGTGATAACATCGAGTTGAACACATGGACGGTAGAGATGAATGTCAACATCAGCCTGTTAGGAACACAGGTTGGACAATTTAACAACCAAAGTATCTTTGGTGGATGGGGCTCCAACGGCAAGAACGGAGAGATCTACATTCGCTTCGGCGATGCGCCCATCAAAGGAAACATTCTACAAATCAAGACACAGGGAACACAGATGAATAGTCGTATGGAATTCAAGGCCAACACATGGTATCACATTGCATTCGTCTGTACGGGTGCGACGCTGAACCTATATGTCAACGGACAGTTAGACAACAGTATGACATTGCCAGGAAAAACGGTTTGGCTCGGCGCAGAGAACTGCCAGATGGGTAACCAGGACTACCTCAAAGCCAATGTGATGGTGAGCGAATTCCGCCTGTGGACCGTAGCCCGCAGTCAAGGAGAGGTGGCTAATAACATGTATGTCATCAATCCTGAGAGCAAAGGCTTGTTTGCTTATTTCAAGTTCAATGAGGGCAGAGGAAATGAGTTTGCCGACGCAACAGGACACGGCAATAGCTGTATAGCCAAAGGCACTACACAATGGATACCAAATGTACGTATTGACGGTAAATAATTAAAACCAATGAAAGCATTTCACATTATCAGAATATCGCTCCCTCTCATATTGGGAGCTGTACTGCTCCAATCCTGCGACGACGAACCTGCAGTGGGTACACCGCTCAATCCCGTTACTAAGGATAACTACGGAGCTAAAGTATACATCTATCAAAGTGGGGCCAAGACCAACACGACTGATATTACTGTGATTCAGACTCCCGTCAATATAATCCTGCCCCCAGATACCATTGATGTGTATGTTAACCTCACCGCACCTGCCCAGCAAGATGTCTCAGTCTCTCTGACTCCTGATGAGGCTGCAGCTGCCGCCTATGGCGACAATACCACAGCATTGCCTGCAGCTGCCATCAATGTTATCAATCCGACCGTGGCCATCAAAGCTGGCGAGTATCGTTCAACAGAGCCCGTACATATAACGCTCAAGGACGACGATGCCCTTAAGGCCTTTCAAGGACAGGGCGTGGCTATACTCAAATTGTCGACAACATCCAAAGAGGTGACACTGGCCAAAGAGTATAATAAGTACAAGTTGCTTATCAATAAAATCACAACCAATCTGCGCTCGCAGTCTAAAGCTGAACTGGCCAAACTCACAAAAATTGATATAAATAATTATAGGGTGGAGGTCAATGGATATGAGACAACTGACTTAAACGACAACAACACTTCAACCGCCTACGATAACTATGGTCCCTATGAGGTTGTCATGCAGCTCGATAAGCCGCATAACATCAGCGGGCTATCCTATCAGTTCGGATATGACAGCCCATATTATTCACCGTCAGTAATTGAAATTCTCACCAGTGACGACGGGACTAAATGGACGAGTCAGACCAATGGAGAAGTGAATGATAGTTATGGACCTTCATCCAGTACTGATGTCGTGCCATGGGTGTTCTACAGCACAGTGAAATGTAAGTATGTGAAGTTGCGTTGCGTAAAATGCCCATACGGGGTGTGGTACGGAAATGACTACAACATGCCAGCATTGTGTGAGGTCAATCTTTATGAATAAGATAGCTAAAATCGTTTGCCGGCATTGGTAAGGCTGATGCCGGCAAGCGATATGAGATCCTCCTGATAATAACTATTGTTAGGTAATTATTTTTTGAAAATAATCGCGAAAATGTTTGGAGAAACAAAATAATTAAAGTAACTTTGCACTCACTTTCTGATAGGAAGCATATCTTTAACATGGTGGGTGTAGTTCAGTTGGTTAGAGCGTCAGATTGTGGTTCTGAATGTCGCCGGTTCGAGTCCGGTCTTCCACCCCAAAGAAATTTTAAAAGACAAGTCCTGTAAAGCGAAAGATTTACAGGACTTATTTTTTATTAATACAATCGCTTTATGGAAAACAACAAAAAACTGACTCGTTCCAGAAAGGAACGAATGATAGCCGGAGTATGCGGAGGTTTAGCCGAATACTTCGGATGGGACCCTACTTTAGTAAGAATAGTCTATGCACTAGCCACCATCTTCACTGCTTTTGCAGGAATTATTATTTATCTTATTCTATGGATCATTATGCCGGAAGAAAGGTATAGCGACGGATACGGTGACAGAATGAATCAACGTTTGCATTAGTATTGCTTTCATAGCCATCCGGAGCATTTACTTTAAAGATCCGGATGGAAATCTTATAGAAATCAGTACATTAATATAATTCGAGTCCGAACTCATCTTTCAGTTGCATCAGCGCCTGATTCTTCTGTGCCATCATCTGGAACTTCTCGACACGACCAACCGCCCGAACAGTTTCTGCAGGTTCACTTACCCGCACTGTCATCGCCACTTTGCTGTTCTTCAATCTTCCACGAAGATAAGTCTGTAATTCCGGAATCAAAGCTGTAAAATCTTTAGCAGCAATCTCATTATCGACCACTACTTCAAAAGTAGTCGAATTATTCAACAATACCGGACGTATCACTTGCATACGCTTTGCAATGGCCACCTGTTCTTTGGGTAACTGTCCCGCATATTCCTGCCAGTAATAATTCAAATCTCTGTCATTGAAAATAAAGTCTTCTTCCGGCTGTGTTTGCACCTGAGCAACATTGGTTTTGGCTGTATTCTGAGCAGCCTGATCACGTTGCGGATTTTTGATAGATACTCCCAAACTAGACATCTTCATTACAGGAATCTTCCGTTCCTCTTTGGAAATCGAAGAGATTCCAACACTCTGTGACGGCGCGGAAGCAGTATTTGCCGGAGCAGCAGCCCCCGAAGCAACAGATACCTGCGGTTGACGCACAGCAGTATTAGCGGCAGACGGCGCAATAGCCGGAGACGGAGCAGTATGAACAGTAGTCTGTTGAGCAGACGGTGCAGAAGCGACCTGCGGCTGCTGAGCTGCGGCAGGTTGGGTGAATACGGGTTTTATGGTCTGCTTAGGGCCACGCCCACCACTTACGTCATCCCCCTCGGTGGTAAGCTGGGCAACCTGTATCAAGGTCAGTTCCACCAGTAAGCGCTTGTTCTTGCTGGCACGGTAATTCAAATCACAATCATTGCAAAGCTTCATCGCACGGTAAAGGAACTGCAACGGGCATTTCTGCGCCTGTTCCTGATAACGCTGACGTATGCTCGCCCCTACTTCCAGTAATGGCAAGGTAGCTGCATCCTTACTGACCAGCAAATCCCGGCAATGAGAAGATAATCCGGTGATGAAGTGACTACCGTCAAATCCTTTATTCAGCACATCATTGAAAAGCAACAAGGCATCACTTACCCTGTTTTCTAGAAAACAATCCGTCAGACGGAAATAATATTCGTAATCGAGAACGTTCAAGTTCTCAATAACACTCTTATAAGTAATATTCCCTCCCGTAAAACTCACTACCTGATCGAAGATAGACAAAGCGTCACGCATACCTCCATCCGCTTTCATTGCAATGACATTCAGCGCTTCGGGTTCTGCCGTAATATTTTCTTTTGCAGCAACGTACGACAAATGATTCACCGTATCTTCGACACTGATCCGGTTAAAATCATAAATCTGGCAACGGGAAAGGATAGTCGGAAGAATCTTATGCTTCTCCGTCGTAGCCAGAATAAAGATAGCGTGGCGGGGAGGTTCTTCCAATGTTTTCAGGAATGCGTTGAAAGCGGAAGCCGAGAGCATGTGCACCTCATCGATAATATATACCTTATATTTACCGATCTGTGGCGGGATGCGCACCTGTTCCACCAATTGACGGATATCATCCACCGAATTGTTGGAAGCGGCATCAAGTTCATGGATATTATACGACCGCTGTTCGTTGAAAGCCACACACGATTCGCATTCGTTACAGGCTTCACCATCGGCAGTAGGCGTCATACAGTTGATGGTTTTGGCGAAGATACGTGCACAAGTAGTCTTTCCCACCCCGCGCGGTCCGCAAAACAAATAAGCATGAGCCAATTTCTGGGTAGCGATTGCATTCTTTAATGTAGTAGTCAGCGCTCGTTGTCCCACCACCGATTCGAATGTGGACGGACGGTACTTACGAGCTGATACAATATAGTTCTCCATATCCGGGATTCTCTCTGTTTTTTTTGATTTTTCGCTTTCAGTGCAAATGTACACAAAAAAGTGATAAGTAATAAAGGATAGAGAAAGAAGTTTTGAACCTAAAGCGGTAAGTTTTTAAGTTATTAGTTTTATCTTTGCGGATATAAAAAAGAGAAGTTATGGATAAACTGATCACTATCTGGAGTTTCATATGCCGACGTAAGTATCTTATCACCGTCGTTGCATTTGCTGTTATCATTGGTTTTCTGGACGAGAACAGCCTGTTCCGCCGTCTGGGATACGAACGCGAAATCAGCCAGCTGAAAGAAGAGATAGAAAAATACCGAGCGGACTACGAAGAGAACACCAAACGTCTCAACGAGTTGAACAGCAATCCGGATGCTATCGAACAGGTGGCACGTGAAAAGTATCTGATGAAGAAGCCCAACGAAGATATTTACGTTTTTGAAGATA
>ERZ772881.2931-NODE-2931-length-11338-cov-35.957724_pt1 | contig 11338 bp, 8 predicted proteins | sample MGYA00580581_ERZ772881 | MGnify/ENA primary metagenome ERZ772881 (study PRJEB29015, sample SAMEA2737668) | human gut metagenome | biome: human gut; feature: human-associated habitat; material: faeces | place: China | collected 2012 ...
CGCAGCCGTCGGAGCGGTGCTTAAGCCGTAAGGCGGGAATTGTGCGGTGTTGCCACAAATAAAAGTGTGCAATGTGTCGAAAAAAGGTGTCTTTCTCTTATAGAGTATGTAGGGGTGGATAACGTTTCTCGAAGGTGTATCTGAAAACAAAGAAAATGACGAATATTTCGCAAACACAAGCAGGATTTTGCGTTCGTAGAAACAGATGATATTTTCGACGTTTCAGATACACCCTAATAATTCAACGAATGAAAGTCATTCGCTGGGCTGCTCACAGGGTAAATGGTATCGGGCGCACAATGCGCCCCTGCAAAAATTTTTTTGACAGTCTGAAATTGCGGTACTTTCTGTATTTTATATGCAGCGGTTTGTGTTGGCCCTGTTCTGAACAGGGACGGTAAAACCGTTGGCTGGTTGGATGGTACGGTTAACATATAAGCAAAGCAAAAATACAAAACAAGGCGGGAACCATATGAAAATTGCAGTTGCGGGTACAGGCTATGTGGGTTTGTCAATTTCGTGCCTGATTGCACAGCACCACACGGTTTGTGCGGTGGATCTGATCAAAAGCAAGGTAGACAGCATCAACAACAGGAAGTCCCCCATTCAGGATGAATACATTGAAAAATACCTGGCGGAAAAGGACCTGGATCTGACCGCCACGCTGGACGGGGAAACGGCTTACCGCGATGCGGATTTTGTTGTGATTGCGGCGCCGACCAATTATGACAGCAAGACCCAGCACTTTGATACCTCTGCGGTGGAATCTGTCATCGACCTGGTCATGAAGGTGAACCCCAATGCGGTTATGGTAATCAAATCTACCATTCCGGTTGGCTACACGGAGCAGATCCGCAAGAAAACCGGCAGCAAGAACATTATGTTCAGCCCGGAGTTTTTGCGGGAAAGCAAAGCGCTGTATGATAACCTGTACCCTTCCCGCATTATTGTGGGCACCGACCCCAACGACCCGCACCTGGTAGAAGCCGCCCATACATTTGCCGGGCTTTTGCAGGAGGGGGCCATCAAGCAGGATGTGGATACCCTGTACATGGGCTTTACCGAAGCCGAGGCGGTCAAGCTGTTTGCCAATACCTATCTGGCGCTGCGCGTGGCCTATTTTAACGAACTGGATACTTATGCCGAAAGCAAGGGCCTGAACACCAGAGATATCATTGATGGTGTTTGCCTGGATCCGCGCATTGGCAGCCATTACAACAACCCCAGCTTTGGTTACGGTGGCTACTGCTTGCCCAAAGATACGAAGCAGCTGCTGGCCAATTATGCCGATGTACCGGAAAATCTGATCGGTGCAATCGTGGAAAGCAACCGCACCCGCAAGGATTTTATTGCGGACCGTGTGCTGCGCATGGCCGGGTACTATGATTACGGTGAGGAGTGCGACTATAATGCCGCACAGGAAAAGCCGGTGACCATCGGGGTATACCGCCTGACGATGAAGAGCAACAGCGATAACTTCCGCCAGAGCTCCATCCAGGGCGTGATGAAGCGCGTAAAGGCAAAGGGGGCAACGGTGATCATCTATGAGCCGACGCTGAACGATGGGGAAACGTTCTTTGGCAGCAAAGTGGTGAACGACCTGGAACAGTTCAAGGCAATGTCCCAGGCAATCATTGCCAACCGGTACGACAGCGTGCTGGACGATGTGAAAGAAAAGGTATACACCCGCGACATTTTCCGCCGGGACTAAAAAGCAATAAACAAGACATGGGGCATTGCAAAGCGCATGCCCCATATTTTAACGAGGAAGCAAAATGATAGGGTTGGGAACGATCATCAACGTGGATGCAGAAAAAACGCGGCAGTATTATCAGGCCATGGGGCCGGGGAAACTTTGCAGCTGCAATGACTGCAAAAATTATTGTGCACGGGTCAAAGCAGCCTACCCGGCGGCAGCGGAATACCTGGCGGGGCTTGGCGTGGAGATTGAAAAGCCGCTGGAAACATCCCCACTGGAACCCGGTGCGGACGGAATGATGGAATACCGCGCCTGCCAATATGTTGTGCTGGGCAGCTGCGAGGAAAACTACCGCCATACAGTTGGCGGGGTGGAAGTGTGCAAGGCAAGGTTTTACCCTGAAACGGGTGTGAAAGAGGAACATTTTGTGCTGGAACTTTCGCCAATCCGGCTGAAGGGGTGGCAGGAATAGGAGAGCTGGGCTGCGAACCGCTGAGTTATAAATGGCAGAAAGAACAGGAGGAGCAGGCAATGAATATCACGGTATATCTTGGCGCAAAAGAGGGCAATGACCCGGCACTGAAACGGGCAGTGCAGGAACTGGGGCAATGGATTGGCCAAAGCGGGAACGCGCTGGTGTATGGCGGCTCCAAAACCGGGCTGATGGGCGAAATTGCCAAAAGCGTTCTGGATGCGGGCGGAACCGTGACCGGCGTGGAGACCACCCTGTTTATGCAGGATGACCTGCAATATGACGGTCTGACGGAGTTGATCGTGACGGAAACCATCACCGAGCGCAAGACCGAGATGATCAGGCGGGGCGATGCGTTTATTGCGTTCCCCGGCGGAACGGGTACGCTGGAGGAGATCGCCGAAGTCATGTCCAAGGTATCGCTCAAGCAGCTGGATGCTCCCTGCATTTTGTACAACCTGAATGGCTATTATAACGGTCTGAAGACCCTGCTGGATCATATGATCGAAACCGGGCTTTCGACAAAAGAGCGGCAGGAAGGAATCTGGTTTGCGGAGAACCTGGAGCAGATCAAGCAGATTCTGAAAGCATAAAAACGCCGAAATATCACCGTACGCCGCACAGCACTTGACAATGCCGCTGCGGCGGGGTAATATATTGATACCAAATGCAGTGCGGGGGAGTTCCGCGGGCAGACGTTCTTTCCAGAGAGCCGGGGCAGCTGAAAACCGGCAGGGCGTGCCCGGCGGTTTGTCGCCCCCAAGCAGGGCAGGCGAACCGCCGTGTGCGCAGTAATCTGCTTCGTTTCGCCCCCGTTACCGGGCGGTCAAGTGGCTTACCTTTATATAAAACATATATAAAACGGCAGGCAATTTGGGTGGTACCGCGGTACTGAACATGTTTTGGAACATCGTCAGGCCGTCCCATGTTTACAACATCATGGGGCGGCCTGATTTTTTATTTCCGTCCCGCACATCAAGGAGGGCCATCATGGCAAAAGAACTCGCCAAGCAGTATGATCCCAAAGGCACAGAGGATCGAATTTACCAGGAATGGTGCGATAAGGGCTATTTCCACACCCAGATCGACCGCAGCAAAAAGCCGTTCACCATCGTAATGCCGCCGCCGAATGTTACCGGCCAGCTGCACATGGGCCACGCCATGGACGAAACCTGGCAGGATATCCTGACCCGCTACAAGCGCATGCAGGGCTATGCCGCTTTGTGGGTGCCGGGCACCGACCATGCTTCCATTGCCACCGAAGCCAAGGTGGTTGCCGCCATGCGCGAGGAGGGCCTGACCAAAGAAATGTTGGGCCGCGATGGCTTTTTGGAGCGCGCCTGGGCATGGAAAAACACTTATGGTAGCCGCATTGTCAGCCAGCTGAAAAAGCTGGGCTGCTCCTGCGACTGGCAGCGTGAGCGCTTTACCATGGACGAGGGCTGCTCCGACGCCGTAAAAGAAGTGTTTGTGCGCCTGTATGATAAGGGCCTGATTTACCGCGGCAACCGCATGGTGAACTGGTGCCCCCACTGCAACACTTCCATCTCTGACGCCGAAGTTGAATACGAGGAGAAGGACGGCAGTTTCTGGCACCTGCTGTACCCGGTCAAGGAGACCGGTGAGATGCTGGAACTGGCCACCACCCGCCCCGAAACCATGCTGGGCGATACCGCCGTTGCCATCAACGGCGAGGACCCGCGCTATACCCACTTGCACGGCTGCCATGTCATTCTGCCGCTGCTGAACAAAGAGATTCCCATCGTGTGCGATGAGCACGCCGATATGGAAAAAGGCACCGGCGTTGTGAAGATCACCCCCGCCCATGACCCCAACGACTTTGAGGTCGGCAAGCGCCATGACCTGCCCATCATCCGCGTGCTGACCTATGACGGCCACATGACCGGCGCTGATGATAAGGCTGCCGCCGATGCCCTGAAAGCCAGTGGCCATGCTTCCGCCGATGAGCCGGACGTGCTGGACTGCGGCAAGTATGCCGGCATGACCGCCGCCGAAGCCCGCAAGGCCATTGTGGCAGACCTGCAGGAAGCCGGCTACCTGAAAGAGATCGAGCCGCTGAAGCATGAGGTCGGCACCTGCTACCGCTGCCATACCGTGATTGAACCCATGGTGTCTAAGCAGTGGTTCGTCAAGATGAAACCACTGGCCAAGCCCGCCATTGAGAGCGTGGAAAAGGGCGAGATCAAGTTTGTGCCGGACCGCTTTACCAAGAACTACCTGAACTGGATGCGCGGCAGCCGCGACTGGTGCATCAGCCGCCAGCTGTGGTGGGGCCACCAGATCCCGGCATGGTACTGCGCTGACTGCGGTGCAGCCACCGTTGCCAAGTCTGCCCCCGCAGCCTGCCCGCACTGCGGCAGCACCAACCTGACCCAGGACCCCGATACCCTGGATACCTGGTTCAGCTCTGCTTTGTGGCCGTTCAGCACCCTGGGCTGGCCGAATGAGAACGCCGAGGATTACAACTACTTCTACCCCACCAACACGTTGGTGACCGGTTATGATATCATCGGCTTCTGGGTTTCCCGCATGATCTTCTCCGGCCTGGCCTACACCGGCAAGGCACCGTTTGACACCGTGCTGATCCACGGCATTGTGCGTGACAGCCAGGGCCGCAAGATGTCCAAATCTCTGGGCAACGGCATTGACCCGCTGAAAGTTATTGACGAGTACGGCGCCGATGCCCTGCGCATGATGCTGATGGTGGGTTCTACCGCCGGCAACGATATGCGCTACAGCGATGAGAAAGTGACAGCAAGCCGCAACTTTGCCAACAAGCTGTGGAATGCTTCCCGCTTTGTGCAGATGAACCTGCCGGAGGACTTTGAGCCGGGCATGCCCGCCGAAGAACTGCTGGATATGAGCGATAAGTGGGTGCTTTCCGAACTGGCACGCACCGCCGCCGAAGTGACCGCCAACCTGGATAAGTACGAGCTGGGCCTGGCTGCCGAAAAGGTGGAAAACTTTATCTGGGATATCTACTGCGACTGGTATATCGAAATCTGCAAGTCCCGCCTGAACGGCGAGGACGCCCAGCAGGCAGACACCGCCCGCAAGGTGCTGGTGTGGGTGCTGGATAAGGCGCTCAAGCTGCTGCATCCCTTTATGCCGTTCATCACCGAGGAGATTTACCAGGCATTGCCCGGCAGCGCCGAGACCATCATGACCCAGGAATGGCCGGACGCCGGCAAGATGACCGCCTGGCCGCAGGAATGTGCCGACTTTGAGGTGCTGATGGACTACATCAAGGCAGTGCGCACCATCCGCAATGATATGAACGTGCACCCGGCCAAAAAGACCAGCATGACCATCGAGACTGCCAACCCGGCAGCCTTCCAGAAAGGCGGCGCTTATCTGGCACGCTTTGCCTTTGCAACGGATGTTGCCCTGACCGAAAAGTACACCGGCACCACCGATGGCGTTGTGACCGTTGTTACCCCGGCCGCCCGCGGCTTTATCCCCATGATGGAGCTGATCGACCGCGAAAAGGAACTCAAGCGCCTGCATAAGGAGCTGGAAAAGGCCGAGAAAGAAGCCAATATGTTCCGCAACCAGCTGAACAACCCCAAGTTCGTGGAGCGCGCCCCTGAAAAGCTGGTCAACGAAACCCGCACCAAGCTCGCCGCCAGCGAAGATAAAATCGCCAACATCAACCAGTCTATCCAGGCATTGGGCTGATAAGCGATAGCGCCGTTCACATTATAATAAGGGCAACACCGCACAATTCCCGCCTAGCGGCTTAAGCACCGCTTCGGCGGCTGCGGCACGGCATCTGCGTTGCCAAAATGCTCGATAAGACATCCAGTATTATCTGCGCTTTTGGCTTAGCAGCTGCCGCACCTCGCTCGCCGTATCGGCACTTAGAATTATGCGGTATTGCCTAAGATGAATACACCACGCCCGCAGCCGGTCCCAAAGACCAGTTGCGGGCGTGGTGATTTTTGTATAGGGAAGAATATGACGGATACAATTTTGCTTCCGGAATGGTCAAGACCGTTCCCTACAGAAATGGTGAAGATTGCGGCTAAAGAATAAAAGATAATGCCTAATCTCTACCTCCGATTCCTCATTCCTCATTTCTAATTATTGAGAAAACTCCTAACTCCTACTTCCTAACTCCTAACTTGCAATTTCCGTTCCCGGAAAATAGTACCCCAAAATGTCCTCCCAACCCGCGCCGCCTTCGGCCATGGCTTTAGCGCCATATTGGCTCAGGCCAACCCCATGACCGTACCCGCGTGTGGTGATGACAAACTGCCCGCCGCGCCAGGCAATGGCAAAGCAGGTGCTGCGCAAATCAAGGGCCTTGCGCACCTCCAGCCCGCTCACCATTTGGCCGCACAGCTCCAGCGTGCGCACATACCCGGCTTTGTCCCAGGTGGAAGCACCGACCCAGCTTTCGGGGGAATCATCGGGGGTAAGGCCCAATTCTTCCAGCGCGGTGCGTACCTGTTCGGCGCTGTACTGAATGGTTACTTCGTACCCATCGGCAAACTTATCCCATGCGGAATCCACGCCGCATAAGTAAGGCAGCTGGCCGCCCCACACGTTCTGGCTGGCTTCGGTGTGGCCGCTGCTGATGGCATGGTAGCAGGCAGCGGCAGGCTGTCCGTTGTACAAAAGCACCGCCTGCCCGGTACGGGCGGCAAGAGATTGCAGGCGCTGCATGTTGGCGGCGTAATCACTGCCCCAGCGGCTTTGCAGAACCTCGCTGCTGGTCCAGCCGCTGCACAAAGCGCTGTTGGCGGTAAAGCTCTGCCCCTGAGCGGATAAGTACAACGCATAGCTGCGGCTGGCAACCATCTGGGCCAACAGGGCGTCATCCGGCCAGGTTGCGGGCATCTCGCAGGCGGCAGCACCGACCATAAAATCCACAGCGGAAAGGGTGAAGTCGGAATCACTGGCTTCATCATGCAGGATGATGGTTTGGGGGAATGTGGGTGCAGCGGAAGGCGCGGCAGTGCTTTCCGGCTGTGCTGCCGCAGTAGGCGCGGCGGACGGCGTAACCGTGGGAGCAGCCTGTACCGGAACACTGGGGAACAGCAGGCAGAGAAACGGCACCGCAGTGCTTAACGCGGTAAGCAGGGCGGCACAGAGCAGCGTGCGCTTCAAAACGGCAGATCCCTCCATTCCGGCAGGTGCGGCGCACGGCAAAACCTTGCATTTTGCCGCGGAGAACCGTATAATAAATAGCACTGGCGGGGCTTGTCTTGCATCTTGACCCCGGAGCCTGTTACCATTGTATTCGCCGCAAGGGGGATTTATGCCCGGCGGGAAAGGCTGTCCTATGAAAAAATCAAAGAACAAATATTCGCCGTGGCCGGCAGTAGCGCTGTGCCTGGTGTTTTTGGCGCTGCGCATTGTGGATCTGGCGCTGTTTACGGACCCGGAAACCAGTTTTCCCACGGTGGGTCCCTCGGCGGCGCGCTGGGGGACCGCGCTGGTTGGTGCGGCGGCGCTGCTTGTGATGGGCCGCAGGGCGGATGAAAAAATTGCCCCCGGCAGAAAAAGCCTGATGGGTGTTATGATGGCGGTAACGGGGACTGTGCTGGTACTGGCGGGGCTTTCGCAGCTGTTGAGCGCCACAGTGGTGTGGCCCAGCATGGTGCTGCTGACGGCGGCGGGCGTGTGGTTCTTCGCTATGGGCTGGCGGGTTCTTTCGGCCCCGGAAGGGCGTGGAACCGCCATGCCGCCCAACGCCGTGCAGTGCCTGATCCCTGCGGCGGCGCTGTTGTGGGTGCTGATCCAGCGGTTTTCCATCATCCCGGCGGCATCGGCGCGGCTTGGCTGTACCTTCCGGGTGCTGGGGGCGCTGGGCGCGCTGCTTTGTGTGGGGATGCTGTGCAAGCTGCTGTATGTTCCCGGCGGTACCTATGGCTGCACGGTGCAGCAGTACGGCAGCCTGGCATTTTACTTTGCAACCTGCCACGAACTGCCGCAGGCCATCTTTGAGCTGGTGCGCGGCAGCGTCTCTGAACAAACCCTGCTGACCAGCCTGGCCATGGGCTGCATTGGCCTGTGCGGGCTGGCAGCTATGCTTACCACGGTCCCGCGCAGTAACCCGACAAAAAAAGATAAGGCAGACTGAACCGATCCTCCAGCAGCTCCTGCGTGCTGGGGGATTTTTGTATGCGGCAGCCGGGACAAAGGGGCAAAAATGCAGCCGCGGCAAACTGTGCTCCGCTGTCAAACACCACAGCCCCGCCGCTTTGCCGGGCCAGCGCCTGCCACAGCGGCAGCACCCCGGCAGGGGCACCGCCCCGCAGGCAGAGCAGCACAGCGTGGGAACGCGGCTTTACTTCCAGCACCGCCTGCCCGCCGCAGGCCAAGACAGGGCGTAAGGCTTCCAGGACGGCGGCCTGCACCAGCGCCGGGCGCGCTGGAACAGGGCAGGTGATCCCTGACGGGAACATGGCGTACAGCCAGCCGGGGCGGCGGCGCACGCATTGGGTCAGTGCCCCGGTCAGTGTTTGCAGCGTGCCGCATAATTCGCACCCCGCACCGCCCGGCTGGGCCAGCAGCTCCTGCACGGTCTGTGCCCGCAGCTGCGGCAGAACCAGCTCCGGCCCAAGCCCGGCCAGCGCCCGGCGGGCGGCTTCTTCCGCCAGGGCGGCGCGCCGGGTGGGGAAACGTGCAGAAGGTGGAACCATGGCAGCAGCCTCCGTGTAGTGATAAATGGGGCAAAACCTGTGGCATTTACCCCGGCGCGGTGCCGGGGCAAGGATAGTATGCCCGAAAAATACCACCAAAGGCCATACAGTTATTGACAATACGCCAAATTGGCGTTGAAAACAGCTGCTTTTTTTGCCCAAAACATAATTTTTGCTCAATTTGCGTTAAAATAATAACAGCCCCTCTTGCAGTTTTGGCAGGAATGGGGTACAATAGAATCAAACCGGAAAGCGGCAATAAGCCGCTTGGGTGGGGCGGGTTCAACCCCGTTCCGAATATAAAATCTTTGGGAGGATTTTACTATGGCTGTTAAAGTTGCTATCAATGGTTTTGGCCGTATCGGCCGTCTGGCTTTCCGTCAGATGTTTGAGGCTGAGGGCTACGAAGTTGTTGCCATCAATGACCTGACCAGCCCCAAGATGCTGGCTCACCTGCTCAAGTACGACACCGCTCAGGGCTCTTTCCTGGGCAAGATCGGTGAGAACAAGCACACCGTCGAAGCTACCGAGGATTCCATCATCGTCGATGGCAAGGAGATCAAGATCTACGCCATTAAGGACGCTAAGGATTGCCCGTGGGGCGAGATCGGCGTTGACGTTGTTCTGGAGTGCACCGGCTTCTACACCAGCAAAGAGAAGAGCATGGCTCACATCGCTGCTGGCGCTAAGAAGGTCGTTATCTCTGCTCCTGCCGGCAACGACCTGAAGACCATCGTCTACTCTGTCAACGAGAAGACCCTGACCAAGGATGACCAGGTTATCTCTGCTGCTTCCTGCACCACCAACTGCCTGGCTCCTATGGCCGACACCCTGAACAAGACTTTCCCGATCGTTTCCGGCATCATGACCACCGTTCATGCTTACACCGGCGACCAGATGATCCTGGACGGCCCGCAGCGTAAGGGCGACCTGCGCCGCGCTCGTGCTGGTGCTCAGAACATCGTTCCTAACTCCACCGGCGCTGCCAAGGCTATCGGCCTGGTTATCCCCGAACTGAACGGCAAGCTGATCGGTTCCGCTCAGCGTGTACCTACCCCTACAGGTTCTACCACCATTCTGACTGCAGTTGTTAAGGGCAACCCTACAAAGGAAGCAATCAACGACGCTATGAAGGCTGCTTCTAATGAGTCCTTCGGTTACAACACCGATGAGATCGTATCTTCCGATATCGTAGGCAGCACCTACGGTTCCATCTTCGATGCAACTCAGACCATGGTTGCTCCTATGGAAGATGGCAATACTCAGGTACAGGTTGTATCCTGGTATGATAACGAGAACAGCTACACCTCTCAGATGGTTCGTACCATCAAGTACTTCAGCGAGTTAGCATAAGCCGACAGGCGTTAACGCGTAAAGACCTATCAGGGTCCGGTCTTACAAGGACCGGGCCCTTTTTAGATACTAAAATAATTGGAGGTTAATACCATGGGATTAAATAAGAAATCTGTAGATGACATTAACGCAAAGGGAAAGAGAGTCCTGGTAAGATGCGACTTTAACGTTCCCTTAAAGAATGGTGAGATCACTGACGATACCCGTATCGTTGCAGCTCTGCCTACCATCAAGAAGCTGATAGGCGATGGCGGCAAGGTAATTCTTTGCTCTCATCTGGGTAAGGTAAAGAATGGCCCCAACGAAGGCGAATCTCTGGCACCTGTTGCCAAGAGACTGTCCGAGAAGCTGGGCAAAGAGGTAAAATTCGTTGCAGATTACAATGTAACCGGCGAAGCAGCTACCAAGGCTGTTGAGAACATGAAGGAAGGCGACGTTGTTCTGCTTCAGAATACCCGTTTCCGTGGCGCAGAAGAGACCAAGAACGGTGAGGAATTCAGCAAAGAACTGGCTGACCTGGCTGATCTGTATGTATGTGATGCATTCGGCTCTTCTCACAGAGCACATGCTTCCGTAGCAGGCGTTACCAAGTTCATCACCGCTAAGGGTGGTCAGAACGTAGTAGGTTACCTGATGGAGAAGGAGATCAACTTCTTAGGTAAGGCTGTAGAAGATCCCGTGAGACCTTTCGTAGCTATTCTGGGCGGTGCAAAGGTTGCAGACAAGCTGAACGTTATCTCCAACCTGTTAGAGAAGTGTGATACCCTGATCATCGGTGGTGGTATGGCTTACACCTTCTTAAAGGCAAAGGGATATGAAATCGGTAAGTCTCTGGTAGATGATACCAAGATCGACTACTGTAAGGAAATGATGGAAAAGGCTGAGAAGCTGGGCAAGAAGCTGTTACTGCCTGTTGATTCCGTAACCATCGCTGATTTCCCTAACCCGATCGATGCTCCTGTTGAGGTTCAGGTATATGATGTTACCAACATGCCCGCAGACAGAGAGGGATGTGATATCGGACCCAAGACTGCAGCTCTGTATGCTGAGGCTGTTAAGACTGCTAAGACCGTTGTATGGAACGGACCTATGGGCGTATTCGAGAATCCTACCCTGGCAGCAGGTACCATCGCTGTAGCTAAG
>ERZ772881.2935-NODE-2935-length-11308-cov-4.366747_pt1 | contig 11308 bp, 10 predicted proteins | sample MGYA00580581_ERZ772881 | MGnify/ENA primary metagenome ERZ772881 (study PRJEB29015, sample SAMEA2737668) | human gut metagenome | biome: human gut; feature: human-associated habitat; material: faeces | place: China | collected 2012 ...
CGATCTGCAACGGGCCGCAAGGGATAAGCTGGCGGCTTATCCGCTCTGATTTGCCCCACAACCCAGCGGGGGTGCTGGCTGGAATATCCGTTGTCTTGCGACAGGCCGAACATACAGAGCCAGCGCCCCCAGCTTTATCAGAAAGAAGGTTTTGACCATGTACGAGAAATGGAGCAATAACGCTTGCCGTGGCTATGTCATCAAGGCGATGGAAAACTGCGGCTTCAAGTCAAAGGACATTCGGCAGGTGCTTACCGAGCTCTACGAGGTCTTTGACTTCTGCGCCGTGGAGGAGGCGGAGGAGTTCATGGAGCACGTCCCCGCCAGACAGCCCTTTATGGCAACCTCCTGCTGCCCGGCATGGTCCGTCATGGCCAAGAAGGAGTTCCCCGGCTTTGCGCCGTACATCTCCATGACCATGACCCCCATGGTGCTGACGGCCCGACTCCAGAAGCGGAAGCACCCCGACTGCAAGATCGCCTTTATTGGCCCCTGCGCCGCCAAGAAGCTGGAGGCCGCCGCAGCGTCCGCAGCGAGGTGGACTTCGTGCTGACCTTTGAGGAGCTGCGGGGAATGTTCGCCGCCAAGGATATCGACTTCTCCCAAATCCCTGATACGGAGGCTCACTATAAGGCGTCGGCTCCCGGCGTGGGCTTTGCTGCCTCCGGCGGCGTGGCTAAGGCCGTGGAGAAGGTGATCCAGACCAAGAATCCGGATCGGGAGGTCAAGACGGTGTACGCTGCGGGCTTGCGGGCCTGCCGCCAGATGCTGCGGGTGGCCCGGTCCGGCAAATACGACGGCTATCTGCTGGAGGGCATGGCCTGCCCTGGCGGCTGCATCGCCGGCGCCGGTACGGTTCAGCCGCCGGAGAAGTCCCGGCGGATGCTGGAGCAGTACGAGGCTCGGGCGGCGCTGGACAACCCACTGGATTCGGAGTATATGGAGGACATTGAGCTGCTGTACGAGGATCCGGAGAACTGGGACCGTGTGTCCCGGCACTGATAGGCGGAATATTGGATAGAAGATCTCGATGGAAGGGACAAAAGAGGGACACGCTGGCGGGCGTGTCCCTCTTTTGCTGCGGGGAGGCTGTTTTGTTCAGAAGATTTTTCCCTTGTCTCCGATAGCCTACTTTTCCGGCTGCTGGGAAAAGCGGGCCGCCGGAGGCACGTTCCCATCGAAGTTACCCGCAGGAGACAACAAAAGCGAAAAGCATCATAGGCTGCTGAAGGCTATCAACATAAATATAGCACTGTCATTCCCACGACCAGTCCGCAGACCGACCGTGGGAATCCGTAATACCTTTGCATGAGTTGTCGTACGGTGACAACAAACCGTATAATTCAATGCATATATTTCAAATTGTTATCATACTTTCAGCCTTGCTGAACAGAAGCACACAACGAAAAGACCCCTGATGGGAGCAAGAGTTGTACCATCCGGAGGCCCCTCTGCATCCCGGCATATCCCCGAAAAATCTGCGAACAGACGTCGGCTATTCCGAACGGCAGAGCATATGACGGAATTTAAATAATTTCATTCAACGAAACGAAATAACGTGTCAGGGAAAACCAAGGTAGCCAAAAAGTACCATATTTCGAGGAAAACAGTGATTTCTGAGTTTTCGGTATCGTTACCGGTAATAAGCAAAACGTGAATTTTCTGTGAAAATTGCAAAAAATTTTTGTGATGTTTTTGTCGATTCTGATTGTTGACTTTTTTCACAAAAGAGATATGATAATGTCGTATGACGGAGGCGGAAACGTTTTCTGTCAGTAATGGCCGTTATATTTGTGCGAAAAATGTACCTGCGGAGCGGGAGTTCCCCCGTGCCGCACCCGGACTGCAGCCGGGAAAACCTTTTGTGTCATTGTGTAAGGAGGAGACAATATGATTAGTTTTCTGATCTGTCTTGCTTTGCTGATCGGCGGCTACTTCCTGTACGGCAAGGTCGTAGAGAACACCTTCGGCCCCGACGACCGTGAAACGCCTGCCGTAAAGATCAACGACGGCGTGGACTATGTAGTCCTGCCCCAGTGGAAGCTGTTCATGATCCAGCTGCTGAACATTGCGGGCCTCGGTCCCATCTTCGGCGCTTTGCAGGGTGCTCTGTGGGGCCCCATCGTGTTCCTGTGGATCACCTTCGGCACCATCTTCGCTGGCGGCGTCCACGACTATTTCTCCGGTATGATGAGCGAGCGCAACAACGGTGCCTCCATCTCCGAGATCTCCGGCATCTATCTGGGCGGCTTCATGAAAAACGTCATGCGTGTGTTCAGCGTGGTGCTGCTGATTATGGTGGGTACGGTGTTTGCTGTTGGCCCTGCCGGCCTGATCGTCACCCTGTTCAAGAACGGCGGCTCCAACGGTATCGTCACCACCACGCTGTTCTGGCTGATCATCGTGCTGGTCTATTACTTCATCGCCACCTTCCTGTCCATCGACAAGATCATCGGCAAGATTTATCCCGTGTTTGGTATCTGCCTGATCGTTATGGCAGCGGGCGTGATCATCGGTATCTTTGTCAAGCCTGAGTATACCATTCCTGAGCTGTGGGACAACTTCCGCTCCATGCATCCCAAGGGAACGCCCGTGTGGAGCTTCATGTTCATCACCGTGGCCTGCGGTGCTATCTCCGGCTTCCATTCCACCCAGAGCCCCCTGATGGCTCGCTGCATGAAGAGCGAGAAGCAGGGTCACTTCGTGTTCTACGGCGCCATGGTTTCCGAGGGCATCATCGCTCTGGTGTGGGCCGCTGCCGGCTGCGCCCTGTATGAGGTCACCGGTGGCCTGAATACCGGTCTGGCCGAGATTCTGGCCAACGGTCAGTCTGCCGCCATCTACGATGTGTGTGTCAAGACCATGGGTAAGGTCGGCGTGGCTCTGGCCATGCTGGGCGTGATCGCCTGCCCCATCACCTCTGGCGATACGGCCTTCCGCAGCGCCCGTCTGGTGCTGGCCGACTGGTTCAAGCTGGACCAGAAGAAGTGGAAGAACCGTCTGCTGCTGTGTGTACCCGTGCTGGGTGTCGGCGCTATTTTGGGTGTGGGTAATGCTCTGGGCGCCATCGACTACACCATCATCTGGCGTTACTTCAGCTGGACCAACCAGACTTTGGCTATGATCGTGCTGTGGGCCGCCTCCATGTACCTGTTCTATGACAAGAAGAACTACTGGCTGACGGCTGTCCCCGCTACCTTCATGAGCGCCGTGTCCGCCACCTACTTCTTGCTGGGCAACGAGTGCTTGGGCCAGCTTATCAACCACAAGGCCGCTGACGGCACCATCATCTACAATACCGCTGTGGCGTATCCCGTTGGTATCGCTGTGGCAGCGCTGTTCTTGGGTATCTTCCTGTATACCATCAAAAAGCGCCATACGCAGCCTCACTATGAGACGCTGGGCAAGTAACTTTTCATGCAAAGCAGTGGGGGGGCACGCTCTCCCACTGCTTTTCGCACTTTGGAGGGACACACGATGTTTACACCTGTGAAACTGGGCAACACCACTCTGCCGCCGGAGGTGCTGAAGGCAGACAAGAAGTCCTGCAAGCGCTACGGCCCCTGCGGCGTGGGGGAGCAAGCGCTGTATCTCAACAGCTTCTTCATCGACCGGCGGTACTATGTGGCACTGGAGTCCGTGCGCCGTGTCTTTAAGCGGGTGGCCATGAGCAAGGGCGGCTTCACCGGCAAGGGGGCCTTCGGCTCCATCCCCTATCTGGTGGTGGAGCTGGACGACGGCAGCCAGAAGCAGTGCAACTTCAAGCACGAGGAGGACGTGGACCTTCTGCTGGCCCACATGGCACGGGTCTGCCCGGATATCCCCCGCCACAGCGTGGAGGCGGAGCGCCGTCTGCGGGAGAAGGCCGAGCGGGAGGCCAAGCGCTATCTCAAGCAGCTGACGCCGCAGGCGCAGGCCGCCCGGGAGACACTGGAGCAGGCCCAGCAGCTGCTGGAGGAGTACCCGGAGCAGACGGCGAAGCTGTCCACGGCGGCTAAGGCCAAGCGGGTCAATGACCGCAGCAATCCCGCCTATCGCTGGGTGGCGCTGGCCATCATCGTAGCGGGCATCGCCGCCGTGGTGTACGGCATTATGGCCCTGATCCGTGGCGAGAATGTGGGCGTGTACTTCGCCCTGTTCGGTCTGGCGGCCATCTTCTTCTTTTCCGGCGCCCATGTGCTGCCTACCGCCAAGAACAACAAGAAAGCCATCGCCCAGGAGTGGGAGCGCTCCATCTCCGACGTGGCTGCCCTGCTGCCGGAGGACTTCCCGGTGCCGGCCCGGTACGCCCACCCTGTGGTGCTGCAGCGGATGATCCGGGTGCTGCGGGAGGGCCGTGCCCAGAGCGTTGAGGAGGCCCTGAACGTCATGAAAAAGGATCTGAAGGCCCTGAACGCCTCCGTGCAGGTAGAGCAGGAGGAGTACGACGAGGTAGTGGCCATCAAGCCCATGTTCCTGCTGTGGGACTATGAATAAAAGACGAAAAAAGGCGGCGTAAGCCGCCTTTTTTATGGCCGGAGCTACCGCAGAAACATGGGGCGAAATTACATTTTTTCCTTGCACTCCATGGGGATACGTGGTATCATAAGCAAAAGTGCAGTGAGTGTCATTTCGGGTGGAGACTTATGCTGTTTTTCTGCATAAGTCTCCCTTTTTGTCAAAGGGGCAGCGGTATGCCGATGGAGGTTGACAGGCCATGGAGAGGCAAGCTAAACTTTCCAAGCAAGCAAGCAAGCAAGCAAGCAAGCAAGCAAGCAAGCAAGCGGAACTATGAGGGCGGTATTATGACGAAGAAATTCCGGCAGCTGGGGGCCACCGTGGGCCTCCTGCTCCTGATGGTCCTGCTGCTGATCTCGGTGTATACCTATGTGCTGTATCAGAATTTCAGCCGCAATATGCTGGAGGCGGCGCTGACCCGTGATACCACCTGCGCCGATGCCATCCACCGGCTGGTGTCCGACGAGTTCACACGGGAGGATTTTGACGACCCCGCCATCTGGAGCGACATGACCTCGCCTCGCTATCTGGAACTGCAAAAGACCCTCAATCAGCTGCGGACCCTGAACTCCACCCGGTATCTCTACACCGCCAAGCTGGGGGAGGACGGGCAGCCTGTCTACCTCATCGACGGTCTGGATCTGGGGGCGGAGGACTTTGCCTACCCCGGCACCCGCATCGAGGAGGAGATGGCCCCCTATATCCAGACGGCGCTGTCTGGAGAGCCCGTGTATTCTCGTGATGTAGTGGATACCACGTGGGGTCCCATTTTCACGGCCTGCTACCCGGTGAAGGATGAAAATGGCCAGGTCATGGGTGCTCTGTGCGTGGAGATCGCCATGAACACCACCTATCAATTTTTGAAGAGAAGTAGTCAGACCACCGTAAGTGTGGCTCTGACCAGCGGTATGGTGGCAGCGTTGCTGAGCATGAGCATCTACCTGTACCTGCGGTGGCAGCGGATGGCGGAGGCCCGGCAGCAGGTGCTTTTGCAGAACGCCGTGGTAGCCGCCGATGCCGCTAATCAGGCTAAGAGTACCTTCCTCTTCAATATGTCCCACGATATCCGTACCCCCATGAACGCCATCATCGGCTATGCTGATCTGGCGGAGAAGCACCGGCAGGAGCCGGAGCGGCTGCAGGGCTACCTGAAGAACATTCAGGTCAGCGGCGAGAAAATGCTCTCTATCATTGACAACGTGCTGGAGCTCTCCCGCATCGAGAGCGGCAAGGTGACGCTGGAGGAGACGGCGGTGGAGGCCGGCAGCATCTTTGAGTCCTGTGTCGTCATGGTGCAGCCGGAGCTGGAGCGTAAGCACCAGACCATGACAGTGGAGAAGCATACGCCCAATCCCTATCTGTATATGGATACCTCCCGCATTTTGGAGGTGATCCTGAATCTGGTGAGCAACGCCATCAAATATACCGGCGATGGCGGACATATCCGCTGTGCCATCCGCCAGCTGCCCAGCGACCGAGAGGGCTGGTGCGTGCAGGAACTGTCCGTGGCGGACAACGGCATCGGTATGAGTGAAGAGTTTCAGCAGCATATTTTTGAAGCCTTTGCCAGAGAGCGCTCCAGCACCGTCAGCGGCGTGGAGGGCTCCGGCTTGGGCATGGGCATCGTGAAGAAGCTGGTGGATCTGATGGACGGCAGCATCGATATCCAGAGCAAGCTGGGGGAGGGCTCCACCTTCACCGTCTACATCCCCTGCCGTCTGGCCCGACAGGAGGATGCCGTGCCCAAGCGTGCCGCAGAGCGGGTGGATAAGACCGGCCTTGCCGGGCGGCGTATCCTGCTGGCAGAGGACAACGACCTTAACGCCGAGATCACCGCTGAGCTCATGGGCGAGGAGGGTCTGCTGGTGGATCGGGCGGAAAACGGTGCCCACTGTCTGGAAATGCTGGAGAAGGCTCCGGCGGGGATGTATGACGCCATCCTCATGGATGTGCAGATGCCGGTGTTGGACGGCTACGAGGCCACCCAGAAGATCCGGCGGCTGACGGACCCGTGGCGGGCCAATATCCCCATCATCGCCATTACGGCCAACGCCTTTGCCGAGGACCGTCAACGGGCGCTGGAGGTAGGCATGGACGATCATGTGGCAAAGCCCATTGATATGGCCAAGCTGATCCCGGTGCTGCAAAAGCAGCTACACAAGCACGACGGGGAAGCGGAAGAAAAGCATTTTTCTCAAAGTGTCCCTTAAAGACGTGTAGTGAGAAGCCCTGAAGAAGTAAAATAATAAAAGAGCCGCACCCGCACGGAAGTGACCCCCAAAAGTTAGACAAAGACAAGAATTAAGCGGCCTGAACGGTCTGAATCCTGTACTGCACAGGGCTCAGGCCGTTTAGTTTTAATTTGATTCTGTGGTATTCCCTTTGGCATATAAACACACCCCATTTGTTGGACAGTATACCATACTGTCCAGCAAATGGGGTGCAGTTCATAGGTGACGCACCGCTCTTTTTGATTCCTCGAATCAGACGTCTCTCTCCCCAGGGAGCAGCGCTCTGCGCCGGAGGAAGTAGTAGCCGTATCCCACGGCGTCCGCCAGAAACCAGCCGATAGGGATAGCGGCCCAGATGCCGTTGACGCCCACCGGCCCCGCCAGCGCATAGGCCAGCGCCACACGGGTCCTCCGCTGCCATGGGCAGGGCAAACAGCAGCAGCCCCCGTGTGATGCTGCCACGGGTCATATCACGATACATAGATTCCACACAGAAACATGTATGATACGACGCATTATACTCCCGCCGCCGGAAAAGGCAAGGTATCCTTTTGCTTGCGCCGGGAGAGGGAGTGTGGTATACTTTACCCTGTACCATTATACTGGCAGGAGGGAAGCTATGGCCGGAAAGAACGAATATACGGTTTTCGACTATCTCCAGTGGAGAGGAGATCTGACGTTGCAGCAGGACCCCTTCAATGAGGTGGACAATCTGGTGCTGTGCATCATCGCCTACATCAACCTTCGGAAGATCGACCGCCTGTGGAGCAAGAACCCTAAGGACGCCATGCCCATCGGGGACGTATGCGCCCGGCTGACAGCGGCGGATGAACAGCTGGGCTTGTCGTCACTGGACTATATCCCGGTGATGCGGGCGGCGGCGGAGACGGAGCGGTTCCGGGATACCCGGCTGTTCGCCTTTGAGAGCCGCAATGATGAAGCCAAGCAGATGCAGTTTGCCGCCGTGTCCTTCCTGCTGCCGGACGGCAGCGTGTTCATCTCCTATCGGGGGACGGATACCAGTCTGGTGGGCTGGAAGGAGAACTTCAACATGAGCTATCTGGAGACGGTGCCGGCACAGGCCCGTGCCACGGAGTACGCTCAGGAGGTGATCCGGGCCTGCAAACATCGCCCTTACCGCATCGGTGGCCACTCCAAGGGCGGGAATCTGGCGGCGTGGGCAGCGGTCCATCTGCCGGAGAAGCTTCAGGGCAAGCGCCTGTTGGCGGCCTATAACAACGACGGGCCGGGCTTCCACGCCGACCTGCTGGATACCCCCGCCTACCGGCGGGTGGAGGATCGGCTCCACACTTATATCCCGGAATCCTCCATCGTGGGGGTGCTGCTGGTTCACGCCGAGGACTACGACGTCATTGACAGCACCAGCCACGCCGCCATGCAGCATGAGGCACTGTCGTGGCAGGTGATGGGGAACCGGTTTGTGCATCTGGGCCAGCGCTCCCAGCTGGGGCAGATGTCCGACGACGTGCTGCGGGAGTGGCTGGACTCCGTGTCTCAGGAGGACCGGGAAGCCTTCTGCGACGCCCTGTACAGCATCCTCTCCATGGGTGGCCGTGCCAAGACCTTCGAGGATCTGCGTAAGGGCGGGTTCTCCGGCTGGGCGGCCCTGTGGAAGGAGTATGCCGGAGCCGACGAAAGAAAGAAGCAGATCCTGACAGAGATATTCGGGCGGCTGGCCATCGACGTGAAGGATGAGCTGATGAAGGCGGCGGGGCAGGGCCTACGATCCGCCGGACACGGCATCCGGACGGTAGGACAGAACCTCATGGGCCGCCGTGAACCGGATAAAACACAGACAAAATAGAGCAAGATAGAACGACCCGTCGGAGGAAACACAAAACCGGGCTTCGGCCCGCAAGAAAGGACAAGAAAGGAACAACGCCATGAAACTGAGCTTTTACGGAGCAGATCAATGTGTCACCGGCAGCTGCCATTGTCTGGAGGTGGGCGGCAAGCACATCCTCATTGACTGCGGCCTGCAGCAGGGCCGGGACGAGATCGATAACGCCAGCCTGCCCTTCCATCCGGGCCAGATCGACTATGTGCTGGTGACTCACGCCCATATCGATCATTCCGGCCGTATCCCTCTGCTGATCAAGCAGGGCTTTCAGGGCCGTATCCTCACCACTCGCCTGACGGCGGACCTGCTGGATATCATGCTTCAGGACTCCGCCCACATTCAGGAGAGCGACGCTGAGTATAAAAACCGCAAGAACCAGCGGGCGGGCCGCCCCATGGAGGAGCCGCTGTACACGGTAGAGGATGCCATGCGGGTGCGGGAATTCATGGATACCTGCGAGTACGGCCAACAGATCCACATCTGCGACGGTGTAGACGCCGTGTTCATCGATGCCGGCCACCTGCTGGGCTCTGCCAGCATCCGCCTGACCCTCACCGAGGGCGGCGAGACGAGGACCATCGTCTTTTCCGGCGATATCGGCAACGTGGATCAGCCCATCATCCGGAACCCCCAGTTCTTCACCGGGGCAGACTATGTGGTGATGGAGAGTACCTACGGCAACCGCAACCACACGGAGGTGTGGAGCTATACCGATGAGCTGGCCCAGATCATCGACGAGACACTGGGCCGGGGCGGCAACGTGGTGATCCCCGCCTTCGCCGTGGGCCGCACCCAGGAGCTGCTGTACTTCATCCGGGAGATCAAGGATAAGCAGTTGGTGAAGTCCAATCCGGATTTCCCGGTTTACATCGACTCGCCTCTGGCCCACCGGGCCACCACCATTTTCACCGGCGATCTGGACGGCTATCTGGATGCCGACGCGCTGGCGCTGGTGCAGGACGGCACCCACATGTTCAACTTCTCCAACCTCCGCATGACGGAGACGGTGGAGGAATCCAAGGGGCTGAACGAGGACGGTATCCCCAAGGTCATCATCTCCGCCTCCGGTATGTGCGACGCGGGCCGTATCCGTCACCACCTGAAGCACAACCTCTGGAAGCCGGAGTGCACCATCGTGTTCGTGGGCTATCAGGGGGAGGGCACCTTGGGCCGCTCCCTGCTGGAGGGCGTCAGAAGTGTGAAGCTCTTCGGCGAAGAGATCGCCGTTCACGCCAAGATCGTGAACTTCCAGGGCCTTTCCTCCCATGCCGACCGGGATCACCTGCTGGCGTGGATCGCGGACATCAAGGCCCCCAAGCCCCAGCACGTGTTCATCGTCCACGGCGACCGGGAGGTGGCTCCCTATTTCGCCGAGAGCGTGGAAAAGCTGGGCTTCACCGCCCATGCACCGCAGTACACCGAGGTCTACGACCTGCTCGAGGATAAGATCGTGGCTCCCGGCTACCTGCCGGAACGGAAGGCCAAGGCCGTGGGCGGTCAGCGGGTCAGCTCTGCCTACGAGCGTCTGGTGGCGCTGGGTCAGCGGATGGTGGACGTCATCCGCCGCTCCAAGGGCCGGGACAACAAGACCCTTGGCCGCTGGGCGGATCAGCTCCGTCAGCTTCTGCATATTCTGCCTCCTCCCCGTTATCAACCCTGTTCTACGAAATTAACATTCTTATCTTAACACATCCACCACAGTTTCTGCACTTTTCTCGTCTAAAATCTTTAGAAATTTTAATACTCTGTTTATTGATTTTTCCTATTCCCGGCGTATGATTAAATGTATATTGCAAGTACTATTTTAAGAGGTGAATGAATTGAAACTAAAAGACAGATTTATACGTTTTATGTACGGAAGATATGGTGTTGATTCCTTTGGCAAATTTACCATCTGGGGATCCCTGATCCTTATGCTGATCGCAGGATGGACGCATCGGGGAATCCTTTCCTGGCTGGCATGGGCCGGTATCATCTATTCTTATTTCCGGATGTTTTCCAAAAATACTTACAAACGAGCCGCCGAGAATCAGAAATATCTGCAGATGACACGCGGCATCCGGACATTTTTCTACAGGCAGCGTAACATGATAACACAGCGCAAGACACACCACATTTACAAATGTCCGTCATGCAAACAGAAGATTCGTGTTCCAAAAGGAAAAGGCAAGATTGAGATCCGCTGCCCGAAGTGTAACACCAGATTTATCAAACGAAGCTAAGGAGTTCCCATGTTTGGTTATATTTCTATCAACAAAGCCGAGATGAAATTCAAAGATTATGATGTCTATCATTCTTATTACTGTGGACTATGCAAAGTCTTAAAAGAATGTTATGGTAGAAGAGGTCAGGTGACTTTATCCTTTGATATGACATTTCTTGTGATCCTGCTCACCGGTCTTTATGAACCGGACACGAAGACAGAGATGGTCCGTTGTATTGCACATCCCATGCAAAAGCATGCGGCAAAGACCAATGAATTTACTGAATATGCCGCAGCCATCAACATGCTGTTATTATAAGTGTGAAGATGACTGGGCAGACGAACACAGGAAGAAAGCTTTTGTTGCCGCAAAACTTTTGCATTCAAAGATAAAGAAGATTGAAAAATTATATCCCGTAAAATGTAAGGTCATCTCAGAAAATCTCGCCCAAATCTCAAAATATGAGGCAGAAAATGAACAGAATCTGGATCTTATGTCCGGACTTTTTGGCAATA
>ERZ772881.2944-NODE-2944-length-11262-cov-37.557687_pt1 | contig 11262 bp, 10 predicted proteins | sample MGYA00580581_ERZ772881 | MGnify/ENA primary metagenome ERZ772881 (study PRJEB29015, sample SAMEA2737668) | human gut metagenome | biome: human gut; feature: human-associated habitat; material: faeces | place: China | collected 2012 ...
CCTAACCACCCTGATTTAATGGAAATCTTATTTACACAAGGCATTCTACAGTCTCGCCCGTTCGCATGATGCTCAGCCATAAAACATCGGCGGCGGAGCCGCTGGACCTCAACTCTCAAATCTCAAATCTCAACTCTTTTTCAGAAAGGAACGTTCCAATGTCCATTCGTATGATCGCCATCGACCTGGATGGCACTCTTCTTCATGATGATATGTCTATTTCCGAGTATTCCCGGCAGGTGATCCGCCGGGCTTCCGGTGCGGGGTACCGCATCGTGGTGGCCACGGGGCGCATGTGGGATTCGGCGCAGAAGAAGGTGAAGAGCCTCTCCCTGGGGAATGTGCCCCTCATCTGCTACACCGGCGCCTGGGTCATGATGAGTGAAACCGGGGAGCCCCTGCTGCAGCAGGGGCTGGACCCTAAGCTGGCGTCGGAGATTCTTCTGGAGTCGAAGCGCCAGGGCTGGCAGGCCACGTCTTTTATGGATGACCTCATTTATATGGATGAACCCAATGGCACGGAAGTGAAGTATGCGAAGTACCGGTCCAAGAAACCCATTTTTGTGGGAGATGAATTCTACCATCCGAAGAAACTGGTAACCCGTATCGTCTTTGCAGATCCGTCGGCGGAGAAACGGAATGAAATCCGCCGGGCGGTGGAGGCAAAGTTTGGGCCCCATGTGGATGTGGTGTTCCCGGGGGACGATTTCGTGGATGTCCACAGGAAAGGGGTCAACAAGGCGGAGGCGGTGCGGTTCCTCTGTGAAAAGGAGGGCATTTCCACGGACGAAGTCATGGCTTTTGGAAATACGGAAAACGATGTGCCCCTCCTGAAGATGGCGGGCCTTTCCTTCGCCGTGGCCAATGCCGATGAGGTCGCAAAAAAAGCAGCTTCCCATCTCTGCCGGTCCAATGAAGAGGACGGCGTGGCAAAGGAGATTGAGAAGCTGTTGAAGTTATAAGATTGAGACCGAGGCCGAGATCGAGGGAATAGGGCGGATGGGTAGCTAGTGGCTGGTGGCTAGTAACCAGGTGAACAGGCCCTCCGGGCCGGGTGACGGGTGGCTGAGCGTGTTGCGACCGGATGGGAGCTTCTAGCTTCTAGCTGCTAGCACCTAGGAAGGCTGGGCAGCCTACGGCATGATTACGTTTGGGCAAACCTGATGGGAAAGCGCCGCAGGCTGGCCAGCTTTCCTAGCAGCTAGCAGCTAACAGCTAAAAGCCCTCACCCGTTCGCAGGGCGCCTGGTTATTCCAGATCCAGTTCCACCGGGCAGTGGTCGCTGCCCAGGATTTCCGGGTGGATGGAGGCGCCTTTGATGTGGTCCTTCCAGGCGTCGGAGACCAGGAAGTAGTCGATTCTCCAGCCGATATTCCGCTCCCTGGATTTGGCGAAGTAGCTCCACCAGGAGTAGGCGTCCTTTGTGTCCGGATGAAGGTGGCGGAAGGAGTCCGTGAATCCGGCGGTGAGGAGGTCCGTCATTTTGCCCCGTTCTTCGTCGGTGAAGCCGGCGTTTTTATGGTTGGATGCAGGATTGGCAATGTCGATGTCTTCGTGGGCCACGTTCAGGTCGCCGCAGAGGATCACCGGCTTTTCTTTTGCCAGTTTCGTCATGTATTCCTTCATGGCCTCTTCCCAGGTCATGCGGTAGGACAGGCGGGTGAGGCCCCGCTGGCTGTTGGGGGTGTAGCAGCAGAGAAGGTAGTGGGTGCCGAAGTCCGCTGTAATGAGGCGGCCTTCCTGGTCGTGTTCTTCGATGCCCAGGCCATAGGTGACGGAGAGGGGTTCTTCTTTCGTGAAGATGGCGGTGCCGCTGTACCCTTTCTTCACGGCGCTGTTCCAGTACTGGTGGTAGCCCGGCAGGTCCAGCTCAATCTGGTGGGGCTGGAGTTTCGTCTCCTGGAGGCAGAAGCAGTCGGCGTCCAGGGCGTTGAAGGCGTCCATGAACCCTTTCTTCAGGCAGGCGCGGAGGCCGTTCACGTTCCAGGAAATGTATTTCAGTTTTTTCATGGGTTTTCTCCTTTTCTGAATTTATATTTATCTATATGATTATTATACATGATAGCGGAGGGAGTGGCTAGCTGATAGAAGGGATAGAGTTGAGATTTGAGAGTTGAGAGTTGAGGTCCAGCGGATCCGCCGCAGGTGTGTGGCTGAGCGCCGTTCGAACGGATGGGGGCTTATGTGACTGGCGGTACGTTCGAATGGGCGGGGGCTTCTAGCTTCTAGGAAAGCTCAACAGCCTACGGCATGATTACGTTTGGGCAAACCTGAGGGGAAAGCGCCGCAGGCGAATCAGTTTTCCTAATAGCTAGCAGCTAGAAGCTAGAAGCTCCCGCTCCGATTGACTCTGGCCGTACCTCGCCTCCAGCCCCCGCCCGGCCGCACGGCGGCCAGCCATACGCCGCCAGCGGCGAAGCCGCTGCTGCCCTCGATCTCGATCTGTTCATCCCTGTGGGCTCATACCATCTATTCATATGTTATAATAAGTACAACATTGTGCAGGGAGATGCGTTTTTCTCTTGAATGGGATGCCAGTGTGAATCCTGTAAAAGTGGAAGGAGAAAATTATGAAAAAAATCGTGGTTACCGTTATTGGCGCTGACCGGGTCGGCATTGTGGCCGGTGTGGCAGCAGCTCTGGCTAAGGAAAACATCAATATCCTTGATATTTCCCAGACCATCCTGGGGGATATTTTCGACATGGTCCTTATCTGTGATATGGAAAAATCCAAGGGTTCCCTGAAGGATGTGCAGGATGACCTTGGCAAGCTGGGCAAAGAACTGGGCGTAGATGTGCGGGCCCAGCTGGCTGATATTTTCTATGCCATGCACCGCATCTGAAAGGGGGAGCCATGCTCGATATTGAAGAAATCCTTGCAACGGAGCGGATGTTTGACCAGAACAAGCTGGACGTCCGTACCATTACCATGGGTATTTCCCTCCTTGGCTGCGTGTCGGACGATGAAAAGACCCTGTGCCGGAAGATTTACGACACCATCTGCACCAAGGCAGAACATCTCACGGAAGTGAGCCATGATATTTCCCGGGAATACGGGGTGCCCATCATTAACCGCCGTATTTCCGTCACCCCCATCGCCCTGGTGGCGGGGGGCATCAAAACTTCCAGCTACGTGAATATCGCAAAGACCCTGCAGAAGGCAGCGGACGAAGTGGGAGTCGATATTCTTGGCGGTTTCTCGGCCCTGGTGGACCGGGGCATGACGTCCTCCGACAAGATCCTCATCGACTCCATTCCGGAAGCCCTGGCTTCCACGAAGAGCATCTGCAGCTCTGTGGCTGTAGGCTCCACGAAGGCCGGCATCAATATGGATGCGGTGAAACGGATGGGAGAAGTGGTCAAAGAAACGGCGGAGCTCACGAAGGACCAGGATGCCTACGGCTGCACGAAGCTGGTGGAATTCTGCAACGCCGTGGAAGATAACCCCTTCATGGCCGGCGCTTTCCATGGGGTGACCCAGGGAGATACGGCCATCCATGTGGGCGTTTCCGGCCCCGGCGTGGTAAAGCGGGCTCTGGAAGATGTGAAGGGGGCACCGCTGAACGTGGTGGCCCGGACCATCAAGAATACGGCCTTCATGATTACCCGTCTCGGCCAGATGGTGGCAGAAGCGGCTACGGAACGGCTCCATGCGCCCTTCGGCATTATCGACCTGTCCCTGGCGCCGACGTCGGCGGTGGGGGACAGCGTGGCCCAGGTGCTGGAAGAAATGGGTCTGGAAAGCTGCGGTGGCCCCGGTACTACGGCGGCTTTGGCGCTCCTGAACGATGCGGTGAAAAAGGGGGGCCTCATGGCTTCCTCCAGCGTCGGCGGCCTGTCCGGCGCCTTCATCCCTGTCAGTGAGGACCTGGGCATGATCCAGGCTGTGGAAAAGGGCAGCCTGTGCCTGGAGAAACTGGAAGCCATGACCTGCGTATGCTCCGTGGGCCTTGATATGATCGCCATCCCCGGCGACACACCGGCATCCACCATTTCCGCCATCCTCGCTGATGAAGCGGCAATCGGCATGATCAACAACAAGACCACCGCCACCCGCCTCATTCCGGTACCGGGCAAGAAACCGGGAGACATGGTGCAGTTCGGCGGCCTCATGGGCTATGCGCCGGTGATGAAGATCAACGAATTCCGGGCTGATGATTTCATCAACCGGGGAGGAAAGATTCCGGCTCCTATGAGATCTCTGACGAATTAATATGGAAATGAAAAAAGCTGTATCGGAAGGTTGTCCGATACAGCTTTTTTGTTGTGTGGATGAGTTACGTGCGTCCGTGTGGGGGCTTCTAGCTTTTAGCTGCTGGCAGCTAGGAAGGCTGGTTCGCCTGCGGCGCTTTCTATCAGAATTCCCATCTGCTAACCTCATGGCCGGCCCCCAAAGGAAGGCGCTTTAATGTGCAGTAACGGCGCCAACTTGGGCCGGCCTCGCAGGTCCTCTGCAGGACCCGCGCTCACGTGGGCAGCGTCTGGCTATTAAAAGGAAGGCGCCTTATTGTGCAGTAAAGGCGCCAACTTAAGCCAGACTCGGAGGTCCTCTGCAGGACCTCCGCCTTCCCAAGGAAGGAGCCTCGTGCAGAGTCATTCGTACGTTTTGGGTGCAGAATCATCAGGATTCCAACTGCGGCGAAAGCCGCTTATCTATACTTCAACCTCCCCCATCTATGGGGGAGGTGCCCGTAGGGCGGAGGGGGCTCTCGCTAAAGTCGCTCTGATCGTTTCCGGCAATACCCTTCAGCCGCTTCGCGGCCACCCACCCACGAGGGGAAAGCGACTCACTGCGCACCGCTAACGCAGTCCCCCCTCTCTCTAAAGAAGGAGGGGTAACTTTTAACGGCAATATAAAAAGCGGCGCCCCACAATTTGTGCGCCGCCACAATTGCGGTGTCAGTCGCTGATGAGATCTGATGGCTTCCGGCCCGCAGGGCCTGTCCAGCTTTCCTAGAAGCTGGCAGCTAGAAGCTAGAAGCCCCGCTCGAACGCACGCCCGTAAGCCACACACCCCCGGCCCGCAGGGCCTGACCCCCTCAATCTCGACCTCGGTCTCGATCTCATTGGCCCGCAGAGCCTGTCCGGCTACAGTCCCAGATCCTCGTTGATAATGACCACTTCCATATCCATGAACCGCATTTTCTTATAGTAGATAACCATGACGTTACAGATACGGTCCGGAGCGCCGCAGTCGTAGCAGCGGTCGTAGCCGTGGGCGCTGCAGCCGCAGAGGAAATGGTGGCGCTCCACATTTTTTGGCGCCGCCACATTCCGGGCACGGCTGATGGCCTCCTCCAGGGTAGGAGCCAGCTTGTTCACGCCGAATACAAAGTATACCTTCCTATGGCCGAAAATGGATCCAGACACCCGGTTTCCCGTGCCATCCAGATTCACCAGCACCCCCGTTTCCGAAGCTCCGTTTACAGAAGTAAGAAACACATCGGCTGTAAGTGCCTTTCGTGCCAGGGACAGGAAAGAATTGTCCCCATGTTTGAAATGGTCCGATTTCTGCACGTCCCACACCTTATTATGAAGTGCCAGCCTGTCGGAAATCCCCATGGCGGACAATGTCTCAGAATCCCCAAATCCCACGGTTACCCCATCGATGGCATGATCCAGATACTCCGCTGCCTCCTCCTTTGTCTCAAAGACAGAACATTCGAATCGATTCCTCCGAAAAGCCCGCTTTACCCGTTCCAGATCCATAGTTACAGCCTCTTTTCCTGCCCACGCATCTCTAACTGACCGGATATAAAAAATTTGCGGTGCCCTATACTTTGCGCCGCCACATTCACTAAAACTCACTATGCGTCCCTCTGACCACCTCTATACCATTGGACCGGAATACATCGGCCAGGGCCTCTATCTCCGGGCAGAGCTCCTTGGACCGTCCGTCGTCGCAGCAGCAGATTCCCAGATGGACAGCGTCGGGATGGATAGCCAGAATCCGCCGTACTTTCTCCACGAGCCCCTTGTCATTCTCCAGGAGATGGCCGCAGCCGCTGCACTTCATAAAAGCCTCCAGCTCCACCTCTTCTCCCATATACCGGGCAAAAGCGGCCTTTCTCTGATTCAGCGCCCTGCAGCATCCGGCGCCGGTGCATACATCTTCAGACTTCGGACAGGTAAGGATGACGATACGTTTCATAGGAACCTCCTGTGAACATAACAGAATTGAGATTTGAGAGTTGAAGTCCAGCGGCTTCGCTGCCGTTGGATTCCTGATAACACTGCAGATGAGACCGAGACCGAGATCGAGTTCGAGACCGAGATCGAGTTTTCAGCGGCTACGCCGCCTTTCTTAGTGACTCTACACATCCCCGTCATTTCGAGCGGGGGTAGCATTCTAAGTGGGTCTGTCCTTAAAATCGCTACAGCTTCGACGAGTCGAGAAATCTTTCTGGTAAATGCCTGTGACGGTGTTACAACTCGATAGGCCGCGGATTCTGCGAGAAGCGCCGCCTTATGAACCACGATAGCGGTTTCGCCGCCAATCCATCAGAATCCCTCTGTCACTTCGTGACATCCCTCTTTGGAAAAGGGGGACTAACCATCAGCCTGCGGCGCATCCAATCGCTAACCTCCGTCTGCTTCGCAGCCACCTCCTTCCCAAGGAAGGAGGCTAACCACCAGCGGCTCCGCCGCCATAGGAATCCTGATGACTCTACCCCCCATAACGTCCTATTGACTCTGCACAAGGCTCTCTTCTCAGAAGAGAGCTGCCAACGGCTGAGAGATGGTAATGGGACCGGCCCGCAGGGCCTGTCCAGCTTTCCTGGCTGCTAGAAGCTAGCAGCTAGAAGCCCCCGCCCGTTCGCACGAACGCTAGATACCCGAACACTCGGCCCAAAGGGCCTGACCAGCTCAAGGCCCAAGGCTCAAGGCCCCGACCGTTCGCACGTAAACATAGCCACTCCAGCGCCGCAGGCGAACCAGCTTTCCTAGCCGCTAGTAGCTAACAGCTAGAAGCCCCGTCCGTTCGCATGCCTGCGAGCCGCAGGACACCCGCCGCGAAGCGGCTGAATATAAAACTCGCGCCGCCTTTTATTCTGATGCGGCGCACCACCATTCCTCACTCCTCATTCCTAACTCCTGATTTTTCCAAGGCCCCATCTGTTCGTACGTAAACGCGGCTATCCCTGCCCTCGACCTTGGTCTCAATCTCCTATCTTTTATACATAATTGACCGATTCAGCTTGACCAAAACTGGAATGGGCGATACACTTAGGTATAGTGGATAAATATAAAATCAACAGGTGATACTATGTTTAACTTACCCAATAAATATGTCGAAGTCGATGGATTCCGGATTCCTGCGGACAAAGCGGAGGAATACAAGCGGATTCGCGACCGCATGATCAAAGAAGCGGAGAAATTTTTCCGCACCTTCTGCGAATCTGTGAAGAGAGAAAAGCTGGTGGACCTCCTGGGGGAGGGTATTGTGGGGTACTCTTCCACCGGCGAAATGCTTGCCCGGATTTCCCTGGATCCCTTCGAACTTTCTGCCATGAACGTGGCCCTGCAGCGCAAGAAAATCAAAGAATACATCCTTGCCACCAATGGCTACGACGATGATGACTACCAGCAGCTCCTGAAGGAATTTGCTGAACGAAAAGCAGCCAGGAAAGCAGAAAGAAAAGCGAAAGAACAAAAATAATAAGAATAACAAAAATAACAAGGAAGGACGCTCACCCATGATTCAGCTAGTAGTAGACAGTACGGCAGCCATTCCGAAGGATTTTCTGGAAAAGCATGCCAATGTACATGTGATTCCCCTCTTCATTTCCGTGAAAGGGGAGTACGTGCCGGAATACGAAGCCACCATTGAACAGGTCATCGACTATTCCGAAAGCACAAAAAAGGCGGTTCCTACCAGCCAGCCCAGTACCGGGGATTTCCTCAAAATGTTCGAAACCATTCCGAAGGAAGACCCCATTATCGTGATCTGCATTACTTCCGGCGTCAGCGGTACCTATAACGGTGCCGTTCTTGCCGCGCGCCAGAGCGGACGGAAGAACATCACCGTCATCAATTCCAGGACCACCGCCATCGGCATGATGGAAATCGTGGAAGATGCGCTGGAATTCATTGACCAGGGCCTTTCGTTTGAAGAAATCAGCAAAGCCCTCATGAAATCCGCGGAAAACATGAGAACCACCTTCACCGTGGATACGCTGGACTACCTCCGCCGGGGCGGCCGTATCGGCAAAGCCGCAGGCCTCATCGGCAGCATCCTGAAAATCAAGCCGGTCATTTTCCTGAACGACAAGAATGAAGTGGACGTCCTGGCCAAAGTACGGACGAGCAAGAAAGCCACCGCCGCCATGATTGACTACCTCCACGCCAATTCTCCGTGCAAGCGGATCGGCATCGTCCATATAGAGAATGAAGAGGGAGGAAAAGCCCTCCAGGCCCGGGTGCAGGAAGAGTATCCGGACATCGAAGTCACCCTTTCCACCGGTACCCCTGTTCTGGCATCTTACCTGGGGCCCGGGCTGACAGGAATTATATTTGAAAGTGCCAAATAATGGGGGAATAGAACATGTATAATATTATTGACGGGGTTTGCTTCAAGAACATGCTGATCGGCGCGTACCAGCTGTTCCAGAAAAAGTACGAAATCATCAACCAGCTGAACGTATTCCCCGTACCCGACGGAGATACGGGAAACAACATGCTGAACACACTGAAATCCATGTACAGCATGGTGGCCGATGAAAAACCGGACCAGCCCGTAGGCATCCTGGCGGAAAAAGCGGCAGCCGGTGCCATCATGGGGGCCCGGGGCAATTCCGGCGTCATCCTGTCCCAGATCATCCACGGCATCAGCCGGGGACTCCACGGCAAGAAGACCGCCTCCTGCGGACAGATGAGCAAAGCCTTCCAGTACGGCATCCTCTATGCTTACCGGGCTGTCACCAAGCCGGTGGAAGGGACCATCCTTTCCGTAGCCCGGGGCATTGCCAAGGGAACACGGGAAATCATCCGCACAGAGACCGATTTCTCCAAAATTTTAGAAGCCTCCATCAAGTGCGGCAATGAAGCCCTGGCAAAGACACCGGAACAGCTCCAGATCCTGAAGGACGCCAACGTAGTCGATGCCGGCGGCCAGGGACTGATTTTCTTCCTCATGGGCTGCCTGAATGGCCTCACCGGCAAGGTGGAAGACGTAAAGGTTGACGTGAAACCGGTCATCAGCCGTCTGGAAGCAAAGGGAGAAACCTTCTCCATTGAATATCCTTACTGCACCGAATTCATCATCAGCCCCTGCAAGATCAGGGCGAAGGAAGTCAGAAAGAAACTGTCCCCCTGGGGCGAATCCATGATCGTGGCAGAAGGGGACAACCTCGTCAAGGTTCATATCCATGCCCAGCGTCCGGGCCACGTCCTCGACATGGCTGCCGACTGGGGCACCCTCCACGACATCAAGTGCGACAACATGGTGGACCAGTTCCACAAGAATAAAGAAAAACAGCAGAAAATGGCCAAGAAACCCCTGGGTATCCTTACCGTAGTTTCCGGTGACGGATGGACAGAGCTCTTCAAGAAACTGGGAGCCGACGTGGTTTCCGGCGGCCAGTCCATGAACCCCTCGGTGCAGGAACTGAACCAGGGCATGGACAACGGGCAGTATGAAAAATACATCATCCTCCCGAACAACAAGAACATCATCCTCGCTGCTCAGCAGCTGAAGAAAATGCTGGGTGAAAAGGTTCACATCGTTCCTTCCACGAACCCCATGGAAGGTCTGGCCGCAGCCATGGCATTCTCCGAAGAAAACACGCTGGAAGATAACCTCACCGCCATGACAGAACGGATGGGAGACCTCACATCCGCCATGATCACCACCGCCGTCCGGGACAGCGTGGTAGGCAAGTCCGTGATTCACAAGGATGACTTCATGGGCCTCACCAAGAACCACGAAGTGGTGGCGGAAAAAGACTTCACCACCTGCTTCGAAAAAGTTCTGGGCCTTATTACCACGGAAGATACGGAAATCGTCACCGTGTACTACGGCAAGGACCTCTCCGAAGAGGACTGCCGGAAAGAACTGGACAAGGCAGAAAAGAAGTACCCCAATATTACCTTTGAAATGTACGATGGCGGACAGCCCCTGTACCCCATGTTCATTTCTGCAGAATAAGCGCATAAGAAAGCCCGGGAAAATGGAATCCATTCCCCCGGGCTTTTTACGTGGGTGGGGGGGATTACGGTTGGAGTCAGTAGGGGCGGGGCTGCTAGCTCCTAGCTTCTAGCTTCTAGCTTCTAGGAAAACTGATCTGCCTACGGCATGAAAAAGCAGCCGAAGGGGCATAGCTGAAGCGCCGCAGGCTTATGAGCCTTCCTAGTTGCTAGCAGCTAACAGCTAGGAGCCCCGCCCCAACTGACTCCAATCGTTTCCACCAGCCCTCTTCCCCTTACTCGGCCCATGGGGTACAATAATACTGATACATTACGGAGCTGCAGGCTCCAATGGGAGGTTATTTCTATGGCAGATGAAATGAAACAGGATCCCTACCGCATCGACCTGATGCGGACACTGTGGGAAAATACGTACCGCGGTACGATTTTTGATTACAAAGAACAGTACGTGGCTACCGTACGGCTCATATTCAGCATTCCCCTGGACCGGAGCGAAGTACCGGACAACGCGCCGGAAGTGAATCCGGTCATCATTGTACTGGTGGAAGATACCATCCTTTCCCCAAGGGACGTGGTGGACTTCGAACAGGCTATGACCCCGATCCTGGCAAAACGGCTGGCAACCAACATGTTCCGCCCCGACCGGATCATGTACTTCTATCCCAGCCCCGCAGAAGGTGCGGAGACAAGGGACCAGGGAGATATCAAAACAAACTGATTTCCTTAAGCGGCGCCGAAGGGCGCTGCTTTTTAATTGCAGCTGGGCGTACATGCGAACGGATGGGGGCTTCTAGCTTCTAGCGGCTAGCTGTCAGGAAAGCTCAACAGCCTGCGGCGCTGGACCGAGTGAGTATCCGTGCGAACGGATGGGGCCTTGAGCTTTGAGCCTTGAGCTGGACAGGCCCTGCGGGCCGGGTGTCGTGTGGCTGCATTGGCGTCCAAACGGATGGGGGCTTCTAGCTGTTAGCTTTTAGCAGCCAGGAAAGCTGATTCGCCTGCGGCGCTGGACTGGCTGACTGTACGTTCGAATGGATGGGGCTGGGGCAGTTAGGAATGAGGAGTGAGCTTCCTGTATAATTCAAAATACAGGGAGCTCGGAAAGGTGGTGGAAAACAG
>ERZ772881.2945-NODE-2945-length-11261-cov-3.601731_pt1 | contig 11261 bp, 13 predicted proteins | sample MGYA00580581_ERZ772881 | MGnify/ENA primary metagenome ERZ772881 (study PRJEB29015, sample SAMEA2737668) | human gut metagenome | biome: human gut; feature: human-associated habitat; material: faeces | place: China | collected 2012 ...
CACCGAGGGAGGCAAAAAGTACAACACTTTCGACGGTTTTATCAAAAGGATCAAGACTGACATCGGCGCCGACACAAACGACATCAAGAAGTTTTCTCTCGAATCTATGGAAGCTCCCGACGCAGCCGAGACCCTGTTCAAAAAGATGTTCCGCGAAGCGCCGCTCGTGTTGCAGGAATCGAAAGATCAGGGTAACCTCGTCTACTTGGTCACTTCGGACGTGTACAACAATTACGAAGATTCACTGGACGACGTAGTACTGGAGACGGCCTACGCCGCCAAGCAGAACGGTCGTACAGGTCTTCGCTATCGGGGTATTCCAGTGATCGACGTAAAATTGTCGGGTATCCTGCCTGCACTTACCGACATGCCGCAGTCGTTCGTCATCCTCACGGATCGTCGCAACCTTGCAATGGCTGTCAATACAAACGATTTTCCGGGTTCGTCCGTGGATTTGTGGTACAGCAAAAACGACATCCAGAACCGCCAGCGGGCCGTATTCATGGCCGGGTGCGACTACCTGCTTCCCGAGCTGATCGTTGCGGCATTCCCCGCGGAAAATGAAGGCGCGTAAACAAACCATTTTTTAATCAATCAAATTTACCATGTCAATTCTTACAGGTTACACGAAAGTGTGCAAAAAGGCTTCGGGCGGTGTGCTGACCATCGGCCTGATCGAAAAGGAAAATTTCAAGGGTGCGACCCTCGATGCCGACAGTGACGCCTATTCGGCGATCACGCTCGCCGCTCAGTCAGCATTCAGCAAGTACGAGTTCCTCGAAGATGAGGCGGAGTTCAAGGAGGACACCAAGCGCGAGAACGGCTCGGTGGTCATCACCAAGTCACTCGTATTCAAGCTGCCGACGATGAACGCCGCCTCGCGCAAAGCCGTGCAGGAGATCATCGACGCTTCGTACTGCGGTCTGGTGGCCGTAGTGATTACCCCCAACGGCGATGCGTTCGTGGTGGGCTATGGCGAGGACGTGAAACTGGAACGTCCGCTGCGTATCTCACAGTCTACCGGCACCACGGGTAAAAAGTTCTCGGATGCCAATGGCGACGAAGTGACGCTGACCTGCGACCACACCGAGAAATCGCGCATTTACTCGGGTGACACGGACGCGCTGTTCACCGCAGCGCCGGGAGCGTAAATCTTCCCATCCATCATGTTGCATGAAAGGGAAGTCTGCGGCTTCCCTTTCTTTAAAAACCGAAACTATGGCAAAGAAATACAGCATTAGACCCGGCTATGAAAACGCCGAAATCGTGGCGGCGGCACCGCCCTACAAACGGACGGACGGGGCTCGGTTTGTCCTGTCCCGCTGCACACAAAAAGACCTGAAATACCTGCACGATGTAGTATTGTTCAAAGGGGTAAGCGTTTCGAGCGATGAGAAAGCAAAAACAGACGAACAAGACCGTTAAAGCCTTCGTGACCGAAAACCGGGTCGATCCGTTCGTTTCGATAGGTTCGACGATGGCCGCCACGGGTAACTGCTGGAGGTGGGGAACCGACAATATGTTTCCCTATGCCCTTGCCATCCTTGCACGGCGTTCGACGGCGCACCGGCGGATCATCAACGACAAAGCGGATTATATCTCCGGCAAAGGGTTTTCCTTCGATGAAAACCGACCGGAGTTGGAAATGATCGTGGAGGCGGCCAACGGGACAGGCGAAACGCTGCGGCAGGTGCTCAACAAGCTGGCATTCGACAAAGCCCTGTTCGGGAATGCTTTTCTTGAAATCGTAACCAACCGCAAATGCTCGTTCGTCTCATTCTACCATCAGGATGCGACCAAATGTCGCCTGTCGAAAGACAAATCACACATTATCCTCTGTCACAACTGGCGGGAATACACACCGATGCAAGCGCCCACCTTGCCGCTTTATCCTCAGTTCGACGAAGCCCCGGACGGTACGCTGCGCTCGATTATTCACTACAAAGATTATGAGCCGATGTTCGAGAACTACGGCGTGCCGCCCTATATCGCCGGGTTGAATGTGTCGGCCATCGCCTACAAGACGGACAAATGGAATATCAGCCGTCTGGACAACTCGTTTCAGCTTTCGGGTGTGATGACCCTCGACAGCGATGTGAACAACGAGGAAGAGGCCAAACAGATCGCCGAAGCGGCACAAAATAAGTTTGCGGGGAAACCGGGGCAGGTATTGTTCCTGGTAAAAAACAGCGGAGGCGAGGATGGGTCGAAATTCATTCCGATCACTTCGTCGAACGAGGGAGACTGGCAGGCACTGCATGAGCAGTCTACAACAGATATTGTTGTTGCTCATTCGTGGTTCCGGTCACTGAGCGGATTGGACTGGACGTCGGGATTTAATTCTGACCGTATCCTGCATGAGTATGAAATCGCACTGAATACGGTGATCCTCGGCGAACAGGCCGAACTGATGGAGCCGATCCGGAAAGTGTTGGAAAATATGGCCGGAATCGACACCTCATCGCTGCAAATCATCAACCAGCCCCCCATAACCCTGAAACCCTCGTACATGATGGTGTGGGAGGCACGCAAGGCCGACGGGCTGGATTACGACGAGAACGACCCGAAACAGCAGGTTTTCCTGGCAAACCTAAAACAGTCGAAAAATGGCACTGATAACGAGTAACGAGGTTATCGACCTGGCATTCTCCAGTGTGGAGCAGATCACGCCGGGGATTATCAAGGAGACGAAAATCGAGGCGGCGCAGGAGCGCTACATCCGTCCCGCGTTCGGCGAAATGTATAACGCGATGACCGAAGGGAGATATCCGGAGTTCGTAAACACTTACCTCAAACCGGCCCTCGCGTATTTTGTCCGGCACGACGTGATCCCGGAGGTATCGACACCGGTAGGCAACACCGGCGCGATGCTTCCTTATGCGAACCATGCGAATGCCGCAACGGACAAACAGCGGGAATTGGCGATGGATAGTGCGCTGAACAGTGCCAATGCTCTTTTGGGCAAAGCAATCCGGCATATCGAGGCGCACCGGGAGGATTTCCCGGAGTACAAACCATTGGTAAAATGCCCCTCGATCCGGGGCGGGATGATTCTTTAAGACATGGCAACGGGTAATAATTTCTATCAGGGAGAGACCATAACAGTCGGTTTCGCCGCATACGAGGACGATGCAGACGTACCGGTGGACATCACCGGGTACGACATTACAGCGATCCTGTACAACGCTTCGCGCGGACGTATTCTCACGATGAGTACGAACGAGGGCGGGTATCTGATCGTGAACCGCGTAGGAACCTCGGAACTGACCGTAACCGTTCCCGCTGCTTTTACCAGTAAAATATACCCCGGACTGCTCAAAATCGAAGTGAAACTAACAGAGCGGGAAACCGGGAAGGTAGCAATAGCAATGACCGATGTAATCTATTTGATGGGCTGTAAAATCGGAGGCATCAACCTATGAGGCTTGTGACGACATTCATACAAAATACGGAATCTACCGATCCCGATCTTTCGTACCTGAACCGCGCACGGTTCGTTTTGTCCGTGGCCGACGGACATGGTTCCGACGGTGTGGGTATTCTGGACGCGGTGATTCGTAACCGGCACCTATTCCTGTCGATGACTTCCGGCGCGGAGATCGACGCGGGGAGCGTATTTACGGAGGACGATTTACCGGTAGCTTCGGATTCCCGTCTCGGTATCGCCGCGTTCGACCCGGCCTATTTTTCCATATTGGACGGGAAAGTGTCGCTACGTGGTGATTTGGATTTCGGATTGAATGAAACACAGCTTGCCGAATACCTGACCGCCAACAAATACGCGACGCAGGCATGGGTTGCCGCACAAGGATTCATCGGCAGCGACGGGTTGGCCCTGTACGCTACGAAGGAATGGGTGCTCGGACAGAATTTCGCCAAAGCATCGAGCCTGGGCAATTATCTGCTGAAATCCGTCTGGGACGAGGTATTCGAGGTGACTACGGTTAACGGCGTGCGGGTATTGAACGTGAAGTTGGATATTGCGGGCCTCAAAGGCATCAGCGCTTACGGTCTGGGTTCCACCTCCGGCGGCAGTGCATCTGGTTCCCTCGGAGAGTTGGTCAACGTCGGGCAGTGGGCCGACGAGGTACCTACCGCCGACCGGGTGATGGTACAACTGGCCGGGGCTACACATTGGTCTGCAAAGCCGCTCGCCGATCTGGTCGGTCTCGATACTGCGGCCCTTGCACAATACCTGACCGCAAACAGCTACCTCAAGGCAAGCGATATTTCAAGTTATCTGACCTGGGCCAACCTTTCCGGCAAGCCTACGGTTTACCCGACGAGTTGGGAATTGGTGGCGGATAAACCGACCATTTTTCCTACAACCTGGTCGAATGTATCCGACCATCCTACAAAATTATCGCAGTTTACCGATGATGTTGTAGCGGGCAACTATCTACCTAAGCCAACATGGGATGCCGTATTCGAAGTGGTCACGGTGGACGGCACGCCAGTGCTGAAAGTCAAGTACGATATTCTCGGGCTCAAAGGCATCACAGCCTATGCGGAGGGCTCCCTCTCCGGCGGGTTCTCCGGTGCGTTGGTCGATCTGGTGGACGTGGCAGTGACTAATCTTGCCTCCGGGGAGATTCTCAAGTACAACGGGACGCATTTTGTAAACGTGCCGGTCTCGTCCATCGCCGGGGCTTCGTCGTGGGATCAGATCACCGGAAAACCGGAGTATTACCCGACCCGGTGGGCGGACGTGTTCGGTGCACCTGCGTCCCTTCCAGCCTCTGACGTATACCCGTGGGCTAAAGCGGCCTCGAAACCGACCTATACTGCCGCCGAAGTAGGGGCGGTGGCTTTGAACGGCGGGGGATATGTTTCCGGAAGCATTAATGCCTCTGCCTATTTGACAGCTAACACATTGAGGTCCGAAGCAGCCTTATACCCGACAATATCTTTTGTAAAAACTAACGATAATAGCGAATCGTTATTGATTGTAGCGGGTAATAACTTGTATTATCGACCCGTCGCATCAGATGCAACCAACAGACTGGTTTACCATTCGGGCAACTTCAATCCCTCGTCCAAGCTGGATAAGTCCGTTTGGGATGAAGCCTTCGAGCTAAAAACGGTAGACGGTGTGCGGGTGATCTCGGCAAAGCTGGACTTTCTCAGCGTTGCAGGCATCAGCGCTTATGCTACCGGCCCATCTTCGGGCGGCGGTGGCGGCGGATTGGATTACGACCTGCTCAAACAGGCCCTGACCGGCGCGATCACCCCGGACGGTTATCCGTTCACGATCTCCGCTTCGTTTCTCGGAGTCATCGACAAAACCTATTTGACGGGCAAACTGGCGAATACTTATGCGGACAAAGTGCACACTCACCTGTGGACTGATATTACCGACCGTCCCACGGCACTACCTGCCAACGGGGGCAATGCCGACACGGTGGATAATTTGCACGGCTCGTCTTTCACGCGTGCCGATCAAGCACCGGATGTCGATCTCAACACCGTCAATGGACAAGGAATAATGGCATGCAGGGCAAACACTACCGCTACTGCTGAAAGACACTATCCAATACAACAGGCCGGTACGCTATTTTATGGCACAGCAGCCTATAATTCTGCATGTCAAATATATGGTACTTTTCAATATAACCGCTGGTTTGTTCGAGGGGGCGGTACATCACCGACTGCAAAAACGGCGTGGGCTGAAATATGGACTACCGTAAACTTCAATCCGGACAATTACCTGCCGTTGTCTGGTGGCAAAACCATAACGGGAGATTTCCAATTTCAAGACGGAGTTGCTGTGAGGGACGCTACCGGTAAGAACGTTGTTGGATTGCTTGATGTAGCCGGTGACGGCGTGTGTGTGGCCGTTGGAAATGGCGTCAAGAAAACCCGCATTGTAACTCCCAATGATACTCCTGTGTATAGGAATGATGGTAAAGGTGCGTATAGAATCTACGATTCCAGTAATTTCAATCCGGATAACTATCTCCTAAAGACTGCCAATGCGGTATCGGCCAGCAAATGGGCGACAGCGCGCACCCTCACCCTCACCGGCTCGGCTTCTGGCAATGTATCGATGGACGGCTCGGCGAACGTGTCGCTTAGTGTGACGAACAACCGGCTAAACTCGAATAGCGAGATGACCTACGGCTGGAACGGTATAAATTATTTTAACCTGGCAGGTACTGCCGGAGCCGTAGCAAAAACAAACGATACACCCACGACGGCATGGTGGCATATCCTGCGATTTAACCACGGGAACAGCGCCGGGTATTATACCGATCTGGCAGTTCCGTTCAATGACAATACACTGCACTATAAACGGGTGACCTCCGGAACCTTGCAGAACGGAGGATGGGTGAAAGTCTGGGATGCGAAAAACTCCAACCTCTCGACCGTTGACTGGTCGGCCAATAATCTTAATGCCGCAGCCAACTTGGATGTTGCAGGGCAGGCATATGTGAGCGGATGGCTCCGGTCGAGGGGCGATGTCGGTTGGTACAGCCAGACATACGGGGGAGGCATCCGCATGACTGACAGTACATGGGTGCGCATATACGGTGGTAAGGGGCTGATGATTGACGCCGGCCACATTCCTATGGGGCAAATTCAGATCACAAACACCACCGAAGCCTCCATCGGATTCCGCTCTCCGAGTTCATCGTCAGGTGATTGGTGTCTGGGTAAAGGTGTCAGCACGGTCGGTTCCGGGTTCGGTCTCTACAACGCTGTAACCAACCGGGTGGCGTTCCAAATCGCCAGTGCCACGGATGCAGCCTCCTTCGCCTCGTCCATCACCGCAGCCGGTACCGTCACCGCGCCGACCTTCGTGGGCAATCTTTCCGGATCGGCCGATAAACTTTTCGCTCGCTATACGGGTAGTGGAGGTCAGCAAGGACCAGGTTATTTTGGCAAAGAGCGGTTTGGCTGTCTAATGATGAATACTCCGGTCAACGGGAATAGCCACTACAAGAACTGGTTGATCTGTGACGCGTACTCGGGTAGTGACGCCGGTGGTGCAACGGCTATCGGGGTGGACCGGCATGATATGCGGGTGTTTGCAATGAGCTCGGATGCCAATAGAACTTCGTGGAATCGTTCATGCGAACTCTATACGACAGTCAACGCTAATCTTTCAACGGTGAATTGGACTGCAAATACATTGACTGCCACCAAGCTCGTACTCGGCGGAATAACCATCGACGTATACAACGGCGCACTGCGCGTGAACGGAAACCTTGTCGCTACGGGCGGCGTAACCTCATTAGCAACAGCATAAGAATATGGCACTCGGAAAAACGAATATTTCAATCGACCTCGTGCGCCGCACGCTCGGATCGTCGAAAACAGACGTAGGAGGGCTTTGCCTGGAGGATAAGGTAAACATGTTCTCCTACTACAAACCCATCGATTCGCAGGCTCAGTCTACCGATCCGAATACGGACTGGCCGGCCAACATCAAGCAGAATTTCGGGATCAACATCCCGGAACTCACTTTGCCCGTGGATACGGCTTTGAACTGGACGCGGGACAAACCCGTCGGCGGACGGCTCAGTCCGTACAGACTGACCGATTTCGGCGGTTACGAGCACACCGCGCGGCCCTGCCTCAGTTCGGGTTGTACGGGAACCGTCAGCGTCAATATGTCCGATACGGGTTATACCACCCGCACGTTCACTTTCGAGCAAATCCCAGCAAGCAGCAAGACGAATGTTTCGGCGCTGAACATGAAAGGGATTCAATACTATTACTGGGGTTTTGCCTTGCTTACCTCATTGACCGCTACCGAGGGTAAATTAATCACTTGCGACAAGACCATCGGCGAGGGCGGCAATAGTATTACCGTGGACTTCTTCGAAATCGGAGCAGGAACGCACCACAAATACATGCTCTTCGTGCTGAGCAAAAAGAAGTCCACATGGACGAATCAGGACGAATGGAACATCAGCGATCTGGAAGTCGATCCGCTGGTGGTGTATCACAACAGCACGTTCATAAATCCGGTTCCGCTCAATATCTTCAACTCGATACTCATGACGGCCGAGATGACCGGAATAAATACGGATAACTCGTCCGTTTACAGTCCTTTCAGCAACTTTACATCCTTTCCGTTGCAGTTCTACGGACAGTATGCGTATGTCAAGGTAACGATCACCAATATCGCAGAGCATCAAATCAACTATACGACGCTCTTTAACGTGGAGGTGGTGTCGTTCTGGGGTACAACCGAAACAGGAACGCCCGTTGTGCTGAATGCCTCCACAGGTAATCAGGTGTCCGGAATCGTTTTGGCTGCCGGGGAAAGCCGGGACTATGTACTACAGATCGAGCAATTCGCATGGCATAACGGGGAATTTCAGTTGGACAATTATCCGACCGGCGTCGTGAACTCATACATCAAACTCGGATTCGGCGAACTGCTCGACCAGACCGGCATCTTCCAGATACAGGCAAGAAACATCTAATTTGTTATCAACCAATAAAATCTTTCAATTATGTCAACAGTAAATGCAATTATCAACGAGAACAAGATCACCGCACAAACGATTCAGCGGCTTATCAAGGCAAGCGTAGGTTCGGCCGAAGTTTCGGCGGAGGTAACGATGACCAATGCCGTGGTCGCTTCCTACACGGGCGGCCAGATCACCGAGAACGGAGAAGTCAAAGCGTCGTTCAACCAGTACGCGGACGGCAAGATGCAGATCAGCGCGGATGTGGAGTACTTCTCGCAGGCGCAGGCGATCCTCACTCCGTTCATTCAGAAGATGAACGCCATCGCGCTGACGATGACCGAACAGCCTGAATCAGTAATCGAAGCGTAACCCTAAAAACTCAAAAAGATGAAAAAGATTATCAATTACTTCCGACAGAAAAGAGACGCGCGATTCCTCAAACGCGTACAGCGCGCATTGGCAACAGGGGCCAACTTGAGAATCAATGGCGAGTTGAGTGTCACAGGGGGCGTTAAGGCGTTTGACAACGTCAAAACTACCAAATGGGATCACGTGGCCTGTAAACGGACGTATGCCGCTGACAACTTCAATCCTGCAACCAAAAATTAATCAGCAATGAAAAAGATCGAACTTGTAGCACTGACCCAGCTTTTGGGCAAAATCAGTTCCGGCAGCATTTCTCACGATGAGCGCAAAGGGTTGCTCGAGGTGATGAAGGTTGCCAAATACAACCTCGAAATGCGCGACGAGAAGATGCGTACGGCAATGAAGAAGTACGGAATCGAGATCGACCCGAACACCGGAAGGATTGCCGAAGGTAACGACAAAGCCGCTGTCGCTTCATTCCTCGACGATATGAACAAGGTGGACACGTCGGATGTCGAACTCAAGCCGTTTCTTTCGGAGGCCGGGGCCGATGCGCTCTGGGAGGAAAACAAACTCACCACTTCGGAGCGCATGATGCTCGATGAGCTGGTGAAGCAGCCCGAGCCGGAAGTTCCGGAGAAACCGGCAGCTAAAACGAAAAAGTAACAGGGCGGCAGAACCCGGCGGAAAGTCCGCCGGGCTTTCCCGGCCAGTAAAATAACGAATATGGAACATTTGAATTTACAAGCCCTCGCCGATAACCTGAGCCTTTTCGCGTTCATCTACCTGTGCGTGTTCGGCGCAATCGTAATGGATTTGTGGAGCGGGGTGCGCAAAGCCCGCCGCCGGCATGAACTGCGCATGAGTAACGGCTACAAACGCACGGTAGACAAGATCGCCCGCTACTACAACATGCTGCTGGTGGTCTCGATTATGGACGCGCTGCTGATCGTCTCCCAGGCGCACAGCTTTTGCTCTCTGCCGTGCCTGCCTTACCTGACGATCATCGGGGCGCTGTTCCTCTGCTTCATCGAGCTGAAAAGCATCTTCGAGAAGGCGGAGGACAAGACCAAGTTCGCGGAATCGGCACTGCTGGCCGGGAAGATCATCGCCAACAAGGACGATCTGAAAAAGCTGGTGGAGGAACTGACGAATAAAAAACAGACGGAGGAACCATGAAATACTTTACCATTCCCGAACTGACCGCCTCGGCCAAGGCCCGGGCGCTCGGGATCGACAATACCCCGCCGCCGGGTGTGAAGATCAAACTTTCGACACTCGTAAACAACCTGCTCGATCCGATCCGCGAAAAGTGGGGCGGCCCGATCACGGTCAACAGCGGTTATCGGTGCCCGACATTAAACAAGGCGGTCGGCGGCGTACCCACCAGCCAGCATGTCCGGGGAGAAGCCGCCGATATTACCGTCGGCAGTCCGGTTAAAAACAACCAACTGTTCAAAATGATCGTGGACGGAGGCTTCGATTTCGACCAGCTGATCGATGAGACGGGATATAGCTGGATTCACATTTCATACTCGCCGGGCAGGAACCGGCGGCAAATCCTGCACAAAAAATGAAACGATTGATACTATTAACCCTCGTTTTGGGCCTTCTGGGCTGTTCGGCCAGTCGTAAGGTGTCATCGTCCATCAAGACGGATATCACCGATAAAACCGAAGCCAATGTGACGCAGAAGCGGGATAAGGATTCCTCCGGGCGAACGGAATCACACGTGACGGAGGATTCATCCGGTACTAAAGACAAAGAGGTAGTCATCGAGAAGTTCGACACGGACAAACCGACCGACCCGACCACGGGTACCCCGCCGCTGAAAGAGCGCACTACTATTTGGGAGCGCCAGCAAACGCAGCAGCAAACGCAGGCCACAACCAAGACCGGAACCCATGTACACGAATCGGATTCCATCGCCGACCGATCAAAGTACAATATAGAATTGCAGAGTCAGGTATCAGATATTGTAAAAACGAAAAGGGCCGTGCCGTGGTGGGTATGGGTAACCGGTGCCGGCACTGTTTTTATAATTGGATGGATCGTTAAAAGAAAAATAAAAATTTTCTGAACGATTGGATTGAGAAGGGGAAGGGAACAACATACATGTGTCCCCTTCCCCTTTATTTAATTTATATGATTCCTTTCAAGACATCAGGACGGAAGCTACTGATCTTTTCGCTTCTGCTACCGAAGTGTCGTCGAATATAGTGGATCGTCGATTCGAAATCTTTATGCCCGAGATGACTCATCACTTCCACAATTGTTGCGCCGGATTCAAGCAGCTTTCCGGCTGCTGTGTGTTTTAACGAATAAAATTTGTATCCGTTCGGTAGGTTGAGTCTGTCTCTGAACTCACGAAATCGACGGTTGAAATAGTTTTTGCCGACAGGTACCGGACCGGGTATGTTCCGGATTGTGAAGATGTAGTTGTCTGCAGGATAGGCTTCGAGATGGTAGTTT
>ERZ772881.2946-NODE-2946-length-11255-cov-2.725268_pt1 | contig 11255 bp, 9 predicted proteins | sample MGYA00580581_ERZ772881 | MGnify/ENA primary metagenome ERZ772881 (study PRJEB29015, sample SAMEA2737668) | human gut metagenome | biome: human gut; feature: human-associated habitat; material: faeces | place: China | collected 2012 ...
ATGCAATAGCAAATCTTCAAGAAGACTTAGCTGCAGAACAAAAAGCACGTGCTACGTATGAAAAATTAATAGACTTATGTGCTGATGACAAAGACGTTGTAGATGTATTAAGATATTTAAGACAAAGAGAAGTAGTTCACTTCCAGAGGTTTGGAGAGGCTTTAAGAGATGTACAAGACAAGATGGCAGAAAAGAAATTTTACATGAATAACATGAAATGGAATAATAACATGAACTCAAATATGAGTAATTGCTGTGGAAACAATAGTACAAATAACATGAATAATGGATGTTGCAACATGAGAAATGATAGTTCATCAGAAGCGTAAAATTGCTAAAAAGGACGATTAACCCAAACTAAAAGAAAAATCTTTCCCTCGAGAGAGGGTTCTTTTTTATTTGATAGCTTTTTTTACTAATTAGTGTTATACTAGGTAACGAAGAAAAAACGTAATAAAAGGGGATACAATACAAATGAAATTCAAAGAAGTAATAATCGTTGTTTTAATTATGCTTATTTTTGCCATGGCAATGTTAATGTATATTGTTATTAACGATTCTATAAAAGCAAGCAGTGTGCCTATAATTAGTAATAATATTGAAAATATTACATGTGGTAGCAAGAATAATGATGGAGATAATGCTAATAATAAAGTAAATAAAATTGAAAATTTACTAATTAATAAAGAAGATTCTAATAGTGCAGAGAAAAATCAAAAAGAAAATATAGAAATGCAAAATAAAGAAACAGTGAATGAGGAAAAGATTAATGAAGAACAATCAAATAATAATCAGACAACAAATGAAGAAAAAAATACAGAACAGAAAGAGACAGAACCTGATTATAATGTAGTGTTAGGGAATTATATAGATGTAAATGAAACTGTATATGCTACTACAAATGTAAATATTAGAGCATTTGATAATGCTTCTTGTGATAAAAAAGGTCTATTACAAAGTGATAAATCAATTACGAGAACTGGAATTGGAAATAATGGTTGGAGTAGGGTAATATTTAATGGGGAAGTAACATATGTAGCATCTAATTATCTAACTACTGAAAAACCACCAGAAAAAATACCAGTGAAGGTGCCTATAAAAAATAGAAATATAGACCCATTAAAACCAATGGTTGCACTAACTTTTGATGATGGACCGAATGGAACTGCTACTCCTAAAATTTTAGATATACTTGAGAAGTATAATGTAGTTGCTACATTTTTTGACTTAGGAACTTGTATGGAAAATTACCCCAATATTACAAAAAGGGAAGAACAAATTGGTTGTGAAGTTGGAAGCCATACATATTCACATCAAAATTTAAATAAACTATCTGGAGAAGAAATACAAGATGATATTTCAAATGCGTCTAGGATCTACGAGAAAACATTAGGTCATACACTGTACTTAGTTAGACCGCCATATGGAAATGCAAATGTAATTGTTAGAAGAACTTTGAAATATCCATTAATAGGATGGGATGTAGACTCTTTGGATTGGAAAACTAGAGATAAGAAAAAAATACTAGAAGAAGTGAATAAAATATCAAATTTTGATGGAAGAATTATTTTAATGCATTCTATTTATAATTCAACTGCAGAAGCTGTTGAAGAACTTGTGCCACAACTGTTGTCAAAAGGATATCAATTAGTAACTGTTTCGGAAATGGCGAAATATAAAGAAAAAACATTGCAAACAAGTACAGTATACTATAATTTTAGATAATATATAAGCTTTAATTATACTTAATAATGATTAAAAACTATTAAATGTAATAAAAATGTAATAAAGTGCAGAAAATGTTGATACATAAGAAAAAAATAGAAAATACTATAAAAAAATAGTTGAAAAATGTATAATTATTAGTATAATTTAAGTATAGGATAGGCAAAAGATGTATATGGAAGGTATAATAATATGAAAAGAGAGAATGGAATAACATTAATTTCGCTTGTTGTAACAATTGTTGTTATGATGATTTTGGCTGGAATAACTATTGATGCAACAATTGGAGATAACGGTTTAATTACGTCAGCCGAAGAACAAAAAGAAAAAATAAAAAATGATAGTGTTGCTGCACAAGCACAAGTTTTATTAATGAAAGCAAGTGAAGAGAATGAAGCTAATATAAATTATAATGATTTGGCTGAAAAAATGGTGCAGGATAAAATTATTGAATCTTATACAGTAAAAGATAATGGAATAATTGGTGTTATTCCAGAAAGTAGTAGTAAATTAGTGGTATGTAATTTAGAAGTAATGGTAGTGAAAAAAGGTGAACAAGCTAATATAGTTGATGGATATAAAGTAACTAAAAAAAATACTACACCATATTCAACATTAACATTTACTGCGGTACAGTTAAAGGATGGAATTAAAGCTATAGTGTTACCAGATAATACAACAATACAATGCAATAATAATTTAATGGCAACAGTAACATATGAAATACTAGAAACTGGCACATATACATTTAAAATTACTGATGCAAAAGGAAAACAAACAGTGCAAGAGGTAAAGGTAAGGAGTATAAAGAAAGATTCAATTGTATTAATTCCTAATAAAAGCGACGCAAATAGTACTGATATTATAGTAGAAGCTATTTATCCACAGTATTCAAATGAGTATATAAAAGAAATAAGTGTGGATGGTGGGAAAAATTACAGTACCTACACAAATAAAATAACGGTTAGTCCAAATAGTGAGGTAAAAGCTAGAGTTAGAAAGGGGAATACTATTTTTGTAGAGAACTCTTTGACAATATGAAAAAACGGTTTATGTAAACACAGAAAAATAAAAAAAGAACCACATTATTTTTTTAATAATATGTTCTTTTTTATTTTTCAAGGCATTCATATAAATATTTTTCTAAATCTGAAGTATCTATTATTGATTTTATACTAGCATTAAAAAGTTTTTGTGGTGAAACTGTAAATTATTTAAAATATAGCCATTTTTTTGAGAAAGTTGTCTTAAAAATTCTCTTGTTGTTCTGCCGTTTCCTTCTCTGAAAGGATGCAAAACATTTAATTCTGCCCAGTAATATGCTAGTCTTTCCGCAAATTTTTCTTTTGTTAAATTGGCTAAGAAATTTTCACTTTTTAATTCTGAAAGCAATCTTGTAAGTTCACTCTCAATATATTCCCATTCGGCAAATTGAAAATAATCTTTTGCAATATTTTCGGTTCTAAACAATCCTGCAAAAGGGTAAATATCTTCAAATAAAAACTTGTGAATACTCACAAAGTGTGATACATCAAATTTTCCTGTAATGCCTTGTTTACTAAGAGCCATAAGTTTTAGCCCAATAACACTGGTTTCATAATTTTTAAGTGCAATAGGGTCTTTAATATTCATTTTATTAACTAACACATTTGTGCCTTTATAGCAATAAACGGAATTTTTAGATTCGTACATACTAAAATCCTTTCTTTATAAAATGAAAAATGATATATAAAGTTATATACCATTTATATTTTATAAAATTGTTTTATAGATTGCATTGCATCTTCCATTGATATTTTATTGTCTGCAAAGTCGTTTAACAATGAAATATCATTTGCAGATAAATTTTGATTTTCCATTTCCATAGAAGTTTTTATATTATTTATAATGTTAATTTTTGTATTTTCAGGAACCATTTTTATATCTCCTTTCAATAACCAACTACATTTCTATTATACCACAAAATGAGCAAAATTACTAGTGTTTTAACAAATTTTGCGTTAATTCAAAATGTAAAAACACAATAATAAAAGACCATGTTTTCATGGCCTTTTAAACTAATTTAAGTTATTTAAAATGTTTGGTAACATTTGTTTCTTTCTTGATACTACATTGTTTAACATTGCTGTGTTGTTTTCAAGGTTAACCCCGAATGCTTTTTCTACTGTGTCGGCCTTGTTTCCAATAGCTATTATTTTTGAATTAGCATTTAAAATATCTGTTGCAGCAAACATATAGAAATCTAAGTTCTTTTCTTTAATTTCTTTGTTAATAGCATCTTCTAATTCAGATTGTCTGCTAAATACAGAATCTAAATCAACTGCATTTACTTGTGATATTTCGAACTTTGCGTTTTTGTCATTAAATTCTTTTGAATCTATGTTTATAACTTGGAATGGAGTGAAATCACTAATATCTGTTCCAGCTTTTAACATTTCTTTTCCATAAGATTCAATATCAACACCAGCAATTTTTGCTAACTTTTTAGCAATTTCTTTATCTTGCTCTGTGCAAGTAGGTGATTTGAATAATAAAGTGTCTGAAATTATAGCACTTAACATTAAACCTGCTGTTTGTGAATCTATATCAACTTCGTTTTGTTTATATAATTTGTATAATATTGTACAAGTACATCCAAGAGGTTCTGTTATAAAGTAAATTGGCTCTACTGTTTCTAATTTGATTTTGTGATGGTCTACAACCATTTTTACATGAGCCTTTTCAATTCCTGAAACGCTTTGTGAAAATTCGTTGTTATCAACTAAAGCAACATCACAATTTTCATCAACACTTGTTAAAGTTTGTGGTTCTTCAACTTCAAATGTTTTTAAAGCATATTTTGTTTCTTTATTAACTTCACCTAATTTGTATGCAACAGCGTCAATGCCTAAAGCCTTTTGTAATTTTGCAAAAACAATAGCTGATGCAATTGAGTCTGTATCTGGTTTTGTGTGTCCAAAAACATATAATTTATCCATATTCAATCTCCTTTAAAAAACAATTAACATTAAGATACATATAGTTTAAATGTATCTCTAACCTCTTAATTATACCATAAATAGGTAAAAACGTCAATGGTTACATAAAGTAGAAAATTAAAATTTATAATTCATCTGTGATAATGTCTTAATAAATAATTTGAGAAAATGAAAAATTACTTGATAAATTGGCAAAAAACATATATAATCGAGTTGCAAAATAATAGCAAAAGAGACCCGGAAAGGAATACATGAACATAGACTTTGGAATGTTTACAAGAGAAGAAAACCATCAAGGTTTTATAAGTGAATTTTTAAAGGAGCTAGAGAAGGGACTAAGAAATATGAATAATGAGATAAAAGAATATACAATAGACAGATTTGAAGGAGATTTTGCTGTTTGTGAAGACCGTGATACTGGTGAAATGGTAGATTTTAAAAGAGATGATTTACCACAAAATGCAAGAGAGGGAAGCATTTTAAAATATTCTAATGGAAAATTTGAAATAGACAGCAAGCAAGAACAAGAAGTATCAGAAAGAATTAAACAAAAGATGGATAATTTGTGGAATAATTAATTAAAACAGCAGAAAATAGATTTTTGTTATGGGGGAAAATGAATGGCAAAACGTAAGAATAAGAAAAATCAGCAGGCATTAAAAGGCTTAGTTGTAGTAATTATAATTGCTATAATTACAATTTTAGGAGATAAAATAAAGCTAGATAATATTAATAATTTAGTTGAAGAAGTTAGCACGAATAATGTAGTAGCGAACCAAGTTTCTGGGGATTCGAATGAAGTAATAGATGGAGAAAATGTAGATGTTTATTATTTGGATGTGGGGCAGGCAGATTCTATTTTAGTGCAAAGTAATGGAATGAATATGTTAATTGATGCAGGTACTAATGATATGGGAAAGACAGTTGTAAAAGACCTACAAGCCTTAGGCATAAAAAAGATTGATGTATTAATTGGAACACACCCTCATGAAGACCATATTGGAGGACTTGATGATGTAATAAAAAACTTTGATATAGGAACAATATATATGCCAAAAGTACAGACGAATACTAAAACATTTGAAGATGTATTAGATGCAATAAATGAAAAAGGATTGAAGATAACATCTCCAGAGGTTGGCTATAAATTCAATGTTGGAAATGCGGTATGTGAAGTAATGAATTGTGGAACAGGTACAAGTGAAGAAAAAAGCAATTTGAATTTATCTTCAATAGTAATAAGAATGACATATGGAGAGCAGAGTTTTTTATTTATGGGAGATGCTGAAACAAAAAATGAAGAAGCAAGAAGTTGGCCACAGACAAATGTACTAAAAGTTGGTCATCATGGCTCAAATACGAGTTCGTCACAGAGTTTTCTAGACCAAGTAAAGCCACAAATAGCTGTAATATCAGTTGGAAAAGGAAATAAGTATGGGCATCCAAAACAAGTAATATTAGATAGACTAAACAAAATGAAAATTAAAATATATAGAACAGATGAAAGTGGAACAATAAAAATAACATGTGATGGAAAAGAAAATAAGGTAGAATTTGTACAATTTGGAAATTAAAAATAGATATTGAAAAAGGAGAATCAATGATTTTGATTTTCCTTTTTATTTACCACTGATGGGAGACTCTACCCGCGGGCTACCAAATGTCCACCGGACATTTGCCTTAACGCCCTTTTCGAGTCCCATCTTGGAGTTTTATATAAATAAAAAAACAGAGAACTTTTGAAGTTTTCTGTTCATTCTGGTACCACTGATGGGACTCGAACCCATATGGTTTCCCGCTGGATTTTGAATCCAGTGCGTCTACCAATTCCGCCACAGTGGCATATGTGAAATTTACTTTCATACTATATCACATTTTTTTTTACTTGTCTATAATTTTTTCTGCAAATTATTGAAATTTATTTTTTTAATTGTTACAATATATATTATAAAAATACAGTGAGAAACGAGATTGTTTTTATTGTAAAAATCTTAAGAAAAAGAGAGGAAAAATTATGAATAGTAAAACGATGAATATTGTGTTAATGGTAATTATTGCTTTAATATTGGTGGTTACGGTTGTTATTGCAGTTATGACGTTTAGCAATCATACTCCACAGCCCCTTCCAATGCATAATGAAGAAAATGTAGAAGCTAATGTAACAGTTGAAAATACTATAAAAAATGAAATTGTTGAGCAACCAGAAAATTTACCAACTTTGAAAAATAAAGGTGAAATTGCAAAGGTAAGGTCTGTATATACAGATGAAAATTTTAAAACTGTAACAGTACCAGCAGGATATGCTATTATTAAGGATTCTCCAAATACTAATGATGGAATGGTAATTTCAGATGTTGCAGATGATGATTTAGATAATTCGAAAGAGGGAAATCAGTTTGTATGGATTCCTGTTGAAACACCGGTTTTAGATGTAAGCAAATTAGATAATGAAATTGATATAAATGATGCTATTTCAGAGAGTGTATCAAATAAAAAATATCCAATGGCTTTAAAACTTGCTGATGGAAATTACAAAGGAGTTCTTTACAGATTTGAATCTATTAATGAAGATACTGCAACTAAAGTTAATTTCATAGCATACAGTGAAGGAAATAATGAAAGGGAACCAGCTAATATAGACGATAATGGAGCGAGCGTTGCTGGTTGGACTCAAACTTCTTATCAAGAAGAGTTTAATACTTTAGTGAAAAGAGTTAAGAATGATGGTGGATTCTGGGTTGCAAGATTTGAAACTAGTGTAGATTCAAACAATGTTGCTCAAAGTAAGCAAAATCAAAAAGTTCTAACTAATACATCTTGGTATAATTTATATACAACACAAAAAAGCTTAACTAAAGGTACTACAACGAGTCATATGATTTGGGGATGCCAATGGGATCAAATTATGATTTGGATGAAGGACATTAGAAACAACAATGTTGTTCAAGGTTCACGTTATTTTATTATAAATAGTAGCAACATGGGAAATTATTTGAACACAGAGATAAAGATTTCTGAAGATCAAACAAAGAGAGCGGGAGAAGCTTTCAGATTTAAAACTGGTGAAGTTGGCGGTGCGATGATAAAGAACATATATGATTTAGCAGGAAATGCTTGGGAATGGACGATGGAAGCTAACTTTACAAATTCAAGAACTGTAAGAGGTGGAGATTGCTCTTATGATGGAGAATCTTATCCTGTTTCTGCAAGATTTTCATTCAAGCCAACATATACAGGAGAAAAATTGGAAAATATAGGTTCAAGAATGATTTTATATTAAAACTAAAATGAAAAATCGAAAAATTACTAAAAGAGTAGTTCTTCGATTTTTATAATTTAGTGGTAATAGAAAAGGTAAATGAAAAACGACAAAATTTAACATATTTCGCAAAAATAAAAATATTTGCTTTTTGCGAAACACACGATATAATATATTCGAGGTGAATAATTGATATGAAATTGATAAAGCGAGAATATTTACAAGACTTAATAGAGCTTGTAGAAACTCCGGATATTAAGGTTATAACTGGGGTCAGACGTAGTGGAAAATCAAAATTATTGTAAATGTTTAAGAGCTATATTATAGAAAATATAAAAAATTATAATAAAAATGTTGACTTAGAATACAAAAGCTAATATAATAATCTTTGTGAGCGAAAGAGATGCGAAGAAATTCGATAAAATCTGACACATAAGATGATCCATTAGCTCAGTCGGTAGAGCACCTGACTTTTAATCAGGTTGTCGGGGGTTCGAATCCCCCGTGTCTCAGTAAGAAGACTTGAAACATCAAGTCTTTTTTTTGTACCTGAAATCCTGTACAATGTAGAATAAAAGAGTTTATTTTTTGTAAAACCGGTCAGAACAACAAAAGGAGCAGACAAATGGCGGAACAGATCAAAATCATATTGCCGGAAGCAGTAAAAAAGATTATCAACGTTTTGCAGAGTGCCGGATATGAAGCATGGGCGGTTGGCGGCTGCGTTCGTGACAGTATACTGCACCGCGAACCGGATGACTGGGATATCACGACTTCTGCAAGACCGGAGCAGGTGAAGGTGTTGTTTCATCGTACAGTGGATACCGGTATTCAGCATGGCACAGTCACTGTTTTGATGGATAGGGTTGGTTACGAAGTGACGACCTATCGAATTGACGGAGAATATGAGGATTCGAGGCATCCGAAGGAGGTTACGTTTACAGCGTCGCTGCAGGAGGATCTGAGGAGACGGGATTTTACGATCAATGCTATGGCATATAATGAGGAAGCTGGCTTGGTAGATATTTTCGGGGGAATCGAGGATATTTCGAAAAAAGTGATCCGATGCGTTGGAGATGCGAAGGAGCGCTTCACAGAGGATGCACTGAGGATGATGCGTGCGGTTCGTTTTTCTGCCCAGTTGGGATATGATATCGAGGAAGCGACACGTCTGGCGATCTGTGAACTGTCACAGACACTTGAAAAGATCAGTGCTGAACGAATCCGAACAGAGCTTTTAAAACTTCTGGTCAGCCCACATCCGGAGATGCTGCGGATATGCAGGAAAACGGGCATGACGGCTGTTTTCCTGCCGGAATTTGATCAGATGGCGCAGACAGTACAGAACAATCCACATCATTGCTATGATGTCGCGGAGCATACGATTCAGGCATTGATACATTCTGCACCGGAAAAAACGCTGCGGCTTGCTCTTTTATTTCATGATATGGGAAAAGCGAAGACGCGGACGACGGATCAGGACGGCGTGGATCATTTTCATGGACATTCGGAGGTCAGCGCCGAGCTGGCAAGGACAATCCTGCGCCGATTGAAATTTGATAATGAAACGATCGATCGAGTTGTCCGTCTGGTGCGGGCACACGATGTGAAAATTGAACGAAATATGCGGTTTGCTTTAAACCGTCTGGGTCCGGATCTTTTCCCGGAATTGTTTTTGGTGAAAGAGGCAGATCTGGCAGCCCAGAGTGATTATCAGCGGGAGGAGAAACAAGAACATCTCAGGAAAATGCAGGAAGATTATGAGGCGGTGATTGCAAGCGGTGCATGCCTGACATTAAAAGGGCTTGCGGTAAACGGCAAGGATCTGATCGGAATCGGGATGCAGGCAGGACGCGGGCTGGGAGATATTTTGCAGAAGCTTCTGGAAGAAGTGCTGGAAGAGCCGCAGCGCAATACGAAAGAATTTTTACTGGAGGAAGCCAGAAGGATACAGGTGAAAGGTTCCTTTTAACAAAAACAGCTCAGGATACTCTGATTTAGAGTCCTGAGCTGTTTTTTATGCATTTTGCAATGCTCGTTCTCAGGAATAAAATGTCACATGAGAATTTGCAATTAGCAGAACTTGCCGCCTTTTACTGCAGGAGCGATAGACAGATCTGCGGTATAGAACGGGATCAAGGTAGCCTGTACTGCATGATACAGATCAGACTTGCCGGGCCATACGGTGCCGATCAGGTTGTTGTTTGCATCCAGCTGATGGAACCAGGAGCCGTGTACATGATCCAGAACCTTTTCATCCAGATACTGCATGAACTCAGCGAAGTTGTCTGCATATTTCTGGTTGCCGGTTACATGGAACAGAACTGCGGAAGTATTGATTGCTTCTGCAAGAGTCCAGTGCATTCTGTCGTGAACAACCGGTTTGCCGTTCCAATCGGTGGTGTAAACGATACCCGGAGCGCCGTCAGCATTCCATGCGTCTTCGATTGCACGGTTGTACAGGTTTTCTGCAACAGTGATGTATTTGGAAGCGCCCTCTTTGTCGCCCTTGAAGGTGGACAGAGCCCACTGGGTGATCAGACGGGACCATTCGATACCGTGACCGGGAGTTGCGCCGTAAGGCTTGAACTGATCGTCAGGACGATCTTTGTTGCATTCCAGATCAGCAACCCACTCTTTGGTGAAGTGTTCCGGGATTCTCCAGTTGTTTGCAGATGCCCAGCCAACAACGTGATCGATGATGCGGCCTGCTCTTACGCGGTATTTCTCATCGCCGGTTACGTCTGCAGCTGCCAGGAAAGCTTCTACAGTGTGCATGTTGGCATTTAAGCCGCGGTAGTCGTCCAGAACGGTGAATTCGGTGTTCCAGGTATCGCAGGAAAGACCTTCTTCTTCATTCCAGAAACGCAGGTCATACAGAGCAAGAGCATCGTCTAACAGCTCTTTTGCACCGGGAACGTCTGCAAGGACGCCGGAGGAAGCTGCAAGAATTACGAATGCGTGTGCATAGCACTGTTTGTTGGGCAGGATGTTGCCGTCTGCAGTCAGACCGGCATACCAGCCGCCGTTTGCAGTATCATGCAGTTCGCCGCGCAGACCTTTGATCGCTGCTGCAGCAAGCTCTTTGCTGCCGGGATGACCGAGGAAGGATGCCAGGCTGTATACATGTGCCATACGGCTGGTGATCCATGTCTCACGGTTGCGATCTTTCCACGGAGTACCATCATCTCCTAAATAATAAGAACTTCCGCCAGGAGCGGGGAAGTTATGGCCGAAAGAAAACAGTCCTTCTCTGACATCAGCCAGAAAAGCTTCGTTTTCCTTGGTGCCGA
>ERZ772881.2948-NODE-2948-length-11247-cov-2.385186_pt1 | contig 11247 bp, 6 predicted proteins | sample MGYA00580581_ERZ772881 | MGnify/ENA primary metagenome ERZ772881 (study PRJEB29015, sample SAMEA2737668) | human gut metagenome | biome: human gut; feature: human-associated habitat; material: faeces | place: China | collected 2012 ...
TGATACTATTGTAGCTGCCGACAATGATAAATATATGATACGGTGTGAAAATCTGGTGAAGATCTACAAAACTTCTGATGTTGAGGTGGTGGCGCTCCAAGGACTTGACCTGGATGTGGAGCGTGGAGAGCTTATGGCAATCGTCGGAAACTCAGGAAGTGGTAAATCGACGCTGCTCAATATGCTTGGAGGACTTGATAAGCCCTCGGCGGGAAACCTTTATGTGGACGGTAAGGATCTTCTGAAGTTTACTGATAAGGATTATATGGAGTATAAAAGGAACACCGTAGGCTTTGTGTGGCAGAATAATGCAAGAAATCTTGTGCCGTATCTTACGGCTGTGCAGAATGTTGAGCTTCCTATGCTGCTCAACGGCGAGCATAAAAGACGGCAGAAAGCACTGGAGCTGCTTGACAGAGTGGGACTGCTGAAAAGAAAAAACAGCAGGCTCGACCAGATGTCGGGAGGCGAACAGCAAAGAGTTGCAATAGCTATTGCATTGGCAAACGATCCGAGATTACTGTTGGCTGATGAACCTACAGGCTCGGTTGATACAAAGACTTCCAATATGATACTTGATATATTCAAGGAGCTTAATAAAGATGAGAAGATCACCATAGTGATCGTTACCCATGACCTTAAGCTTGCCGACCATATCGACAGAGTGGTGGCTATCAGAGATGGAAGAACAAGCTCTGAGATCGTAAGAAAGCGTTCTTATGTGGAGGAGCTTAACGAAATGGGAGATATCGTGCTGGTGGAGAACAGCGAGGAAACGGCTCATGAAGAGCTTATCGTCCTCGACAGATCCGGACGGCTGCAGCTCCCGAAGGACTTTATGGACGCTCTTGAGATAAAAGGCGGCGATAAGGTCAAGGTCGAACTTGATGAGAACGGCGAAAAGCTCGTGCTGTTCAGATCGGGGGGGACGTAAGCTTTATTTTCTTTATTTCCCGTGGGGGATCACATAATGAAGAGGTTCTATACTATTTATATTAGAATGTAATTAAGTAGGCTTGATTCTCGCAAAACCAAAAGCAATTTATTTAGAAAGGTGGATTCATAGTGAAAGACACAATGTTTAGGCGTGTTATTGCTTCCGCATTGGCACTTGCTCTGTGTGCAAGCGCATCAGTTCCAGCATTTGCAGACAGTGAAGCGGCGGACGACAGCACTCTAGGCACGCAGGCAACTGCTGATGATTCTGCAACAGGCGACGGAAGCTCCGCTGCCACGACGGGTACCGATTCGATCCGTCAGACTTCTTATACTAACTATGTAAAGAAGTATGCCGACGCTGCAAGACCTGACCAGACAGTCGAGGTCTTGGGAAAGGATTACGATCCTGCTTCAGTAACAGACGCTCAGATCACTGTAACTACAGTAGATGGAGAGAACGACGTTATGCAGTGGGCAAATCAGGAGGGTTCAGTTTCCTGGACGGTGAACATTCCTGAAACAGGCGTCTACAATATCAAGATGATATATGAGGCACTTGAAAGCAACACAAACGACGTTGAGTTTTCGTTGCTTATCGACGGCGAAAGCCCATATGCAACAGCGTCAAGAATCACGCTGAGCAAGAGATGGATCAACGAATCTGAGATCAAACAGGATTCAAGACAGAACGATATCCGTCCTGGACAGATATCGACTCCATGCTGGCAGGAAACTCCTCTGGAGGACATCGACGGACTTTTTAACGAGCCGCTGGAGTTCTATATGGAGGCAGGCGAACATACGATAACATTTGAATCTGAAAAGGCTGAGTTTGCTGTCAAGAGCTTTACTTTCTATCAGTATGAAGCACCTGCTGCTTACACAGCACCATCAGACAGCGATCTGACGCAGGCTCAGGGACAGAAGATCACTCTTGAGGGTGAAACTGCTGCCTACAAGTCATCAAGAACTCTTTATCCTACATCAGATAAGAGCTCTTATCTCACATCGAGCGCAAACGGCTCAAGCCCTACTAAAACAAGATATAATACTATCGGTTCAGGAAGCTGGACGCAGTCAACTCAGACAGTAACATGGGAGTTCAATGTTGACAAGGCCGGCTACTATAAGATAGGTATAAGAGGCAGACAGGATCAGATGAGAGGTATGTACTCCAACAGACGTCTTTATGTCAATGGCGAAGTACCTTGCCTTGAAGCTAATCAGATAAAGTTCTACTACGACACAGACTGGAGCATCACAACGCCAAAGTCTGAAAATGGCGACGATCTTTATTTCTACCTCCAGGCAGGCACAAACACTATTTCTCTGGAAGCAGTTCCTGGTGAGATCGGTGAGATCATGGGCGATCTGGACGAGCTTGTTTATAACATAAACAGCTACTATAGACAGATCAGACAGATCACAGGTCCTGATCCTGATGAATACAACAACTACATGATCGACACAGCCATTCCTTCTATCGTTCCTGATTTCAAGGAATATGCTCAGACATTGAGAGATAAGAAGGCTGAGATCGAGAAGCTTTCAGGTTCAGGCGGAACTGAGGCTGAAACTCTTGAGAAAATGGCTATCGTTCTTGATAAGTGTATAAAGAAGCCTGACCTTATCCCTGAGATGATGTCACAGATCAAGGATAACATCACATCGGTTTCTTCTTTCGTAAACCAGTATCGTGAGCAGCCTCTTGAAGTCGATATGATCGAGGTAGCTACTTCCGATCAGAATTTCACTTCATGTGACAAGTCATTCTTTGGCTCACTTGGCTTCGGCTTCAAGGGCTTTATCGGTTCTTTCTTCGAGGACTACAACGCACTGTCCGATGAGGACGAAAGCGCTATGGAGTGCTGGGTAATGCTCGGTCGTGATAACGCTGAGGCTCTCCAGCAGCTCATTTCAAGTGAATACAATCCAACAGCTAAAACAAAGATCAATCTTAAGCTCGTTCAGGGTGGTATCGTTGAGGCTACATTTGCAGGCAAGGGTCCTGACCTCGCTCTCTTCATGGGCGGCGACTTCCCTATCCAGCTTGCAGCCCGTGGCGTTCTTACAGATCTCACCACATTCAGCGACTTTGACGAGGTAAAGACACGTTTTGCAGACGACGCTACTGTTCTTTATCAGTACAACGGCGGTACATACGGTCTTCCATGTGACCAGACCTTCCCAATGCTGTTCTACCGTTCTGATATCCTCAGCGAATACGATATCGACCCGGCAACAGATCTTAACACTTGGGACGGACTTCTTAACTGTCTGCCAACACTTCAGAGAAACTACCTTGAAGTTGGTCTTATCCTCCCTGTAATGACAAGTACAGGCGGAACAACTCAGGTATCTGCTATCACAGAGCCTGGTAACACATTCGCTATGCTCCTTCTCCAGCAGGGACTTAACTACTACAACGATGAGCAGACAAAGACAACATTCGATACTCAGGAGGCTGTAAACGCTTTCGATACTTGGACAAAGTTCTATACAACATACAGCTTCCAGCAGACATATGACGCATTCACACGTTTCAGAACAGGTGATATGCCAGTAGTTATCCAGAACTACACATTCTATAACCAGCTTTCTGTAGCCGCTCCTGAGATCAAGGGCTGCTGGGGATTCCAGCCAGTTCCTGGTACTGTTCAGGAAGACGGAGCTATCAACCACGCAGCAAACTCCAATGGTTCAGGTGCTATTATCTTCACAAAGGCAGCAGATCAGGAGGGCGCTTGGGACTTCATCAAGTGGTTCACCTCAACTGACGCTCAGGTCAAGTACGGTAACAACATCGAGTCTATCCTTGGTACAATGGGTAGATATGCAACAGCTAACGAAGAAGCTCTTCAGCAGTTGTCTTGGACAACTTCAGAAGTAAATCTTCTTCTTGACCAGCTTAATTCACAGGTAGAAATCCCGATCATTCCTGCATCTTACGGTGTAACAAGAAACGTTATGAACGCATTCAGAGCTGTAGTTAATGACTACGACAACGCTCGTGATACACTGTTCTGGTACAATAAGGATATCAATGACGAGATTACTCGTAAGCTTGAAGATCTTGGTCTGTACGACAATTAATGAAAGGGGAGTAACTAATGGCCAAAACCAATCCTGAAGCGCCTATGATAAAACAGGGCAAGTGGAAGTACACATGGCACATGATGAAAACCAACAAGGCTTGCTATGCAATGCTCCTGCCTTTCATGTCTTTGTTCATTATCTTCACGGTAGTGCCTGTCGTAATGTCGCTGCCAATGGGCTTTACAAACTTTAACATGATCGAAACTCCTAAGTTCGTAGGACTTTCAAATTTCTATACGCTGTTCCTTAACGACGACGTATTCCTTATCGCAGTAAGAAACACTCTTATCTTTGCGATATTCACAGGACCGTTCTCTTATATCCTCAGCTTTATCATCGCTTGGCTGATAAACGAGATGAACGCATTCCTCAAAACCTTCTTCACATTCGTGTTCTATGCACCTTCTATGACAACTTCCGTATATGTTACCTGGCAGCTTATCCTGTCAGGTGACTCCTACGGTTACCTGAACGCTGTGCTTATCGATCTGGGTATCCTGAACGAACCTGCACAGTGGCTCATAGATACAAACTATATCCTTACAGTTGTTATCATCGTTCAGCTTTGGATGTCAATGGGTGCAGGCTTCCTTGCTATCCGTGCAGGCTTCCAGAACATTGATAAGTCAATGTACGAAGCAGGTGCTATCGAGGGTATCAAGAACAGATGGCAGGAGCTTTTCTACATCACTATCCCTTCAATGGGACCACAGCTTCTGTTCGCTGCTGTTATCCAGATCTCAGCATCATTCACAGTCGGCGTTGTTGGTCAGAACCTCGTAGGTCTGCCTTCAACAGACTATGCAGCTCACACGATCATGAACCACGCAACAGACTATGGTAACATTCGTTACGAAATGGGTTATGCGTCAGCAATATGTTTCGTATTGTTCGCTGCAATGCTCCTTGCCAATAAGGGTATCAACTGGCTCTTAGGCAAGTATCTTGACTAAAGGAGGGGAGTATATAAAATGGCTAGAAAAAGAAAAAAGCAGCAGTCTATTGAAAAGCTGAAGGTCAAAGAGAAAAAGGCGAGAGTCAATGGTTCTCTTGGCGGAGATATAGTTATTTTCGTATTCCTCTGTCTCCTTGGTGCATTCATGGTGTTCCCGCTGTATTACTCAGTTATCCAGTCTATGAAGCCTGTTGAGGAACTTTTCGTATTCCCTCCAAAGCTTTATGTACTGAATCCGACTACCAACAACTTCTCAGATATGTTCAAGGTAGCCGCAAGCTCATGGCAGGTACCGCTGTCAAGATATATCTTCAACAGCTTCTTTATTACAATAGTAATTTGTATCTGCAACCTTTTCGTTTGCTGCTGCGCAGCATTCGTTCTTGCAAAGTGTAAATTCCCGGGAAACAAGGTCATTAACCAGATCATCGTTATTGCCCTCCTGTTCTCCTCAAATGCAACATGGATCATGCAGTTCCTCGTAATGGCTAAGCTCCATATGATCGATACATACTGGGCATTGATCCTCCCAAGCATTTCAACATCAATGGGTCTTTACCTCATGCGTCAGAGCATGACAACCATCCACGACTCCATGGTGGAAGCGGCTAAGGTGGACGGCGCAGGTCTGTTCAGGATCTGTTGGCAGATCGTCGTTCCAAACTCAAAGCCAGCTTTGATGACACTTATCATCTTCGCTTTCCAGGGAGCATGGAACATTCAGGGCGGAGCACTTATCTACTCCGAGCAGCTCAAAACACTACCTACAGTTGTACAGCAGATCACAGCAGCAGGTCTTGCTCGTCAGGGCGTTACATTTGCCGCAGCAGTTGTACTTCTGATACCACCACTGATCGTATTCCTTGTAGCTCAGGGCAACGTCATGGAAACAATGGCTAACTCAGGTATGAAGGATTAATTTGAACTTAGATTATAGAAAAGGAAAAAAGGTGATAAGTAGTGTCGAGAAATAAAATCTCTCTAAAACGAATGATCTCTGCGGCACTTGCAGCAGGTCTGGCGCTGACCATGACCGTGACTGCTTTCGCAGATGAGCCTTATACAGCCTATAACTACGACTATTGGGACGATGCGATCCCATCGCAGAGTGCCTACCGTGTAGAAAAGACTGTAACAGGTGCAGATATGGGTCTTGACAGGCTTTCAGATCCGAGCGACCCGCTTTATATAAGCGATGACGCTCCTGCAAAGCTCTCAGATGCAAAAGACCTCTTTTACGATCAGGACAACGATACGTTCTGGATGTGCGATTCAGGCAACAACAGAATACTCCGTCTTGATACTGATCTTAAGGTAACAGGCTGTTATACCGGATTCACAGGCTCTACAGAAATATCTGTGGGCGAGGACGGAAGATCGACCTTCCTTAATCCTAACGGCATTTATGTCAAAAAGAGCATCTTTGATGATAAGCTTTATGTTTACATCGCAGATACAGACAATTCAAGGGCTGTTAAGTGTACTGTTGAGTCGGGCACAGAAATGACTCTGGTGCAGGAATACACAAAGCCTGACACAAAGCTTTATGATTCCGAAACATTCAACCCTTCAAAGATACTTGCAGATAAGGCAGAGAACATCTACGTTGTTTGTAAGTCAGTAAACACAGGTTCTGTTCAGTTCAATAAGGACGGCGAATTTCAGGGCTTCTACGGTGCTAACCGTGTTGAGGTAACCGCCGCTGTCATTGCTCAGAAGCTGTGGAGAAAGATCGCTTCAAACGAGCAGATCTCAGCAATGACAAGAAACGTTCCGGTCGAGTATGCAAACTTCGATATCGACGCAGACGGATTTATCTACACTGTAACTGAGGCTGCAAATACTACGACCGACGCCGTTAAGAAGCTTAACCCAGCAGGTTATAACATCTGGGATAACGCAGTCGGCGACAAGTATTCATTCGGTGATGTTGCTTCAGAGTATGATTCAACAACAAACAAAACTTATAAGTGCAGACTCACAGATATCTGTGTTTCAGACAACGGAACAATAAATGTTCTTGACTATGAAAACGGCAGAGTGTTCCAGTATGATAAGCTTTGCAACCTCCTTTGTATCTTTGGTACAAAGAACTCCACATCCGATCAAGCAGGAAGCTTCCTTGGACCAAACGCTATCGAGGCAAGAGGTAACGAGGTCTATATCCTTGACGGAACAAAGAACGATATCACAGTTTATACTGAAACAACTTTCGGTAATGTCGTTCACAGAGCAGTTCTCCTCTATGACGAGGGTAGATACTCAGACGCAAGAGCTGACTGGGAAGAAGTTATAAAGAGAGACGGCGGCTATGCAATGGCTTATGTCGGACTTGGTAAGGCTTGCCTTAACGACGGCGAGTATACAAAGGCTCTTGATTACTTCAAAACAGCTTACGATCAGGACGATTACGATAAGGCATTCAAATATGCAAGAGAAGAATGGCTCAGAGATAACTTCACAGTGATAATGATAGTTATTATCGTTTTGATCGCTTTGCTCATCGTAAAAGCAGTTCTCAAGAAAAAGGGCATAAAGCTCATCAAGCGCAAAAAGAAGGAGGGAAACTGATATGTATGAATTTACTCCGGTAGGTTGGCTCAAGCATTGTGTTTTCCACCCTGTTGAGGGCTTTGAGGACCTGAGATGGAAAAAGCAGGGTTCTATAAAGATCTCTATGATAATAGTTCTCTTCCTCTTTATTGCAATGGTCGTTGACAGACAGCTCACAGGCTTTCAGTTCAATGACAGCTACGTTAAAGTATTCAACGTTGTTCCGCTTATCGTTCAGTCTGTAGTTTACTTCTTCACATGGGTACTCGGCAACTGGGCAATATGCACACTTCTTGACGGTGAAGGTACACTTAAAAAGATCTGCATCTATTCTGCATATTCTCTTGTTCCTTACATCGTTTGCACATTTATCGCAGTGATCTTCTCAAACGTTCTGGTACAGGACGAGTCGATCTGGATCACAGCTATCCAGTATCTTGGCATCGGCTGGTCTGTTATCCTTATGGTGCAGGCAATGAGAGCCGTTCACCAGTATTCATTCGGAAAAACACTTGCTTCAATTATTGGTACGATCTTCGCAATGCTTCTTATATTGTTCCTTGCGATACTTCTCCTTTCATTGTTCCAGCAGGTATATGTATTCGGTTACTCAGTTTATACTGAGATCATGTACAGGATCAGAGGCTAAAACAGAAACGGTGGTGTAAATAATAAATGCATAACAAAAGTTACAAGAAAGCAGTTGTCTTTGCTATCTGCCTTACAATGCTGATGCCTCTGGGGTCAATGGTGGTTTCTTCCACTGACGAGAGTTCAAGCCAGGCTGATTCAAGCGCCGCAGTAAAGGATACTGACAGCAGTGTCGATTCAGCGGCTGATGATACAAGCTCAGCTGACGCTTCCGACGCAGCAGCTACTGCCGATGAAAGCAGCGATGAAGCTGCTGAAGACTCAGCAGCCGATGAGAAAACAACTACTACAGCAAGCAAGGACGACGAGGTTCAGCCTATAACTGACGAAGAAGCTCTTGCAATGTGCGAAAAGATAACAGAGAACGACAAGATAGCTCTTTATCTTGACGAAGAAAACGAAAGACTTTGTCTTTATGTAAAGGCTTCAGGTAAGTATTGGTGGACTTCGCCTATAAATGTTGAGGCTGACCAGACCATTATCGACACTGTAAAGGGCACAGCAATGAAAAATGCCCAGAGAAAGCAGATCGCTTCAAGTGCCGCTATCAGAGTCGGTGACCTTAGACAGGAAAAGAGAACAGAGTCCCCTGCTCCGGTTTACTCCAATAAGGCAAAAGTAAAATGGGAGAAAAATTCAGACGGCGTTGTTGCTACATATAACTACGTTTCTGATGGTGTGAAGCTCAAGATACACTATGTTCTTGAGGACGATAACCTCTATGTTTACTGCGATTCAGATGAGATCGAGGAGAAAAATACTTCTCAGGTAGACGGAAAGGTGCTTACAAAGATTGAGTTCTGTCCTAACTTCGGCGCTGCTGATTCAACTGCGACAGGCTATATGATAGTTCCTGACGGAAGCGGTGCTGTAATAAACTACAACAACGGCAAGACCGAGTACGCTGACTATAATCAGCAGGTATTCGGCAGAGATTATACAGCCGTTCCAATAACAGCTCCAAGAACCACTCAGCAGGCTTATATGCCGGTCCTTGCAACAGTAAGCGGTTCATCCGGACTTGTTTGCATTGCTTCTGACGGTGAGTCAAACGTTTATGCTCACGCTCAGGTATGCGGACAGGAAAAGCAGGCTTACAACACTTGCTACTTCGAGTTTGAAACAAGAAGCTCAGACTCATTCTTCATGAGCGGTGATAACTCAAACAAGATCACAGTGTTTGAGAAGAACGGAATAAAGACCGAGAGATTTGGAGTTCGTTATTATCCTGTTGATTCAGACAACGGCGAGGATCTTAACTACGCCGACTGCGCTGAGGTCTACAGAAACTACCTTATCAATAATAGGGGTCTTACAGCTAAGGCTCAGGCAAATAAGAGCGATCTTTACGTTGACCTTTATGGCGGCGTTATGAAGGATACTTCTATTCTCGGTATCCCATTCAATCTTAAAACAGAGATCACCGGCTTCGATCAGGCTTCCGACATACTTGATATCCTCAAGGACGGCGGAGTTGACAACATAACTGTCAACTATAACGACTGGACAAATGACTCTATCAAGAACAAGATATCCACAGAGGTATCTCCGTCCGGCAAGCTTGGTGGTTCAAGCGCATTCGATAAGCTTATCTCAAAGGACGATAATATGAAGATCGTTCCTTCAATGAACAACTTCAAGATGGACAGTGGTTCATGGGGATATATGACTCTTACAAGCACAGCTATCAGAGTTTCAAATGCTTATTCAAGACAGTCATCATACAGCCCGGCCTTCGGTGTTGCAGAAAAGGGAGTTTCACCTGCCCTGCTCACACCAAACAAGTACTCGAATGTGTTCACAGAAATGCTCGAGAGCTATACTGATGAAAAGCTCACTTCTATCGGCTTCGGTGATTATTCAACAAAGCTTGTTTCTGACTATTCAAAGAAGGATCCTTCAAGCAGAAGCAAGACCATGAATACTATCGTTGACGGCTATAAGAGTGCGAGCGAGAAGATCAGTACAGTATTCGCAGACGGTGCGAACTCTTACGTTCTCCCATATGTAACAAACGTTTCAAACGTTCCTGTTTACTCCAGTGGATTCAACGTAACAGATTTCGATATCCCGTTCTATCAGATGGTCATTCACGGATATGTTGACTACGCTTCAACACCTATCAATAAGAGCTCAAATTCAGATGAAACATTCCTGCTTTCACTGGCTTCAGGCTCACAGATACACTATGATATGACATACGCTGACGCTGATACGCTTCAGGATACAGAATATGACGACCTGTATTATTCAAACTATGCAGGCTGGACAGATCTTGCGGCTAATCAGTACAAAAAGGTAAGCAGCATACTTTCAGGCGTTTCAGATTATACGATCACAAAGTATGAGCTGAGCGATGACAAGAACGTTCTTACCACAACTTATTCAAAGGACGGAGCTTCAGACGTTGTTATCAGTGTTGATAAGAAGAACGCAACAGCTACCGTAGGCACAGAGGTCTATGACCTTGCAGATTGTATAGAAGGAGGTTTGACAGAATAATGAGCGAAGAGATCAAAAACACTCCTGAAGAGATCAAGGCTGTTAAGGCTGAGGATCTTGAAGATACAGTCGAAAAGGAAAATGACGCTGAGGCTGTTATAGAAGAAATTTCAACAGAGGAGATAATCGCAGAAGAGCCTGCCGCTGAGGCAGTCGCTCCTGCACCTGTGATGAAGGAAAAGAAGCACAGACTTTCTTATGAAAAAAGAAAAGGACTTTACGGCTACGGATTTATAGCGATCTGGGCGCTGGGTACTATCTACTTCTTTATCCTGCCTCTTATAGAATCTCTCATTTACTCATTCAACAAAACTGAGGTAACTCAGGGCGGAATGAAAATGTCCTTTATCGGTTGGAAAAACTATGTAAACGCTTTCCGTAAGGATCAGGATTATTCCAAGGCTCTGGTAGCAATGATCGAGAATACGGTTTTGAGAACTCCTCTTATCCTCATATTCTCTATCTTTATCGCAGTTATCCTTAATCAGAAATTCAAGGGAAGAACATTCGCAAGATCAGTATTCTTCCTCCCTGTTATCATCGCTACAGGT
>ERZ772881.2953-NODE-2953-length-11225-cov-4.558908_pt1 | contig 11225 bp, 9 predicted proteins | sample MGYA00580581_ERZ772881 | MGnify/ENA primary metagenome ERZ772881 (study PRJEB29015, sample SAMEA2737668) | human gut metagenome | biome: human gut; feature: human-associated habitat; material: faeces | place: China | collected 2012 ...
TCATAACATCAACAGCTCCAAGTTCGCTTTCCTTACCAACTTCATAACCTTCGTTCTTAGAAGATGTCTCTTCCTCGAATAATAATTCATAAGAAGGGTTATGAACTATCTCAGTTGTACCTGTGATACCATACTTGCTTAAATCGATTTCTGCCATCTTACATTTAACCTCGTTTCTTTACTTATTGTGCGATAACCGTCTTTAAAGGCGGTTTTATCTTCTTATATTATACATAATCGACCTGTAAAATCAACACAATTTGTGTAATTTTTGACGAAAATGATAAAAATTTAACAACATTTTTATATTTTATATATCTTAATAAACATCGCAGTAATTACCCTGTTAAGCTATTGTAAAATAGAGGATGAAATATTAAAATAAATAGCATGGATTTTATTACATGATTTTGAGACGCAGCTGCATGCATTTATGGTAACGCAGCTTATTGATATTAAGAAAATTGATGATTAATCAGTTTTGCTAGAAAATAAATATGTGAAAGGAATGTCGGGTATGAAAAACAGAAATTTTTTTGATGAGATTACAGACAGAACAGATACCCATTCAATAAAGTGGGACAGGGTTAAAGAAGGTGGTCTTGCCATGTGGATTGCGGATATGGATTTTCGTACACCGCAGGCGGTAACTGATTCGATAATCAAAAGAGCAGAAAATGGGATTTTTGGATATACTGACATACCGGACGAGTGGTATTGTGCATATCAGAAATGGTGGAAAGACAGATATAATTTTTCTATTAATAAGGAATGGCTTATATTTACAATCGGTGTAATCCCGGCTATATCAAGCATTATCCGCAAAATGACTACACCGGCAGAAAATGTTGTTGTTATGACACCTGTTTATAATATGTTTTTTGATTCGATATTGGATAATGGAAGAAATGTGCTTGAAAGCAGGCTCGTATATAATGATGGAAAATACAGCATAGATTTTGCGGATTTGGAAGAAAAACTCGCAAATCCACAGACATCTATGATGATATTATGTAATCCGCATAATCCTACAGGAAATATATGGAATAGAGATATTTTAGATAAAATAGGAAAACTTTGCAAAAAATATCATGTGCTCGTTGTGTCTGATGAGATTCATTGTGATATAACAAAACCAGGTATCAGCTATATCCCGTTTGCATCTGTATCAGATGTGTGCAGAGATAATTGTATTACATGTGTTGCACCGACAAAGACATTTAATATTGCCGGAATCCAGACAGCGGCAGTTATCGTGGCTGATGAAAATATCAGACATCGTGTTATCACAGGACTTGAGACAGACAATTTGGCAGAAACGAATGTTTTTGCGGCTGATGCGGCGGCTGCGGCATATAGTGAAGGTGGAGAGTGGCTTGACGACCTTAGAGAATATCTGTGGGAAAACAGGCAGTTTGCAGAAAAATTTATAAAAGAAAGAATTCCGCAGATAAAATCCGTGGAGTCAGATGCGACATATCTTATGTGGCTTGATTGCACAGATATTGCAAGTGATTCTGATGAATTAAAAGACTTTATATGTGAACGCAGCGGGCTGTATGTAAGCAGCGGCTCTGCTTACAGAAGCAATGGTGGATTTTTAAGATTTAATATTGCATGCCCACAAAAAATGCTTGAAGATGGACTTAAACGCCTTGAAAAATCTGTTAAGGAATGGAAATGTTCATGAAAAACATACATGGCGGAGATATTTATAAATATGAAAATGTGACAGATTTTTCAGCTAATATTAATCCTATGGGAATTCCGGAAAGCGTGCGTGAAGCGGTTATTAATTCGCTTGAAATGTGTGAAAATTATCCGCAGATGTTTTGCGATGATTTAAGAGAAAAGATTGGCAGAAGATATGGAGTTGACAGTAGCTTCATTATATGCGGAAACGGAGCTTCTGATGTGCTGTACAGATATGTATTTGCCATAAAACCGAAAAATGCGGTTGTTGCAGCTCCATGTTTTGCAGAATATGAAGCCGCACTTGAATGTGTCGGGGCAAAAGTTGAATATTATCAGATCAATCACAACACATTTGAAATAGAAGATGATTTTATGGAAATGTTTGAGTATAAACCTGATATGATTTTTTTATGTAATCCTAATAATCCTACTGGGATACTTATAAATGACCGTTTGCTTGAAAGAATTATAAAAGAATGTGACAGGAACGGAGTGCGTATTTTTCTGGATGAATGTTTTCTTGATTTTACAGGGAAGGAAGATGAACTTTCATACGTTAAAAATATATTAAGATACAGAGGTTTGTTTGTTCTGAAGGCATTTACCAAAATGTATGCAATACCGGGAATAAGGCTTGGATATGGCATTACATCTGATAAAGAGCTTATTGACAAAATGTATGATGCCGGGCAGCCGTGGAATGTTTCTGTTCTGGCACAAAATGCAGGAATAGCTGCTCTTGATGAGGATAAATTTGCTGCAGACACAGTAAGTTTAATAAGTAAAGAGAGAGAATTTATCTGTACTAATTTTCAAAGAATGAATATTAAGTATTGGGAGAGTGACGCAAATTATATATTTTTTATGCACAAAAAAGGTCTGAAAGAAGAACTTTTAAAAAGAGGAATACTTATAAGAGACTGCAGCAATTATAAGAATCTCACAGACGGGTATTACAGAATTGCCATAAAATCACATAAAGATAATGTAAAATTGATAGACGCTTTAGCTGATATTAATTAGGAGAACTTATCCTGGCCGGTGATTTGTCACCTAAAGAGGTTTTTCTTGGCTACATAGTCGGCACAGGCGGCGGGCTTGTGGCCGACAATTTAATGATTTTGTTTGGGTGAATTTTAATCTATTGGAAAATTTCGGGAATAAAAATGTCGAATCGCATGGTTCGACATTTTTTTTGCGTTGTGGGTAGATTTGTCATGACGGATAATTTTGCGGAGGCTATAAATAAGTCAATGGAGATTGAGCGGAAGTATCAGGGGATTGTGTGGTGAGAGGTGTGAAAATGTGCGAGGGGTATGGCGGTTGTCATGCTCTCTGTTTTATTGTTGCAATGTAAAGGAAAAAGTAGTATAATTGAAAAAATAAATTTATATGAGAGGTATACCTATGAGAAATGATGCAATTGCATATAATGAAAAATATTGGAATAATCATGCGGATTTATGGTTTGGGACAACTGCTCTTCCGCAGTATGGTGTGAAATTTCCAACGGAAGATGAGTTAAAGCTATTTGGAAATGTAACCGGTAAGAAGATGTTGGAAATCTGTTGCGGTAGCGGTCATTCCTTAAAATATCATGCCGAAAGAAACGCCGGTGAGTTATGGGGAATTGATATTTCTCAGAATCAACTTGATAATGCCCAAAAGTATCTTGATGAATGTGGATATGCAGCAAATCTCATATGTAGTTCTATGGAAGAAATGAATCTCCCTCAATGTTATTTTGATTATGTGTACTCTATATATGGTATTGGCTGGACTACCGATTTGCAAGGGACTTTTAATAAAATTGCTTCCTGTTTAAAAAAAGATGGGATATTTATTTTTAGCTGGAATCACACGTTATATCATTGCGTTGCCTTTTGTCGAGAGAATGGAAAGAATATGTTGGATGATGGCAAAATGGTATTTGAATCAAGTTACTTTGATGAATCTTATTATAAAATGCCTGTGCATGATAGTGAAGTTATTTTGTGTAATCGTATGATTTCAACATATGTTAATGCTCTTGCAAAAGCGGGCTTTGTAATTGAGCAAATGATTGAGCAAAATGTTAGTGATATGAATGACACAAGTGATAAGGCAAAAAAGGCAGAGATGATACCTATTTCGGTGTGCTTTAAGGCTAGAAAGTTATAAAAATTACTCTTATTAATGTTCAATTTGTTTGTTTGAATTACGAAATTCCCAATTTCACAACGAGAATGAAAGTGTGTAAAGATTTGAAGTTAGTAGAAAAAAATGTCGAATCCTGCGATTCGACATTTTTTTTGCGTTGTGGGTGGTATATATGTAGTTATAGGAAATATATGGCAAAGAATGAAGAGTGAGGGGGATAAGTATAAATGTGTGGGGGATAAGTATAAATATTGAAAGGAAGATTATTTATGAAATTAGCAAAATTAAAAATTTGTAACTATCGTTCTTTTGGTGATGAACAGGAAATTCCAATTGATAAAATGACGGCTTTTATAGGAAATAACAGTGCGGGAAAAACAACGGCTTTGTCGGCACTTAATTGCATTTTTTCTGAAAATTCATCTGACAGATTATTAAGTAGAAGTGACTTTCACGTTCCCAAAGGACAAAAACCGGAAGATATGGAGAAACAAGAATTATACATAGAAACAGTTTTTGTTTTTGATGAATTAAAGAATGAAAATGGAAGTGAAGAGTATTCAATTTCTCCTTTTTTCGAAAGTATGGTTGTAGCTACACCAAATGGAGTCCCTTACATGAGAATAAGATTAGAGGCAACATGGGAAAAAAGTAATAATATAGAAGGTTCAATAGAAAGCAAAATAGTATATGTTGTTTCTCCGGAAGAGCAAGAAATAAGAGAAGAAGATAAAAAAACTGTCCTAAGAAAGGATTTAGACAGAATTAGAGTTATATATATTCCGGCAGTCAGAGATCCGGCAAAACAATTGAAAAATGTTTCAGGTACTATGATTCATCAAATAATAAGCTGCATTAACTGGAGTGATTCTACAAAAGAGAATATAGAACAAAAAATAGTTGAATTAAATGAACAGTTTAAAAATGAAGAAGGAATATCCAAAATAGATTCTTCTATTCATAACAGATGGTTATCATATGATTATGATAAAAGGTATTATAGTGCACAGTTAAGATTTAACAGTACAAATTTAGAGTCATCAATAAAAAATTCAGAAGTAGTATTTTTGCCTTCAATTACAGGAAAACAATATACAATCGATGAAATGGGGGATGGGTTAAGATCGCTTTTTTATATATCAATGGTAGATAGTATTTTGGAAGTAGAGAGTTCAATAAAAAATGAAATAGAAGAAAACAAAGAAAATAGGACATTTTCTAAAAATCCACCGCTTATGACGATAATTGCATTAGAAGAACCGGAAAATCATATTGCACCTCATTTGTTGGGGAAATTATTAAAAAATCTATTAAATATAGCTGATAAAACAAATGCACAAACGATATTGACATCACATTCATCCGCAATTATTAAAAGAGTTAATCCTGAAAATATAAGATATTTCAATATTAGTGATGAAAAACAATATACAGAAGTAAGAAGCATAACATTGCCCGATAAAGAAAGAATGTCAGATCAATATAAATTTATAAAAGAAGCGGTCAAAGCGTATCCTGAATTGTATTTTGCGAAACTTGTTATTTTGGGAGAAGGGGACAGTGAGGAAATTATTATTCCAAGATATATAGAAGCAAATAATAAAGATATTGATTCAAACGGTATTTCAATAGTTCCGTTAGGCGGTAGACATGTAAATCATTTTTGGAGATTATTAAAGGATTTAAATATACCATATATTACTTTGTTGGACTTAGACAGAGAACGAAATGGTGGAGGCTGGGGAAGAATTAAATATGTCATAAAACAGCTTATTGAAAGAGGAATACCAAAGGAAGAACTGTTAAATTGTGAGAATATGACATTGGATGAAAATGAACTTGAAGAAATGGATTCATGGTCGGTTAATGAAACAGATAAAATGAAATCATGGATTTCAAAATTGGAAGAGTATAATGTGTTTTTTTCATCGCCGTTAGATATTGATTTTGTTATGCTTGAAACAATTTGTGATAAATATATATCTATTTTGGAAGAAAAAGAAGGACCTAGATTGGAGATAGAAGAAAATGGAGTAAAAAGAAAAATTAAGTTTAATGATGCAGATTTAGAGTGCCATAAAGATGAACTTAACGAAAGGATAATAAAAGATGTAAAGAGTACACTCAAAGAATGTGGCGGGGATGGAAGAACATATTCTCAAGAACAGAAAAGATTAATGATTTGGTATAATTATTTCTTTTTGAACAGAGGAAAACCAACGACTCATATTGAGGTATTATCTCGCATGTCAGACGAAGAGTGTAGGGAACATATGCCGGAAGTATTAAAAAAAATAATAGATAAAATACAAAGTATTACGAAACAAGATGAATTTATGGAGCCTGAAGAATGAAAATTGTAAATAAAAATGATTGGAAAACCGTGGGAAATATAACATTGGAAAAGAATGCTTTCGATGCAATTAAATGTGAGAAGAATACATTGGTTATTGCAGGTCCGGGAGCCGGTAAAACAGAACTTTTGGCACAAAAGGCATGTTATCTTTTTGAAACCAATCTATGTCGTGCACCACAAAAGATTTTGGCAATTAGCTTTAAAAAAGATTCGGCAGAAAATTTGAAAGAAAGAGTGCTAAATAGATATGGAGAAGAAATTAAAGATAGGTTTATTTCATTAACTTATGATGCTTTTTTTAAAAGTATAGTCGATCATTTCATATATTCATTACCTGTAAATTGTAGACCAAATATTAATTATGTAATAGCAGATGATAATATGATTAATGAGGCTTTTAAAAAGGCGGCAAATAAAGATATTAGTCTGGATAGGAGTATAATAAAGAATGAAAATAAAAAAATTAATAGTGTTACTTTACCGTTAGATGAAAATTCACTGGAAGGAAAGGTGTGGAATTATTTATTAAAAGGATTTGATAATAATGAAGCAGCAATAACATTTTCAATGATAACAAAACTTGCAACATATATAGTTGACACTAATCCTATGATTAAGAGGGCAATTCAGGCAACATATTCATATGTTTTTTTGGATGAATTTCAGGATACAACAGAATTGCAATATTTATTTTTAAAAAGCTGTTTTAAAGATTCAAAATCAATTATAACGGCAGTTGGAGACTATAAGCAACGAATTATGGTATGGGCGGGGGCACTAAAGACTGTTTTTGATGATTTTAGAAGTGATTTTAATGCAGATGATTTTAATTTGATTATGAATTATCGCTCTGCACCAAGATTGGTTTCACTGCAAAAGGCCATGTATGGTATATTAAATGAATCACAGAGTTATGTTGGTACATCGGATAAATGGAATGATGATGATGGTTGTGTTAAATTACTTATGAGTAAAAATGAATTGCAAGAATCCCAAAATGTTGTTGAAAGTATAAAGGAAAATATATCAGATGGAATGGATTTAAAGGATATTTGTATTCTTTGCAAACAAAAAATTAAGGATTATACTTCACAAATAATTATAGATTTGCAAAAAGAGGGGATAAGAGCACGTGATGAGGGTGAATATCAAGAGCAGCTTAGTGAACCGATTGTTAATTTGATATTGAATTTTTTAAAATTATCTGTGAATAGAAAAAGTCCGGATGAATGGATTAATCTTGAAATAGAGTATATTGCAATTATGGGCGAGACAGATGAAAATCAAGATGATTTATATAGGGATTGTATAGATAAACTTGATTGTAAATTAAAAGAAATAAATAAATATCTAAAATTACCATTAGATATAAATAAGTTTAATTATATGATTGATAATATAATTGATTTCTTTAATATTGACAGAATAAAAGCACGATATATTACATATAAACAGGGCGATTATTTTAATAAAACTATAACAAAATTTAAGTACTTATTTTGGGAAGAATATAAATATGCAGAATTAAATATGATTAAGGCTATAGAAGGGTTTAGGGGATTATATTCAATACCTATAATGACAATACACAAAAGTAAAGGATTGGAGTATAGTGCTGTTTATTTTATAGGTTTGGAAGATGATGCCTTTTGGAATTATAATAATCAACAAGATGAAGATAGATGTACTTTTTTTGTGGCAATATCAAGAGCAAAAAAATTTTTAATGTTTACTTTTTGTGAACAAAGAAAAAATACCAAAAATCCTATTCAAAAAACAGAAAAAATAGAAGAATTTTATGATTTATTAAGTGAGTCAAAGGTTGCTGAGAAAATAGATAAAAGAGATTGTGTATGATAGATTCTGTTATAATCGGTTAATTTTAAACCACCGGTTCAATGACATATTACATATCATACTATAAAATATGTAATGTGTTAAAGAAATGGAGGTTTGGAAATTGGTATCAGGATTTTTGCAAGAATATATATGAAACAATTATGGAAAATTTAGCCGTGGGATGTTAAAATTAAAATAGTTCGGGATAGATTAAGGAGGAACAGAAATGCAGCCTGTTTATTTATCTATTCAACAAAAAGCAACTGGTGAAAGAATCAGGGAATTGTTAAAGAAAAATGGATATACAGTGAAAGATATTCAGAAATTTATGGGATTTGAAAATCCTCAAGCCATATATAAATGGATTTCAGGGCGGTCACTTCCAAGTATAGATAATTTTCTTATTCTAAGTAAAGTGTTACATACCAGTATTGAAGATATCCTCGTCGTTGACGGGGATATTTTTGCGTTAAAATTAAATTTATGGAAAATAACAATTGTGCATAAATTTGAGAAATATAGTAATGGTAATTGGATTGGAGGTGTAAAATGAGTAATAAAAAATATTATGTAAATAATGTCTGGGATAAAGAAGAATTTCGCCGTTGTGCTTTGGGTAAAAAATTTAAAATGCAGGAAATATTAAAGTATTTAAAAAGATGTATAAAATGGAGTTGTCAGCGTATAGTCAGAGGTTATGCGGAGTGTGACGTCTGGAATATGGATGGTTATCTGCAACGGTTGGTTCCTGATATGCTACAGGATTTAAAGGATAACAGAAATGGTTTGCCATCATATCTTGGGGAAAATTATACGAATGAAGAGGGAATTTTAGTTAATGATACATGCCATGATGAGTGGGATAAGATATTGGATAATATGATTTTTTTATGGAGAGAATCTAACGAAGAGACATGTAAAAGAATAAATCCATATTATGATGAGTATGACAAGGCATTTGAAGAATTTACAGAAAAATACGGCATATTGGGAGATAAATTAAGGACAGAAGCTGAGTTGGAAAATGATAAAAAGTTCAGGGTAAGGACGGGACATTTTATGGATGAACTTCCACAATATAAGGAAATATCAGAAAAATATTTTGCAGAAGAAAAAAAGTTGGAAGAGTACAGAAATAAATGCAAGGATGATGCAATTGATTTATTAAAAGAACATTTTTATGCTTTGTGGGATTGATTTATATAAGTTATTGAATTACAAGTCCAATGACAAATACTTGACTATTGTTTATAGTATATTTATAATAGTATTTATAAAAATAATGCGAAAAAAGTATTTAGGAAAGGAAGATGTGATATGGTACCTGTAATTGATAATATTGAAACCGGCAATAATATAAGAAGAATAATGCAAAACCAGGGATTGACTGTAAAAGATGTGAAAAAGTATCTTGGACTCGGATGTCTGCAGAGCATATACCGATGGATGAACGGTGCTAATGTGCCGTCGATTGACAATTTATATGCATTGAGTAATTTGTTTCAGATGCCAGTTGATGAGATAGTGCGTGGAAACAGACCTAAGATTGAGCCTCGCGATGAACATTATTATAGTATGAGAAAAAGAATGCTTGCGTATTGCAGACTAAGTAAAAAATATTTATCTTATGATTAGGTTTGGATTTGATGGTGTAAGCATGTTGAGCATGGCTGGTACATTAAGGTTAGAGCAGATAATGTGGTAAAGAGTAAAATGGATGCTCTATATAAGGATTTAGGTACTATAAGTGAACAGACTCATAAATAAAAATATAGTTTAAGTAAATATAGTTGTAATGATGAAATGATAACAACAAAATAGGGGAGGCGGGGATGAATAATATAAATAAGAAGAAACAGCAATTTTATCCTAAAATTTAAAGGAGCTATGACATATGACGGCGTTAAGACAGAGAGCAATAATGGAACTCGAAAAAATACCAGAAGATATGTTATTATTTGTAATTCAGATTATGTAAGGGTAAATGGATTATACAATGATTCTAGAGCAAAACCAAGATTACCACGAAATATTAGGAACTAAGACATACTAGTAGGTAATTGCGAAACAGGTTCGCAATCCTGATTAAAAATGTGGTAAGAATTCTGCAATGCAGGATTTCTAAGATGAGAAGCAGGTGACATCAAAATTAGACATGACAAAATAACTTCCCAGATGAACTGCGAAGAAAAAATGTTATAAATACTAAAGGTCAGGCAATCAAAGGTTTTAAACTTCGTATATATGGGAGTATCCCAAAGTTTGTGTAAACCTCCAAACTGATGTAAGATAAAATTACTCAGTTTGGAGGTTATTTTTATGGCAAGAAGAAAAGACAGCCCACAAAAAGCAGCAATGAGAGAAATGATGCGTGACTATCTGAAAAATAATGATATCAGCATCAAAGACGGCACCGATGTAAATAGCATCATGTGCTTCCTGTTAGTGAGAAGTATATGCTCACCATCAAGGAGGCAGCAGCTTATTTTAATATTGGTATAAAGAAACTGAGAAGAATTGCAGAGGATAACCTTGGAACAGTGGCGGTGTACTGTGGAAACAGATTCCTGATCATCCGCCCGAAGTTCGAAGAATTTATCCTTAATTCTTCAGAAATATAGTTCCTTTTATCTGCCAAAAGTAGTTGCTATTACAGGGCATAAGAGCGAACATAGGATGACCCCGAAAACCCCTGAAAACAGCCACTTTTGGCAGAAAGGAAGTGCTTTATTCAAGACCAGATTTAGGAGAAAAGGATATTTTGAATCCTTCTGGGGCAATTGAACATTTTGTTTTGAGCCGGAGAAAATTTTATGATTTATTGAATAATACGGATGGAGAAGATTTTCTGGCATACTACGGAGAACGCAAGCTGATTCTCCGTGTATCCTTTGAAAGGTATCTGCATAACCATCCAGAACTAAGGAGGCGGGTATAATGGCAAAGGCAGGAAGAGGACAGACAAGGCGGGATTCCAAACGCAGAGTATTAAGACCGGGAGAAAGCGTAAGAGCGGATGGAAAATATCAATATAAATATCATATTGATGGGAAACCACACTTTGTATACAGTTGGAAACTGGAGCCTACGGACAAACTTCCAAAGGGCAAAAAGCCATGCCTTTCCCTTCGTGAATTGGAAAAACAGGTAAACACAGATTTGGATTTGCTTGTAAATATCGTGGACGGACAGATGA
>ERZ772881.2954-NODE-2954-length-11221-cov-15.252105_pt1 | contig 11221 bp, 10 predicted proteins | sample MGYA00580581_ERZ772881 | MGnify/ENA primary metagenome ERZ772881 (study PRJEB29015, sample SAMEA2737668) | human gut metagenome | biome: human gut; feature: human-associated habitat; material: faeces | place: China | collected 2012 ...
TAAAGTTCTGCAAATTTACGAAGTCTCAAAAACGCAATAATCTTCTGTTTCTGACGCCATTATACAATAGCGTTGCAAAAAGTCAATGCGGTTCGGTATCAAAATATTGATTATTTGCGTCGTCTTCGCAAATATCAATCGGTATCAGGTGATGCAGAATACTATTGTGCGAACATCGTATCTGTATTCGCAGTCAGAACAGCCGTCAAAAGGAGGGTGCCGTTTGCCAAAAACAGGTGAGAACATTTATAAGCGAAAAGACGGACGTTGGGAAGCGCGCTTTATCAGTGGCAGGAAACCGGATGGATGCGCAAAATACACTTCTGTCTATGCGCGCACCTATGCCGCAGCAAAGGCCAAGCTGGCGGACCGAAAACGGATGATCGTGTCACGACCTGCCGGGAGCTGCCGCCTGACGGTAAAAGAGCTTTTTGTATGGTATCTGTCACAGGCAGAGATCAAGCCATCTACACGCGCCAGATATGTTTTTCTGATCGAGCATCATATCCTTCCGGCGCTTGGTTCAATCTTCGTTGTTTCTTTGACGGCGAATCAGCTTTCTGACTTCCTGAACCAAAAGCGTAAAAGTGGTCGGCTGCATGGCGGTGAGTTATCTGCCAAAAGCGTCCGTGACATCGGTGTTCTAATAAAAGCTGCGCTCCGGTTTGCCAGCGCAGAATACCATTTTTATTGTGATGCGCTAAACGCAAAGCTGCCGAAAGCAAAACAGCGGGAAATCGAGCCGTTTTCAGCATGGGAGCTTGAACAGCTCAAAAAAGGTCTATCGCCGTCACCCAATCACAAGGACGCTGGAATCCTGCTTTCCGCAAACGGAGGATTGAGGCTTGGTGAGGTTTGTGTTCTGCGGGTTTCGGATATTGACTTTCAAAACGGCACCGTCAGCATTGAGCACGCTGTTCAGCGTGTCCGTCAGAATGGGAAAACGAAGCTCATCATCCAGACACCAAAGAGCGAAAAATCTGTGCGCGTTATTCCACTTCCAAACGATATGATGGCGTATTTGAAAAAAGCTGTTTCTGGTCTGTCACAAAATGCGTATATCCTGACAGGCCGAACGGATAAGCCAATGGAGCCACGCACCTATCAATATTATTTTGAATCTGTTCTGCGTCGGTGTGGTATCCGGAAGCGTAGCTATCACACACTTCGTCACACTTATGCGACCCGCTGTATTGAAAATGGGATTGACATTAAAAGCGTCAGTGAAATGCTGGGCCACGCGGACATTACGACGACGCTGCGGCTGTATGTGCATCCGTCAATGGACAGCAAGCGTCAGGCCGTTCAGAAAATCAGCTTCCTCGGCGGTGTCGCTTAAAAGCCTGTTCGCCGTCAAAATTTCCGTCACCCAAAACGCGGAAATGCCGATGATCTCAAGGGAGATTTGACGTTCCATCGTAAATTTGCAGAAATTTACGAAGTCTTTTCTATGCTCATTATAGCAAAGGACAGTGCGCTGACATATCAGACTTCCGCGCAGGAATATGTCGTTTTCAATGTGTCCGGGTGGATCATCAGCATGGGATGGCGTAATTCTCTCGCATAAGAAATCGCCTTATCTGTATCATCCCCGCGCGCAGATGCCGGGTCGTAGACCGCCAGCACCATGTCAGACTGCCGAATGATTGTTCGGTAGGCTTTCAGCTGTGCGTCTGGCTGTTTATGGAGACTAACAGCCGTCATGTGTGTGCATTTTATCAGCATATCAAAGTAGCGTTCGCGCAGCTCCGGTGTCCACTTTGTCGCCTGTTCCTCGTATGGTGTGATGCAGAATAGCATCAGCTCCGGATCGTCATTCCGCAGCGCGTTAATGATCTCTGCGGCATATAGTCCAACGCCGTAGTCGCAGGCCACGGAAAAATGCGTCACTCCCTGCTGCCGCAGCACCATGATCTGCTGGGCCAACTCCATCTTCATATCGTGACACTCCGCAGCTTCTTCATCAAATCCCCATGCAAACCGCATGGGATTGTGTCCAAGGATCGCGCAGCTTTTGGGCGAGACCATTCCAACACCTGCTTTCTGTCTCTCTGCAAACTGTGTGCAAATACGCTTGTATGCGTTATTTCGCTTTTGATTATTATAGTATTGCTCACAGATTAAATCAATACAATACCATTTCAGACAGAAAGTTTTTATGGAAGCTCGTATAATTTGCTTATACGCAGGAGGTGTCAGTGTATGGGCAAAGATATTTCATTCAAGAATCACGACCGATTTATTCATCTTGGCATTGCCATCGCTGCGCTCCGCAAAATGCGTGGGATGTCACAGGAACAGTTGGCTGAAAAAGCAGGGATCAGCCGTTCTCTTATCAGTGCAATCGAAGCACCTGGATTGGCAAAGAGCTTTTCACTGGACGTATTCTTTAACCTTGCTGACGCGCTTGATATTGATCCTGCCGATCTGATCGACGCTTCGGTTTTTCCGGACCGGATTTTCAAACAAAAATAATGCGTCTCACTGTGAGACGCATTTCTTCAGGATTCTACATTATAATATGTATCAAAAGGCCGGACTGGAGAATCGCCTCCAGTCCGGTCTTTGTCGAATTGCGTCTCACCGTGAGACGTATTTCAGTCTGAAAAGTAATCCGGTCTGGCTACGGTCGTAAAACCAGCCGAGCCGGTAATGACAACGCCATTTGCGCCGCCGCTGCAATGGACGATCAGGAGATTGCCGTCCGCGTCCTTGCCGCCTACGATGCCGACATGGGAATCGTCCGGATAGAATACAAGGTCGCCCGGCTGCGCGTCGCTCCATGAGATGTTCGTGCAATAGCTGTGCTGTGTCGCAGCTCCGCCGCCGCGTCCGGGGTAGTAGCTGCCATTCGTCGCGTTGTAGAACGTCCAATCGACGAAACCGCTGCAATCCAGTCCGAACGGGCGCACCGTGCCGGTGGAGCCGCTGCCTGCGGCTGTGACCTCCATTGGAACGCCCCAGCGGTCATCCCAGCCGAGGGACAAAGATTTTCCGCCCCAAAAGTACGACACTCGCCCGACAAGCTGCACCGCCGTTTCTACGACGGCCTTTCGTGCCGGGTCAAGATCGTCCGGGAGATGTTCAAGCAGTGCAATCGCATCCTCCTGCGAAATGGTCAGCGAACCCATCGGGATATTCAAGCTGCCGAGATTTTCGAGCAGAATATCCAGCGCGTCGTTCTGATATTTTGTAAAAGCGTATATCAGGCGCATTTGCTCGGCGGTTTTGGCTGTGATCGTGATGGTCAGCGCAATTCCTGTGTGGCTGTCGTCCACATCGCCGGTCGAATCGCTGTCTGGAACGTCAACGGTTTGCGTTGCCGTCGTGATCTCGCACATGTCCCAGAAAACTTGACGCAGCAGATCCACACGTTCTTCGTCAAGCGTGAAAACGTCAATGCCGTCCTCCGCGCCTGCCGTTTTGGACGCAAACACAGCTACGACTTCGCGCCAATCCGGGGCCTGTCCGATAATCTGGACGGACACATAATCTCCATTTTGCAGGCGTTCCAGCTCTGCGTGGTATTCACCCTGAATTTCTGCAATGGCGGTTGCCAGCGGAACGGTATCTTCGCTTTCCTGTTCGTCAGCAAAGAGAATCCCCAACGGAGAAGCCAAAAACGCCCCCGCAACAATGACGATGGAAAACACGACAAAAAGCGCCGTGCCGCCACCCAAACTGGCGAGGGCGCTTATCAGCTCCTTGACCGCCTTTGCCGCGGCTTCGACCAGCTTTTTCGCGGCTGCGGCGGCTGCTCTGGCAGCACGCTTATTGCTCTTTTGGAGCATTTTCCGCTGTGCGTCCTGTGTAGCTGATTTCCGTGCCCGCTTTGCAGCGGTTTTTGATGCAGGTGTTTTTGGCTTCACCTTTGGCGTGCTGATTTGTTCCGTATCCATTGTCCGAATGGAAACGCCGCGCCGGGGTCTTTCCCGCGGTGCGGCGCTTGGCTTCGGCTTTTCACGGATGGCGGGGGGCTGTTCCATTGGTGGAGCTTGTGCCGGTGCTGACGGCTGGACGGATGGAGCCGGTTTACCGCTGCCAGCCGTGAGCGGCTGACGCTCTGGCGTAATTGCGGGTGCTTCCGAAACAGGCGGCTGCGGCAGAATAGGGGCAGCCGGTTCGGATGGATAGATGGATTCGATGGATGGACTTTGGGAGAGCTGCGCCTGCTTTTCTACAAAGGCTTGCCGGGCCTGCTCCTGCGGCATGGGCGGCAAATCGTGCGCTTGTGTGACCGCTGGCCGCTCACGAACAGACTGCTCCTTGCCGCGCATAACCGGGGCCGCCGCGTTGCGGGGTGTCCATGTGTCCGGCTGCTTTACATGACGAACAGCGGACGGTTTTGCTTGCACAGTTTCGGATCGCACCTGACCACGGTTTTCTGGTATGTCCAACTTTTCGCGGATAGGCGGCGATGCGCTCTGCGGCATATCGTCCGCAAGCCGGATTTCCACCTGCTCTGTATGAAAATGATTCCGCGCAGATGATTTTTCTGCGTGGGATTTCTTTTCACGTTGGACATAGGCACGACGGTCTTGCTCCTGCGGCGTTGACGTTGGTACGCTCCGCGGCTGCTTTGCTTCTGTCCGGGTGCGTATATCGTTCGTGCGCTGACGCGGCATATTCTCTGTCAATGGCGCGGATGGCGCAACATGACATTCTCGCGGCGGTTCCGGCGTGATTGACGATGCTGACACGACCTCCTTTGTGGCTTGCTGAACATAGGCACGACGGGCTTGCTCCTGCGGTGTGGATGCCGGTGTGCTCTGCGGCAGCGTCGCATCTGGCCGGGTACGCGGTGCGTCTGTTCGTTCTCGCGGTGATTTCGGCACATAGTGCGGCTGGGTGAATTGCTCCGGTTGTGCATTTACAGAAGAATCCGCTGATTCTTTGCGGGCTGGGTGCTGGATTGCACGACGCGGCAGTTGAACAGCTTCATGTACGATTTCGCGGGCGGTCATTTCTACCTGTTCGGTCGCTGTGCGTTCCGCGCTGTCCGAGCGGTCAGACTGCTTCGTACTGTCGTTCAGCTCTTTTACAAATTTCTGCACCATCTGGCGCTGCACAGTAGATGCAGTTTGATGTTTCGGCTGCTTGTCCTTTGGCCGATTGCTTCGCTCTCGAATATTTGGAATGGTGTTCACCTCCCAAATGCGTCTCACGGTGAGACGCATTTATGTTAAATCTTAGAATTGGCTTTGTAAAAGCGGACACCGTAGAAATACGTCTCACCGTGAGATCTATTTCTGCAAAGCCGCCGCAATCCCCGCCATGATATACTCGGCGCATGGCAGCGCGATGGAATTTCCAATCGCAGCATAGCGGCTGGAGCTTTGGATTTCCGTGCCGTCTGCGTCGTACTTCGTCCAGTCTGGCGGCAACCCCATCAGGCGTTCACTTTCCACTTCGGTTGGATGGCGGATGCAGCCGGCAAGCGGATCATCCTCGTAATAATACGCAAAAGCGGCCTGCTCGGACGCTAGAATAGTTGGAAAGACATTTGTGCGTTTTCCAAAACTCCGAAGGAACTGTCGCCGGTCGCGGTTTGCGGCTGCTCCGCGCATTTTGAATCCGTAAAAGGGTAAAATGACGGGTATCTGCCGCCCTGCTTCAAAAGAAGCGATTCTATGATCTTCGGCGGCGGGCAGCCCACCCGTACCGCAAATCCGAGAATCCGCGTACATTGGCCGGGCGTTAAAAAGTATTTCTGCGGCACGCTGTCCTGTAAAATCTGCCACAACAAAGACTCGTTCTCGACGGGCCAGCCGGGGCCGCGCCCAATACTGGGCATCCATGACACGCCATGCCAGATCACACCGTCGCCCTCGCACCACTCCGGCATCTGCCCAGTGTCCAGAATCAGGCATTGGAATTTCGGTGCCCGTAAAGGATCGCAGTACGGCAAGATAGTCATTTTTAAGATTTTGCTGCATAGCTCCAATGACGTTTTCCCAAACAACGATAGCTGGATATAACCCTCCACTGGCATCCCTCATTTCCTCGATAATACGAATTGCATGATAAAACAGGCTGGATTTTGCGCCCGACAAGCCATCGCGCGGGCCGATGGATGATAAGTTTTGGCATGGAGAGCCAAATGTAATGACATGGACGGCGGGAATTTTTCCGCCGTCCAGCTTTGTTATATCACCCAAATGCTCCATCTCCGGGAAGTGGCGTTTTGTGATAGAGATTGCGTCCGGCACAATTTCACTCGCCCAGACAGGCGTGATGCCGTGTCTGCTTGCCGCCAGAGGGAACACGCCGATTCCATCAAACAAACTCCCCAACGTAATTGTCATACTAAATTTTCTCCCGGCGTCGTCGTCATCAATTTGTATAACTCCGTTTCTCTCGGAATCGTGTTGACGAAAGGCACGATGGAGCCGCCCATGCGCAGCAGGCCATGACCAGCTTCGGCGTTCGTGATATAGCTGAGCTGCGTATCGGAAATGTGAAGCAGCTTCGACAGCTCTGCGCGGTCGGTTGCCGCCTGATTGAACAGCAGCAGAAATTCCGAGTTTGCAAACATCAGACGCGCGGTTTCGGATTTCAAACATTCTTCTACGTTCTGCGATGCCGCTGTCAATGCAGCGCCATATTTGCGGAATCTTTTCCATGCCCGGTAAAGAATTTCGCCGGAGTATTTATATTTGAAATACAAATACACTTCGTCGAGGAACACCCAAGTGTACTTGCCGCGCTTGCGATTTTCCATGACGCGGTTTTGAATGGCCTCCAGCGCGACAACAAGCGCGGTCGGACGAAGTTGTTCCCCCATTTCATACAAATCCAGAACGACGATCCGGTTGTTAATATCCACGTTCGTCGGGTGCGCGAACACGTTCAAGCTGCCCTCCGTGATAAGCTCGGCGGCAAGGGCAATTTCTCTGGCTTCAGGGTCTGGCTGCTTTAGCACCTCCGCACGCCAATCGGACAGCAGCGGCATAGGCAGCGCACCTTTTGCATGGAAGTAGTTCTGATAGACGCTGGCCGTGCATCGGTCAATGATGGATTTCTGGCTGCCGGTCAGAAGCCCCGCGCCCATCTGCTGTTCCAGAATACTTGTAATCAGCTCAGATTTCATGGCAATCGGGTTTTCGCCGTCCTCATAGCCATCTTGTAAATCCAACGGATTGATGTGGTGCTGGCTGTTCGGAGAGATTTCAATGACCTCGCCGCCCAGTGCCCGCGCAATGGGCGCGTACTCGCGCTCGGCGTCGATGATGATAATGTCGTCGTTGGTAGAGAGCGCGACGTTGGCAATCGTATTCTTCATCGCTACGGATTTGCCCGAACCGGACACGCCGAGATAGAACGCATGAGGTGAAATGAGCCGCTTGCGGTCGCAAATCAACAGGTTTTTAGAAATGGCATTGACCCCATAGTATAGACCGCCGGGGTCTTGAATCTCCTGCGCACGGAACGGCATAAGGACGGCGCAGCTCTCGGTCGTGAGCGTCCGCAAAGCATGGATGCGCCGCAGGCCATACGGCAAAACCGTATTCAAGCCGTCCTCCTGCTGGTAGCGAAGAACGAAGAATCCGCAGAGCTTTTCTTGCGCAATGGATTGCAGCGTTTGTGTATCCGCGTCAAGCTGCTCCAGCGTATCGGCAATGTGAACGAGCGTCACACAGGCAAACATGAGCCGCTGATCACGGGCGGTCAGATCTTCCAACAGGTCTTTCGATTCGGTGCGCATTTGCTCCAAGTCATAGGGAACCGTCGCTGTGAAATTGTTCTGCCGGTTCTGCCTTTGCTGCCAGCGTGTAATGTCCGTTTCCACGCCGAGGATTCGGCTTTGCACCTCTCGTACCGCTTCTTCGGTGGGAATCGGAAGAATGTCAATGGACAGCAGCAGGTTTCTGGAGAAGTCAGACAGGTCCTTTATCATTTCGTCGCTGATAAAAGATGCGTAGTCGCGCATAAAAAGCACCCGTCCAAATTTGCCGCCCATTTCAAAATATCCGGCGCGGAATTGCAGCCCGTCCGGGCAGATCAGGTCGCGGAAGTCGATGCCGCGCTTGATGTTCGCGGACAGGTCGAACCGGAACGACGCTTCTTCGCCGGGTCGGAAAAAGTCATGCAGGAGCCGCAGCCGGTCGGCGCAGGAAATGGCGTATGCCCCGGAATCCAGCCGCCCAAAGCTGGCAGACAGGTTGGTATCGACGCGCCTAAAATATGCGCGGGTCTGCTCGATCTTCCGTAAGCCGATAGACAGCGTAATATATTTTTCCTGCACCAGATTGTTGCTTTCCGCGGCTTTATCCAGAATGATCTGGTTGTATTCGCCACGGTAATAATCCAAGCCGTCGTTACACTCCGGCATGAGCATCGTGCGTTGAAAATCGACCGGGTTCAGGCGGCGGTTGATGATCGTGATTTTTGCGGTCGCGTCGGTTGGCAGGCTGTTCAAAACAGCGCCATACGAACGGAAGATACTGCGCCGGTCGTCCAGTGACGATGCGGCGTAATTTATATCTGAAAAGCGCCACGTTTTACTGTACTTCTGCCCGACCTGCCAGATGCCGTCTGTGAAGATGCGTCGGATGGGAATGGATTGCTGGACACTGTGCGGAATCCGAAAAGAATCTTTTTCGCTGCGGTTTGCAGCCAACAACGATTTCATCATTCTCGCAAGCCCTCCACGCCCGAAAACAGTTCTTCATGCAGGTTCACAGAATCAAACCGGCGTGGACCTGCACAGAGAATTTCGGATTTAATAAACGCCCAAAGAAACTGTTCTAAGCTCATGCCGTTGTAATGGAAGAACCCGGAAATAGCAACCGGCGCTGCCACCAGCAGACACAGCCAGCTTGCAGCTTCTTTGCCGATGATATTTCCTAAACCGAGATAGATGCCAGCCGCCAGCGCGACGGCCAGAATTGCGCAAATAAACTGCCGCGCAGAAAGGCCGAAGAAGATCGTTTCCCGGTGCGCGCGGATTTCTTTTGGAATTTTGACTTCTATAAAAATCGCCTCCGATTTGTTGAAAATTTGACAGAAATTTTAGGATATGAGATAATATTTATAGGTAAAAACTTGACAAAAAAGGAGAAAAGCGCTATGAACTCTACACTCATTTTATTCAAGGAAATCGGTCGCCAACTCTTGATCGTCGGTCTGGTGCTGGGGAGTCTGCCAATGGCAATCCGCATCCTCTGGAAACTGCGGCTTCTGCCACTAGGCTGCTACTTTGTGGCAACGAAACTCTTCTGGCCGCGCTGGGCGCTTGCGCACCGAACCGCTTGTATTTTGATCTTCATTGCCTGCGTGCTGTTCTTTGTCTTGTGCTGGACAATCCGCTACATTCGCCAGAAGCGCGAAGAGCAGATCATGGCAGAGTTTCTTCGTTACTACACAAAGGACCTGAAACCGGGCGAATCCAGGACACTGGAATTTCTGTAATGGCAAAGGCGCGTCGCCCATAATGGGCAACGCGCCTTTGATGCTTCTATGTAGTTGTTCACTCTAGCAGTTTCGCATAATTCCTGCGGGCATAGACCACTCTGGCAATCGTAACGCGCTTTTCAGTCTCCGTCACCCAGTAGAGCATCATGTAGTTCTCAACAAGCAGCTTGCGGTACTCATGCTTTAAGGGGCGCAGCGGCGTATAGGCAGGCTGCGCATACGGAAAATCTCGCAGGCTTTCCCCAGCTTTTGTCAACTGTTCCGCGATACGCTCTGCCGCAGATGGATTGTTTAATTCCCGCGTAATATACACGACAATTTCTACCATGTCCTGCACGGCAAGCGGCATATACTCTACGCTATACAACTCTCGATCCTCCGATTGCGTCTTTCATAGCTTTCAGGACATCTTTGGAAGAATAGCGTTCGCTGGACAGCTCCGCTTCACGCTCGGCGGCTTGCAGCTTGAAGTAAATCTCGCTTTCAAATTGCAGATTTTCAAACGCTTCCATGCTCAGAACGACCATATCACCGTAGCCGTTTTTCGTCAGGAACACCGGCTGCGCAGTTTCGTGGACGGTTTTGGATATTTCCGCAAAGTTGTTTCTCAGGTCGGAAACAGGTCGGATCATTTTCATAGTATCAACCTCCCTTGCTTGAAGTTTAGCATAATTACGCTAAAATATCAAGCCTGCGTTTTGAATAGTATCTGCCAGAGCGGAGAGAATTACACGGATTATGCACCAAGCATTTCGTGTACCAGCCGATCAGAACCCTTGACAAGCCCGGTCAACACTAACATATTGAACATGAGCTGTCCGAGATACTGCCAAACCATTGTGACGGCGGGCAAGGATTCATCCAGCGCCGTACTGCCGCCAGACAGGAACGCTGAGTAGATCACGCAGGACAGCACGATGACCGCACCCTCCATGCACACGCCGACATAGCTTTTCAAAAACGTTTGCCCGGTTCTGGACGTAGCTTCTCCCGCGAATGACGCCAAAGGTAGCGGCGCAATGGCTGTGTAAATGAAAATTTTGAAAAAGCGGCCATAGACGGTTAGAATCAGCACAAAGGACAAAACAGTTATCAATAGGCTGCCGAGCAGCGACACCAGCCAGAGCGGAATGGATTCCAGAAAGCTCACGTCTTCAATAGACTCCACGATTTTGCCCGGAAGTGTTGCCGTCGTAGAAATTGAAGCGCCGATGCCGCCCATGACGGTATTTACCACGCCGCCGCAGATTCTATAGATGGCAGTTATCAGCTCCAGCGACGAACCGACCGCCACTTTTGCCAGCAGAAACCGGATAAAATGCCGCAAGGCGAACTCCGGTCTTTGCAGTTCCCGAAAGCTGGCTGCCGAGCGGAACACGCCCATTGCAAAAAACAGCACCAGCAGACCATATCCAAAGCCTACCAGTGCATTGTGAGTGCTGACAATGACTGTCCAGATTTCGCCACCGCGAAAACTTTCCGGTGTCTGTGAAACAAGCGACCAGATTTCAGCCAAATGGTCATTCCAGTTGGAAAGCGCATTTTCAAGGGTCGATACGACCCAGTTGTCACTCAAATTTCAATCACCCCCTCGGTGAAGATCTCGCAGAAATGCGTCTCATGGTGAGACGCATTTCTGCGTGTTCTGATTTACCTTGCGTCGTGCTGCCGTGTCCGCTGCTTCGGAATCCGAAAACCATAGACGGCGGCAATACTGTCACCGAGCCGCTGCGTAAGCCTTGTAATATCCGCGCGTGTCGCTCTCCGGCAATAGATCTTGTCTTGCAGATTCTCAATTTGCGCATCG
>ERZ772881.2957-NODE-2957-length-11215-cov-13.627778_pt1 | contig 11215 bp, 10 predicted proteins | sample MGYA00580581_ERZ772881 | MGnify/ENA primary metagenome ERZ772881 (study PRJEB29015, sample SAMEA2737668) | human gut metagenome | biome: human gut; feature: human-associated habitat; material: faeces | place: China | collected 2012 ...
GCAAAAACGTCTCCATCGGCGCGGCCGGTTCCGGCGTGTATTTCAACGCCATGGACGTGCTCAGTGCTTACGGCCTGACGGAGTCTGACATCAACCCGACGTATCAGTCTTTCGGCGACAGTGCAGATTCTCTGAAAAACGGCCAGATCGATGCGGCCTTCATCGTTGCGGGCGCTCCGACAACGGCAATCACCGATCTTGCAACGACCAAGGATGTCTATCTCGTTTCTCTGGACGACGAGCACGTTGACCAGCTGCTTGCCTCTTCCCCGTATTACACTAAGGTCACGATTGGCAAGGATGTCTACGGTCTTGACACTGACACCATCACCGTCGCCGTCAGCGCAGTCGTTCTCGCCCGCGACGACGTTTCCGAGGATGCAATCTACAAGCTGGTCGCCGATATCTTCGATAACGCCGCCAGCCTCATCGACACACACGCCAAGTACGCAGAGGTCAGCACCGAATTTGGCGCTTCCGTCACTTCCGTCCCCTATCATCCGGGCGCTGCCAAGTACTTCGCCGAGAAGGGCTTTGACGTTCCCACCAAGTAAAGTTTCACGCGTGCTTTACGCATAACCGGCGCTACGGCAGGGTCTCCCTGCCGTAGTTGTCGTACAGAAAAAAGATAAAGGAGAGATGCACCTTGTCCAAAAATCCCGACAAGACAACCCCCGCGACCGCAAACGCTGGTACAGAGCAGAATATCGCTGCCGACGTTGACGAGGTCATGCGCAAATACGACCGTGAATCCAACACCCGCATCTGGTCCGGCTGGCGCGCCATTGTCATTAAGGTCTTTATGGCGTGCTTCGCCGTGTACTGCATCTGCATGACGCTTTTTTCCACAGCCATGCCGGAGATCCGCCTGCCGCTGTTCATGGGCTTTATCATTCTTGCGGGCTTTTTGAATTTCCCGGCCAGCAAGCACCATGTGAAGCCCAACTATTTGCCGTGGTATGATATTTTTCTCATGGTGATCGGCGCGGCCTGTTTTTTCTACTTTGCGCTCAACGCCATGACGATGATTCGGCTTGCAACCCGCATCCAGCCCATTCATGTGGCCATCGGCTGCATTGGTATTCTGATTCTGGTCGAACTCTGCCGCCGCTGTGTGGGTTTGCCCATTCTTGTGGTCGCAGGTCTTCTGATTGTTTATGCGTTCTATAATCAGCTAAGTTACGGTGCAAGCTTTTATAAGGCGCTGCAGAATATCATCTACAAGCTGTTTTACACGACCAGCGGCGTGATCGGTACGCCAGTCAGCGTCTGCTATACCTACATCGTGCTGTTTATCATCTTCGGCGCGTTTTTGGAGCGTACCGGCATTGCGAACTTTTTCATCTCATTCGCAAACCGGCTTGCAGGTTGGTCTTCTGGCGGCCCGGCGAAGGTTGCAGTTATTTCTTCCGCGCTGTGCGGCATGGTGTCCGGATCCTCGGTCGGCAACACGGTCACGACCGGCTCATTTACCATCCCGATGATGAAAAAAACCGGTTATAAGCCGGAGTTTGCAGGAGCAGTTGAAGCTGCTGCCTCAACCGGCGGCCAGATCATGCCGCCTATCATGGGTGCAGCAGCATTCCTGATGGCAGAGTATATCGGCATTCCGTATGCGCAGGTCGCGGTCAAAGCGATTCTGCCTGCGATTTTGTATTTCACCGGCATCTTCATCTCTGTGCATCTGGAGGCAAAAAAACTCGGTCTGAACGGCATCCCGAGAGATCAGCTTCCCAAGTGGCAGCTTCTGGTTCGTGACTGCTATCTGATTTTGCCGCTGATCCTGCTGGTCTGGCTCGTGTCCTCCGGCGCGAAGACGATGTCGCACTCCGCCGCGTATTCCATCCTCGCGGCCATTGCGGTCGGCCTTGTCAACTTCTTTATGCTCCGCCTGCAGAGCGCGCAGACGCGCACGTTCCGCACCGTCGGCAAGGCCGCGCTCGGCGCAGCCGGCGATTCCGCGAACTCCGTCTTTGATTCTCTGGAAGCAGGCGCGAAGGGCGCCATTACCGTCGCGGTCGCCTGTGCGATGGCCGGTATCATCGCGGGCTGCATCACCGTCACCGGTCTTGCCTCCATTCTCATCAACGCCGTTGTGCAGCTGGCTGGCAATGCAACGTTTATCGGCCTGATTCTGACCATGATCTGCTGCATCATCCTCGGCATGGGTGTTCCCACGACCGCGAACTATTGCATCATGGCCTCCACGTGCGCGCCGATCCTCATCAAGATGGGGTATCCCCTCGTGGCCGCGCACTTCTTCGTGTTCTATTTCGGCATTGTCGCCGATATCACGCCGCCGGTCGCGCTGGCCGCCTACGCAGGCTCCGCGATTGCGAAATCGAACCCCATGAAGACTGGCATCAATGCAACCAAACTCGCCATCGCAGCCTTCATCGTCCCGTTCATCTTCGCGTATAACCCGCAGATGCTGTTTGAGAATGTCACGAGCGTGTTCCAAATCATTCAGATCGTCATTACAGCGCTTCTCGGCATTTTTGCAGTTGCTGCCGGTCTGGAGGGCTATATCCTCCGGCCCATGCACTGGCCGCTGCGCGTGCTCGCGGTGATCGGCGGACTGACGCTGCTGATCCCGGGCACTGTTTCGGATTTAATCGGTCTTGTGATCGTTGCCGGGATCATTGCGCTCCAGGTCATGCAGAACAAAAAGGCTGCGCGTGAGACTGCGTAGGCTTTGGACAAACAGGCCCATCTGCCCCTTGCAAAAGTCTGCTGAATTGGATATAATACAGGCAAAGACATGGATGATTTTTGCAAACAGGAGGTCAGAATATGAACTGCAAGGTCAAACAGTGCTGCGCGGCGCTGGCTGCGCGGAAGCTTGCCGAGCATGATCCCGCTGTCGTGGAGATCACGCGCGGCGGAAAGAACAAATCGCATCACGTGCTCCGGAAGTCAGACATGAAAAAGGTCGGTTTGATCGCGGGCGGCGCGTTCGTCGCGCTCACAGCGCTGAATGTGTACAGCCATTACAAGGTGCATCAGGCCATTGCCGACCGCAAGGTCAAAAAGCAGCTCGAACCCATGCGTGCTGAGCTTGAAGAGCTGCGTACGCAGAACGAAGCGCTCCGTCAGGCGCTGGCTGAGATCAAGCCCCGCCAGCCGGAGCCCGCGCCGGAAACAAAGACGGCTGCGGAAAAAACAGCGGAATAACATCGAAGCGGCCCCTGTGAAATGCAGGGGCCGCTTTTGTTCTATGCGAAAAAGCAGTTTGCAGGGGCCGATGCCCACATCGGCCCCTGCAACTTGTAACCGGGTTCAGACATATTATTCTTCAATCTAAAGCTCAGGCCATCATATTGTTGCCCGTTGACCTCTCGTGTGCCTACGTTGCGATTGCATTCAACAAAGCCAAGCTTTTCAGCACAACGAATCATACGAACGTTGCCTGACCAGGTCTGCGTGTAAATCTCGTCCGCGCCGATTTTTAACTGGTAATTTATAAAGGCACGCAGAGCGTTTGTGCCGATCCCATTGCCCCACAAATTGGGTTCGTAAAGACAAATTCCGACAGCCAGATGGACCGTCTGTCCACTCTCGGCTGCTCCGATCCATTCGTAGTTTTCGTCAATGTGATAGGCGTTTACCGAGCCGATATGCCTGCCGTTCCATTCGATCTCAAGCCTGTAACGGCGGACATCATCCGGACGATCTTTTCTGGATTCGTAGGATTCTGTCCATCTTCTGCGTTCGCTATCTTCGTCAGTATCTTCCTTTTCCCAAGGAGCATCCCAGTTTTCCCATTCGCGCTCCACGGTGAACCAGCGTACATAGTCTTCAATGTCGGACTCTATCATATCCCGAAGGATAATGTTTTCAAATTCAATCCTCATCATGAACCCCTTTGCGTTTAATCCAGAGGCTTGTATACAGTAACTGCTTTGAGATACGCCTTGGCGCACGCGCCGGGCGCGTCTGTTTTATATGTGTGCTGAAATCCAGTCGTACATTTCGTGGTAGGCCGCTTCGTTCAGGGGGAAGGTTTTTTCATCCTCCATCTGACTTTTTTCGTAGCAGTATTCGCCGTGCCAGCATTCGCATTTCATGCTGCTCTCGTCGAAGTTGACCTCCTTCTGCGTCAGCATGACGATGTTCGGCGTAACGCGGAAGCGGAGCTTGCCATAGCTCCCGGTAAAGATATTGTTGTTTTCAAAGCTGTGCAGCACCGGCAGAAATAACGGTTCCATATGCGTCTGCCCTCCCTTTTTTTGTGTATCATACCACAAATTCCGCCGCGCGGCAAGATTGTTTGACTTTGCCTCTGCGATATGCTATGATTGTTGGGATTCTTTTTTACGATAAAGGAGCAAAGGCAATGCATAAACAGGCAAAGGGCAGTATTCTTCTTCTCCTGTGCGCCATGATCTGGGGCGCGGCGTTCGTTGCCCAGAGCGAGAGTATGCAGTATATCGGGCCGTTTACGATGGGCGCGGCGCGTTTTTTTCTGGCGGGGCTGGTGCTGCTGCCAGTCATTGCCGTGCTCGACCGGAAGGGCTGGTCGCAGAACCGGCCGGTCACAGGGGCTGAAAAGAAAAAGCAGCTGCTGTCCGGCATGATCTGCGGCGTGCTGCTGTTCGCGGCGACAACGCTCCAGCAATTTGGTCTGCTCGATACGACGGTCGGAAAATCCGGCTTCGTGACGGCGCTTTATATCGTGTTTGTCCCCATTCTGGGCGCGCTCATGGGCAGACGCGCCAGGCTGAAGGTCTGGCTGTGCGCGCTGGCCGCTGTGTTTGGAATGTACCTGCTGTGCGTCGGCTCCGGCTTTTCGGTTTCGGGCGGCGATCTGCTGACGCTTGGCTGCGCGGTGCTGTTCGCGGTCCATATCTGCTATGTCGGCGCAGTCGTGCCGCATATGGACGGCGTGCGGCTGAGCTGCGTGCAGTTTCTGGTCTGCTCCGCGCTGTCCGCGGTCGGTATGCTTCTGTTTGAAGCGCCGGACTGGGCTTCCATTCTGCAGTGCTGGTGGCCCATTGTATATGCGGGTGTCTTCTCCGGAGGCGTGGCGTACACGTTCCAGATCATCGGCGAACGCGATGTGCAGCCCGCGCTGGCTTCCCTGCTCATGAGTCTGGAGTCCGTCTTCGCCGCCCTGTTCGGCTGGCTGCTGCTCGGCCAGACGCTCTCCGCACGGGAGCTTTTCGGCTGCGCGGTCATGTTCACGGCGATCATCCTCTCGCAGCTGCCGGAGCGGCAGAAAACGGCTGTATAACGAACTGTCCCCTTGCCGGTTCATGAAACCGGCAAGGGGCATTTTTTAAGACGCTGCACTGCGGTTCGCTTCGAGCGCTTTCTGGAAGCTTGCGGTTTTCAGATCATCGATGTACGCCTGATCGTTCTGCAGGGCTTCCTCGGCTGCGGCGGGCGGGAATTTGGCGCGGATGTCGTCGGAATAGCTGCCGTCGCTGGGCTCCCAGTATTCTGTCACCGCTCCGCTGGAGGTGCTGAGGGAGAATGTGATCGCTGTGGGAATATAGCTTCCGTTCTCCAGCGTCAGCGATTCGCCGTCTGTGCTGTAGATCTCCTGCAGAACGAGCAGATATACGGTGACTGTCTCTGTGCCGCGTCTGTCCTCTGCCAGAACGACATGGCTTTCCACGTGGATCTGGCCGGGCTGCACGGCGTCCGCGTAGTGGTCCAGAACCGCTTTGCCGATCAGCTCATCCAGAACCGAATTGTCAGCCTCCTCTGCAGCGGACAGTTCATCCTTCATCGCTTCCTGCTCGGCGGACAGGTTATCATCCTGTTCGGTGGGCTGGACAGGCTCCTCCGGGGCTGTGTCCGACGGATCGGGGGTGGCTTCGGTGTTGGAAACGGCGGGATCAGACGGCTGCACTGTCTTGGAGGCCACCGGGTCGGTCAGGAAGCAGACCGCGAGGACGACGCAGGCGATGATGGCCAGCAAAATGATCCAGAAAGTCGGTTTTTTGTAGTTCATAACAGATTTGACACGCTCCTTTACTCCGATTTCGCCGAAGGCGAGGGGGCAGGCCGCAATTCTGCGGCGGTTGACGCTGCACAAGACGAGCGCCTGCATATAATCGGCTCTCTGCTCGCAGCCCAATTCTCTGATCACGGTTTCATCGCACGCCAGCTCGATATCCCGGCACAGCAGCACATAGCTGAGCCACATCACCGGGTTGAACCAGTGGATCGTCAGCAGCAGGAAGCCCAGCGGCTTCCACAGGTGATCGCCCCGGCGCAGGTGCGCCTGCTCGTGGGCAATGACGTGCTGCCGGTCGCGGCTGTCCATGCGATATGGGAGATAAATTCTCGGACGGATCGTACCGAGCACGAACGGCGAATCAATCCGCTCAGACTGGTAGATGTTTCCCCGCAGGCGGACCGCCTCGCGTACCCTGTGCCGCAGCCGCAGCGTGCTGACCATGGTATACAGGAGCAGTGCGGCAGCTCCTGCGAGCCAGACCCAGGCGAGGATCGAAAGCCAGCTCTGCGCCGGGGCAGCAGAGCCGCCGGCGGCTGCGGCAGAGCTGATCTGTGCAGGCTGCGCCTGCGCGGCGATGGCTGCCGGACGGATGGCCTCTGTGCGTGGAAGCAGGCTCAGCGGGCTTTCGACGGAAAACGGGAAAATCAGCCGCACAGCGACGATGCCCCAAAGCAGGACGTTGAACCACTTGGGTGCTCTGCGCAGGCAGAGACGCAGAAGAAGCACTGCAAGCACAAGCCAGCTTGCGCAGACGCTCATGTGAAGGATGGTTAAAAAGAGTGCGCTCATTGTGTTTCTCCTCTTCGGATGCGATCGATCATCTGCTGCACCTCGTCGAGCTCCCGCTCGGACAGATCCTGCCGCTTTGTGAACGCGGCAATAAAGGTGGGCAGAGAGCCTTCAAATTTCTTTTCGACCAGTTCGTCGATCTCGCAGGCCTGCGCCTCGTCCTTGGAAACGAGCGCGGTCACAAGCCCGTTCTCATTTTTCAGGATCCCACGCTCGCCAAGACGCTTGATGATCGTGTAGGTCGTCGTGCGCTTCCAGCCGAGCTGCTCCAGACACAGCTTCGCAAGCTGCGCCGCCGTGACCGGCTCATGCTTCCATAAAATCAGGCAGAAGCGGTACTCCCCTTCGTGAATTTTCGGAATTTCCAGTTTCAACACCTCCTTGTCTACTTGTGTAGAAGCTGCCGCTATTCTACACGAGTAGACGCGTGATGTCAAGTGGTTCTTGAAAAAAATATCGAACGTGCAGGTCGTTGACCCCGGCGCGCTCGATCCATGTAAAAGGCGCTGAAGCGCAAAAGCAGTTGGCAAGAGCCTGCCTCCGGGGCGCTTCCGGGCTTGTCAAGGGGCGTGCGGACTGATATAATGTTGAAAAAGGGTGAAAGAGGCGATGGCATGGACAAGCTTGCGGTGCTGCGGCAGTATTTTGGCTTTCCGGCATTCCGTGCGGGACAGCAGACGCTGATCGACGCGGTGCTTTCCGGGCGCGACGCGCTCGGCGTGATGCCGACGGGCGGCGGGAAAAGCCTCTGCTATGAGCTGCCCGCCCTGCTGCTGCCGGGGATGACGCTCGTCGTCTCGCCGCTGATCTCTCTCATGAAGGATCAGGTCATGGCGCTGCGGAACGCGGGCATCCCCGCCGGATGCATCAACAGCTCCATGAGTCTGGACGAGCTGCGCGAGACGTACCGCGACGCGCGCTATGGCGCATATAAGCTGCTTTATGTCGCGCCCGAGCGGCTGCTGACCGACGGCTTCTGCTCCCTTGCGCAGGAGCTTGAGATCCCGCTTGTCGCCGTCGACGAGGCGCACTGCATCTCGCAGTGGGGGCAGGATTTCCGGCCCAGCTATTTAAAGATCGTGGAATTTTTGCAGCGGTTCCCGCGCCGCCCGGCTGTCGCGGCCTTTACCGCAACGGCCACGGCGCAGGTGCGCGCCGATATCATCCGTATTTTGCAGCTGCATGAGCCGGAAACGGTCGTGACCGGCTTTGACCGGCCCAATCTTCGCTTCGACGTGCTGCGCCCGAAGGACAAGCGCACCGCGCTTTTGCAGCTGCTCTCCGAGCGGCGGGACAAGAGCGGCATTGTCTACTGCGCCACGCGCAAAACGGTCGAGCAGGTCTGCGGGCTTCTGCAGGAGGCGGGCTTTGCCGCCACGCGCTACCACGCGGGACTGGACGCTGACGAGCGAAAAGAAAATCAGGAGGCGTTCATCTGCGACCGCAGCCCCGTCGTGGCCGCGACCAACGCGTTCGGCATGGGCATTGACAAGTCGAACGTCTCCTATGTCATTCATTACAATATGCCGAAAAGCGTGGAGGCGTATTATCAGGAGGCGGGACGCGCGGGGCGCGACGGCTCCCCTGCCGACTGCATCCTGCTGTATTCCTCCGGCGATGTCACGACGGCTAAATTTCTGATCTTCAATTCATCCGCAGAGAACGAGGAGCTGACTGACGAGGAGCGGCAGATGGTGCAGGCGCAGGATCTAGCCCGGCTGGAGGCTATGACAGGCTACTGCAAGACGCAGGACTGTCTGCGCGGGTATCTGCTCGACTATTTTGGCCAGCCGCATGAAAAAACCTGCGGCAACTGCGGGAACTGTCTGGCGGAATACGAGACGCGGGACCTCACGCGCGAGGCGCAGATGATCCTGTCCTGCGTTGTGCGGGCGCGGAACCGGCTCGGCTACTGCGTTGGCGCGTCGATTCTAAGCCAAACGCTGCACGGGGGCCGTTCGGCACGCGTGCGGGAGCTGGGGCTTGATTTGCTGCCGACCTACGGACTGATGTCCGCGCTGCCGGGCGCGCAGATTCGAGAATGGATCGAGCTGCTGGAGCGCGCGGGATATCTGGAGACTGATCCCGTCCACGGCGGGATCGACACGACGGAGCGGGCAGCAGCTGTGCTGTTTTCCGACGAACAGGTGCTTGCGCGCGTGCAGCGTACGACGCTCGCCGGGCCGAGAACGCAGAAAAAAGCAGCTGCGTCCCGGACGGACGAGCCGCTTCTGGCCGCGCTGAAGGCGCTTCGCTTCCGCATCGCGCAGGAGCAGGGCGTCCCGGCCTATATCGTGTTTTCCAACGCAACGCTTCTGGATATGGCCGCGAAGCGGCCCGGCTCCATGCAGGAGCTGCTGGAGGTTTCCGGCGTCGGCCATGTCAAGGCCGAGCGCTACGGCGCGGCATTTTTAAACGAGATCAGGCACTATACACATACACACAGGGAGGAATCGTAATATGTATATCCGCCGTTTTGCCCCCGCCGATGCAGACGCGGTCGTCCGCGTGTCGGAGCTTGCCACCCGCATCACCTCCGGCGCTGTCTATGACGCGGCCTTCGTCGAGGAAATGGTCGCCCAGCAGGATCGCGCGTACTTCCTGAGACGCGGCGAACAGATGCACTTCTACGTCGCCTGCGAGGACGACGGGACCGTGATCGGCTGCGCCGCCTTTGGGCCGTACCACAAAAACCCGGCTGAGGGCTGCTTCTATTCCGTCTTTGTGCTGCCGGAGAAGCAGAAGCGCGGCGTGGGCCGCGCGCTCATTGAGACGATCGAGCGCGATCCGCTGTTTTTGCGCGCGCCGCGCGTCGTGATCCCCGCTTCCATCAACGCGCTGCATTTTTATCAGGAACTCGGTTACGCCTTCGCCCCCGGCGGCGACCGGCTGGACGAGGAACAGCTTTACTGTCTGGAAAAGTTCCCGCAGCGTTCCGTGTAAATCGCAAAGGAGGAAATGCCGTGCGTTCCGTCAAGGGCATTATCATTGGGTTTTTGCTGATCCTGCTGGGCTTTGCCGCCGCGCAGTACAGCCTGATCGCAGCCGGGATCCTGTCTGCGGGCGGGCTTGCCGCCGTCGTTGTGAGCGCGCTGCCGAAGCGGGCGGAAAAGCAGGAGCCGCAGGCGGCTCCCGCAGCTCCCGTGCCTGCCCCGGCGGAGCTTTCCGCGCCGGAGCTGCTGCCGGATATTCTGACCGACCCACCCGTGCAGTCGAAAATGCCCCCGCTGCCGCAGCCGGAGGCGGAGGCGCTGTATAAAACGCTCGCGGACGCGTATACGCGCATTGACGCGCTTTCGTGCCGCGGCCCGGCATGGATGCTGGAACGGGATATCCGGCTCTGCAAGGCCTTCTGCGCCCGCTGGGACAGCGCGAAGGCAGATGCGCAGACGGCTGCGATCCTGCGGGAAAAGGCGCGCTTTGTCGAGTATTCCAACGAATTTCTTCTGCCGGGCTTCGGCAGGCACGGCAGGATCCCCAGCCGCCGCACGTCCGGCGATCTGCTGGAGGATCTGAGCGCCGCCGTTTTGAAGCAGACCGCGCAGCAACAGGCGGCGCTTGAGGCCGCGCTGCGGGGGCAGAAATGGTTCGAGGGCGTAAAAAAGCAGCTCCGGCCCATTCAGCCGGGGCTGGCCGACGCGCCTGCGCCGGAAAAGAGGCCGGACTACACGCCGCCCGACACTGCGGCGCTCACGCGGAAGACCGCGCCGGAATCTCTGGAAACATTTTACGTTCTCGCGTTCAAAACAACGGGCAAAAGCCCCTCGCGCGGCGAAATTGCGCAGCTTTCGATCCTGAAATTCCGCCGCTTTGCGCCGGAATCCGCGCTGACCGCCTGCGTAAGCCCGGAAAATGGTCTGACAAAATACGCCCGCGAGGCGGGCGTGACGGAACGCATGACGCAGGACGCGCCGAGGCTGGCCCGGCTCCTGCCCGCCGTTGACGCGTATCTCGGTGAGAACGCGCCGCTGATCCTGTTCCGCGCGGACGAGCTGGCGTTTCTGTCCGCAGCCGGAAGCGAGGCCGTCTGCATGAAGCGTCCTGTCTATGACGTGCGGACGCTGACGGGCCGCACGTCTGAGTCGCTTGCAGACGCCTTCGGCGCGGCGTTCGAATTCGTCCCCGCCATGGCCGACGCAGAGGATGAGGCCCTCGCCTGCGGCCTGCTCTTCTGCGGCCTCGCAGACCGCGTGCTGCATTTGACGGGGAAGCGATGATCTGCTTCCGGCCCTGCCAAAGCTGTGCGTCTGCCGGAATGCCATACTGTGCGAAAGTCAAGCTGATACTCGACGCGGAACGTGCCGGTGCGGCATATCCCGCTCGCTTCATCATCAGCTTCCCGCTAATTTTCTGCAAATTCTTGACTTCCCACGCGAATCTGGGTATAATCCAATCGTAATAATAGCCAATTCCGGCTTTTAGAATTCTTGAAAGGAAGACCTGTATATGATCTATACT
>ERZ772881.2958-NODE-2958-length-11214-cov-16.984228_pt1 | contig 11214 bp, 9 predicted proteins | sample MGYA00580581_ERZ772881 | MGnify/ENA primary metagenome ERZ772881 (study PRJEB29015, sample SAMEA2737668) | human gut metagenome | biome: human gut; feature: human-associated habitat; material: faeces | place: China | collected 2012 ...
CTTCAAAAACGCCTGCTGCGTGCCGATGCGGCCGATATCCTGCCGCCCGCCGTAGCCGGGGTTATCCTTGTCGGAGTTGTGGCGGAAGCGCACGACCTCCATAGACTGCTGGCCGCTCAGGTGCTGGAGACCGGCCTTGAAGTGAATGTGCAGATCTTGGTAGGGGTCGTCGTAGTCCATATCCTCGGGCACGTCGAAGTCGACGCCGCCGATCTGGTCGATGAGCGCGATGAACCCCTTCAGGTCGACGGAGACGTAGAAGTCCACGGGGATGCCGAGCATATCTTCAATGTTGCTGCGCAGCTTTTCCGTGCCGCCGTTATTGTAGGAGGAATTGAGCTTGTGGCCGTTGCTCATCAGCGTGTCGCGCGGCAGACTGACGACGTCGATCTTCTTGTTCTCCGCGTCAAAGCGCACGAGCATGTTCGTGTCGCTGCCGCCGGCGTCGTTGTCCACACCGTAGGCGAGGATCGTATAGCAGTATTTTTTGCGCTCTTTGCCGTTAGAAATGGTTTGAATGGCGTCGCTGTCCTCCGCCGTGCCGTCCTGCTGCGTCTGCTGGTCTTCATCGTCCGTGACGGGCTCGGGCGCGCGCACGACGTACTTGACCGTCGCCACAATGGCCACGGTCAGGAAAAGAAGCGACAGAAGCGTGACGACCGCGCGCTCACCGCGATTTGCGCGTTTCTTCTTTTTCTTCGGCCTGCGGCGCGGCTCGCTTTCGCGGCCGATGCTTGGCTCGTAATAGTCCTGCTTTCTCATCTTGTTGCTCCGATCATTTTTCTTTTGGTTTACAATAATGCATTCTACCCTGCGCGGCGGAATTGTGCAAGAGTAATTTTGCCGCGCAGGAGTCACACTCTTATGTTAGACGCAAAAAGTCGAAAAAAGTTTCAAAATCCCTTGTATTTTTTTCGCGTGGCCATGCCGCCGCGGATGTGACGCTGGGCCTTGTTGACCTCCAGCACCTCCTTGACCTGCAAGTATAGGCTGCGGTTGAACTGCGGCAGGCGGTCCTGTAAGTCCTTGTGCACGGTGGACTTGCTCACGCCGAACTTTTTTGCCGCGGCGCGCACGGTGGCGCGGTTTTCGATGATGTAGGCGGCCAGCGCGCAGGCGCGCTCTTCCATGTTACCCTTCATGCAGCACACTCCTGACTCATGTTGCTCCATCTATATGCGTGCAGAAGGGGAATATGCGCATCGGGAATGAATACGCGGCAAAAACGTTGTGCAAAGCGGTTCAGGCATGTTATAATTTCTCTGTCTACACCGAAGACGGCACAAACGAAACGACAGGGAGGTCCTGCATGGAAAATAAACTCATCCGCAGCAAATACTTTTTATACCTGACCGAATTTTTTGCCGGTATGTCCGTCATGGCGGTCGAGCTCGGTGCGAGCAGGCTCATGGCCCCGTACTTCAGCTCGTCGCAGATCGTGTGGACCGTTATCATCGGCGTCATTATGATCGCGATGGCCATCGGCAACGTCTGGGGCGGCAAGCTCGCCGACAAGAGCGCGACGCCCGATAAGCTCTACCGCCGCCTCATCATCGCGGCCATCTGGATCGCGCTCATCCCGTTTGTGGGACGGTACCTGATCGCGGGCATCTCGCTGCTGCTGGCGCTTTTCGTGACGAAAAACTTCCTCGTCTGGGCGGCGCTCGCGGCGTGCCTTGTGATCTTCGCGTTCCCGTGCGTGCTGCTCGGCACCGTCACGCCGTCGCTCACGCGCTTCACGGTCGACAATCTCGACGACACGGGCAAGACCGTGGGCAGGCTCAACGCGCTCAACACCATCGGCAGCATCATCGGAACCTTCGTGCCGACGTTTGTGACGATCCCCGCCGTCGGCACGGCGGCAACGTTTTTGATCTTCTCCGGTGTGCTCGCGGCCATCGGCATCGCGTACTTCGTATTCGAGAAGAAAAAGAGCGTGCCGGGGATCGTCTCCGTCCTTTTGATCGCTGGACTGTGCTTTGCCCTGCCGTCTTACAGCTTCGCCTTCTGGCAGAGCGACATCACGCTTGAGGACGAGTCCATCTACAACTATTTGCAGGTGCAGGACGACGCGAAGCGCACGACGCTCTCGACGAACGTGCTCTTCGGTGTGCAGAGCGTGCAGGTCAAGGGCGACGCGCTGACGGGCATGTACTATGACTACGCGCTCGCCGCGCCCTGCATGGCGGGCATGGACGGCACGGACAACGAAAACCGCAGCGTGATGATCCTCGGCATGGGCTCTGGCACGTACGCGAGCTACTGCACGCGCTATTTCCCCGGCGCGAGTGTGCAGGGCGCGGAGATCGACAAAAAAATTGCCGACATCGCGACGGACTACTTCGGACTTCCAGGCAGCGTGACCGTCGCGGTCGAGGACGGGCGCGCGTATCTTGCCGCGTCGAAGGAGAAGTTTGACGTCATCATGGTGGACGCCTATCAGGATATCACCATCCCGTTCCAGCTCTCGAGCGTCGAGTTTTTCAACGAGGTGTGCTCTCATTTGAAGCCGAACGGCGTGATGGTCGTGAACCTCAACATGACGTCCGCGGAGAACGGCTCGATCAACGAATACCTCTGCGACACGATGGCGAGTGTCTTTAAGCACACCGTCACCGCGCCGGTGAGGGGCAACACGAATACCGAGGTTTTCTGCACGAACGCGGATGACTGGGAGGAGACGTTCCTGTGCAGCATCGCAAAGCTCAAGGACAGCGACTATGCCGATATGATGCGCACGGTCTACTCGAAGCTCACGCCCTATGAGGGCGGAAACTGCATCCTGACGGACGACAAGGCCCCTGTCGAGGTGCTGGGCATGCGCGTGCTCGACGAGCTCATCGGCGATGAGCTCAACTACTACAAAGACGAACTGAGAACCGGCGGCCTGTCCGCGCTGATCGGTAATTGAAAACAAAAAGAATCCCGCGCCCACGGCGCGGAATTCTTTTCAGAGTAGAGAGCCTCGCAGAGTTTTTACCCGCAAAGGGTACGCAGCATCCGTAAGGCAGCAAAGCTGCCAACGGCTGCCCAGGTGCCGCGCACGGCACGAAATAAATTCAAATCGGTTTTCCGCCGCGACATGTGCGCCCTCCAGAGGGGCTTCTCTTGCCCGCTGCGGGGCAATTCACCTTCTGGCAGAAAACTCTTTGCGCGAAGTGGAAACCGGCGAAGTGCCGCCAGCGGCGGAAACAGCAAGTCGGTTTCGAGGAAGCGGCACGATTGGCGCGCCTGCAAGGGCGCGGGAATCGTAGTGCCGCAACGGTGTAAGGTCGAATTGTCCGCTTTTAGCGGACAATCGAGGCACAGAACGCAGCGAAACCTTCTCAAAAAAGTGGCTTTGCCACTTTTTTGATTACAAAATCAGCATCAGCACAGGAATCACGACAAAGCACGCGATCGTGGAGAGCGCCGCGCCCTGCGCGGCGAATTCCTCGTCCGCGCCGTATTCCGCGGCGGCGACGACCGTCTGCGTCACGACCGGCATCGCCGTTTCGACGATGAGCACGTCGTGAGCAAGGTCCGTCACGCCGAACGCCCTGCACAGCGCGACCGAGAGGGCGGGCGCGAGCAGGAAGCGGAAGACCATCGCGATGCCTAAGTCGCGGTCGAGCCGGACATTTTTGAGCCCGATGTCGTGGATGATATAGCCCGTGAGCAGCAGCGCCAGCGGCGTGACGAGGTTGTTCATATAGCGGCAGTAGCTCATCACGAGCGAGGGGAGCCTCACTTCAAACCACACGAGCGCGAGGCCGATGAAAACGGCGATGACGGCGGGCGTGGTCAGGAATTTCTGGAGCATCTTGAGGTCAAAGCCGCGGCTCTCGCCCGACCAGCGCACAAGCGAGAGAAACAGAAGCTGGACAAAGCTGGTGTTGATGAGGTAGTAGAGCATGACGTAGGGCGTGCAGGTGTCGCCAAAGAGCTCGGTGCACATCGCAAGGCCGACGAAGATGGCGTTCGACACCGAGCACATCATCATAAAAACGCCGAGCTTTTTGCGCGGCAGCTTCAAGAGCCTGCCGACGAGCAGTGACAGGATCGTGATGACCACGGTGCCGAGCAGCGGCACGAGCAGAAAGCTGCCCGACTGAACCAGAAGATCACGGGTCAGGTTATTCGTCAGCCCGTAGACCGACATGCAGGGGATGGCGACAGAGAGCGTGAACTTGCCGATAAAGGCCTTGGCCTGCGGGCCCATCCAGCGCCTGGCCGCGCAGAGATAGCCCGTCGCCGTCAGCAGCAGGATGATGGTGACGGAAGAGACCGCGTGCAGAAATCCTTCCATGGTGTGACCTCGGTGTTAAGAAATAGTTACACCAGTATAACACGCCTGCGGCAAAAGACAAGAGACGAAAAAGACGGTTGCAATGCCGGTTCGGATACGCTATGATGGGCGGAGATGAGCGCGCAGTGCGCGCCCGGAGAAAAAGAGATCGAGAACTTTGAGAGGAGTTTTGTTTTTATGAAAGCAGCGCTCGTGATTATGGCGGCGGGCATGGGCTCGCGCTACGGCGGCAATAAGCAGGTGGACGGCATCGGTCCGAACGGTGAAATTTTGATGGAATACTCCATTTTCGACGCGCTGCGCGCGGGCTTTACGAAGGTGGTCTTCATCATCAAGCCCGACATGCGCGACTTGATGGAGAACATGGTCGGACATCACCTTGCCGCGCGCAAAACGGCGGACGGGGACAATGTCGAGGTTTGCTACGCGTATCAGGATTTTTCGAGCGTGCCCGATTTTTACACGGTGCCGTCTGATCGCGTCAAGCCGTTCGGCACGGTGCACGCGCTTTTATGCGCGCGCGAATTTGTGCACGAGCCGTTCGTCGTCATCAACGCCGACGACTATTACGGCGTGGACGCGTTCAAGACGATCTACGCAGAGCTCTCAAAGCTCGCCGAAAGCGGCGAGGGCACGATGGTCGGATACGACCTCTGCAACACCGTGAGCGAGCACGGCACGGTCACGCGCGGCGTGTGCCATGTGAACGAACAGGGGATGCTCGACCGCGTGGTCGAAACGTTCCACCTAAAGCCCTGCGCCGACGGCAAGATCCGCGACATTCAGGAAAACGGCGACGGCCCGGTCTACGCGCCCGAGACGCCGGTCTCGATGAACTTCTGGGGCTTTACGCCGTGGCTGTTTGAAAAGCTGGACGCGTATTTTAAGGATTTCCTCCGCGCGCTGCCCGACGGCGAGCTCAAAAAAGAGTGCCTGCTGCCGAGCCTGATCGGCGAGCTCATCGACCGCGGCGAGCTCAGTGTCTCCGTTCTGCGCTCGAGCGCGCGCTGGTTCGGCATGACGTATCACGAGGATAAGGAAATGGTGCAGCGCGAGCTTCAGAAATTACACGACGCGGGCGTGTACCCCAAAACGCTGCGCGCGTGAGCGAGACAAATCGAAAAAATCTGCCGCCTCCGGACATACTAAGTCCGGAGGTGATTTTTATGCCGCGAAAAGACCCTGGCATGCCGTATGACCTGGCGCCGATGCTCAAGGCGCGCTTCGGCCAGCCGGACGACTGCGCCGATCTTGTCAACAAGTACGGCACCTATAACATCCAGCCGACGTCGGACACGGAAAATCTGTTCCCGCTCATCGCGCCGGGCCTTCCTGAGCAATGGAAGCGCATGGCGGTCGGCAAGAAGGACGTTGAAAACTTGCAATAAAGCAAACGGGAGGGAGACGCGTATCGCGTCTCCCTTTTTCTTCTCCAAAATCCCTGAAACGGCAAGGGGAAATGGGCTTTTTCCCAAAAAGCAAAAAAGATACATACAGGTTCGACAAAAAAGTGAATGACAAAATGGAGAAATTTATTGCTGGTATACAAATTGAGAACGTTGCTGGCACTTGCTTTACTGCTGAATTCGTATAAAGTAAAGGCAAGAGCTGTCTGCCGGGGAAGCGGCTATGAGAGAGACCGCCTTCCGGCCCGACTTGCCAATATGAAGGAGGAGAGAGAATGGAAACCAAAAGTAACGCGAAACTGAAAGCTCTGTTCATCATCCCGTCGATCACTGGTATCATCCTGTTTATGATCCCGGTGAAGAATGCTGACGGCGATTGGACCGTTGTGGTCAAGATCCTTGCCGACATCATCTCGGGCTACATCGGCGGCTTCCTGCCGCTGCTGTGCGTGCTGATCCTCACCGTTTCCGCGGTGATGTCCCTCATTGCGCTGGCAAAACCCAAATTCATTATGAATAGCGACATCATGAAGGAATGCTTCGCCTGCAAACCCATCTGGGTCGTGCTCCGCGTGCTCGCGGTCATCTTCGTGTGGCTCACCTATCTGGGTGTCGGCGAGGACGGCGTGGGTCTCATCGGTATGATCACCGGCGGCGGTCAGGGCGGCTTCGTCCTCTATGACCTGCTCACAACGCTCGTTATCATCTTCGTCATCGCGGCCCTGCTGCTGCCGCTGCTGCTCGACTTCGGCCTGCTGGAGTTCGTCGGCGCGCTGCTCACCAAGGTCATGCGCCCCCTGTTCAAGGTCCCCGGCCGCGCGGCGGTCGACTGCATCACCTCCTGGATCGGCGACGGTACGCTCGGCGTTATGCTTACCTGCAACCAGTATGAGGGCGGCTACTATTCCGCCAAGGAAGCAAGCATCATCGCCACGCTGTTCTCCGCTGTTTCCATCACGTTTACCCTCGTCGTTCTCGATACGGTGGGGCTGCTCGATTACTTCGGCATCTACTACCTGATCGTCTGCTTCGTCGGTATCGTCTGCGCGATCGTGTGTCCCTACCTCTACCCCCTGCGCAAAAAGCCCAACACGTACTTAGTCGAAGGCAAGGCCGCTCCCGACACCCTCCCCGAGGGCTACAAGAGCAACGTTGAGTACGGCATGGACCTCGCCATGAAGCGCGTTGCCGAGCACAAGGGCATCGGTGAATTCTTCAAGAGCGGCGCCAAGAACGCCTGCAGCATGTGGTTCGGCGTTCTGCCCTCCGTCATGGCCATCGGTACTGTCGCTCTGATCCTTGCCAACTACACGCCGATCTTTGAATGGCTCGGCATCCCGTTCCGCCCCCTGCTCCAGCTTCTTCAGGTGCCCGAAGCGAATGCAGTCGCCTCCACGATGATCGTCGGCTTCACCGATATGCTCACCCCCGCCGTCCTGATCGCGGAGTGCACCAGCCAGATGGCCAAGTTTATTGTCGCGGTCGTCTCCGTCACGCAGGTGCTTTACCTCTCCGAGGTCGGCGGCCTGATCCTCGGCTCCAAGCTTCCTCTCAACATCTGGGAGCTGTTCGTCATCTTCCTGGAGCGCACCATCATCAGCCTGCTGATCGTCTGCCCCATCGCGCATCTGCTGTTCTAAAAAGGAAAAGCTTCTTTTCCCTTACTCAGGTTGCTGACCTGAAAGAGTCGAGGCATCTCATAGGGATGCCTTGGCTCTTTCTTTTTGGATTTTATGTCATATGCACAAAAATAACTGTACAACGCACACGGTTATGTGGTAAAATGCGAACAGAAAGACCTCTGCGAGACCAACGCAAATTCCGACGGCTGCGGGTGAGAGCGCGGCCTGCCGGCGAGAGGGAGAAGAGAAGTACATGAAAGTCAGCATCGACAAGTTTTCGAAGGTGCCGGTCTATCTGCAGATCGCCGACCAGATCAAGTCGCAGATCATCAGCGGCGCGCTGCCCCGCGGGAGCGCGCTGCCGAGCGAGCGCGCGCTCGCGCAGATCTTGGATGTGCACCGCAACACCGTGGTCAAGGCCTACAGCGAGCTCAAGAGCGACGCGTGGATCGAGTCGCGCCAGGGCGTGGGCTACATCGTGGCCGCGGCAAACGACGAAAATGACGCGCAGGACGAAAGGGGCGGCGAGGGCGCGCAGCCCGGCCGCGTCAACTGGGTCAGCGAGGTGGCGGAAAAGTACCTCGACATGGAAAAGACATTTGACGACCTGTTCCAGCGCTTTACGGACGAGAGCCACTATTCCCTCGGCAGCGGCGTCGCCTCGCGCGAGGTGTACACGTCCGAGCGCGTTGCGGGCGATATCGCGGCGCTGCTCACGGGCAGCGGCCCGTGCCAGTATTTTTTCAGCCCCTATAAGGGCGATAAATTCCTGCGGCAGAAGCTCGTGGCCTTTCTCGGCACGAAGGGCGTGAAGGCGTCCTCGGGCGAAATTCAGATCCTCTCGGAGACGAATCAGGCGCTCGACTTTATCGTGACGCTGCTCGTCAAGCCCGGCGACAGCGTGGTGATGGAAGAGCCGGTGCACCCGGACATGTACCGCGTGATGGAGCTTGCGGGCGCGAAGATACTGACCGTTCCCGTCGACGAGAACGGCATGAACTGCGAGGTGCTCGAAAGCTTACTCACGCAGACGCGCCCGCGGCTCATCTTCGTCAATTCGAGCTACCACGACCCGACGGGAAACATTTTGTCGCTCGAGCGGCGCAAGAAGATTGTCGAGATCTCGAACCGCTACCGCGTGCCGATCATGGAGGAGGACGCGGCGAGCGAACTCGTCTACGACGGCGATAAGCTCCCACCGATCAAGGCCTTCGACACGACGGGAAATGTTATTTACATCTATTCGTTCTCGCTCACGTTCATCCCGGGGCTGAGCCTTGCCTTCGTCACGGGCAACCGCGATCTGATCCGCGCACTGAGCTACCTCGTCTCCGTGCGGCTGATGGCCTCGGACTGGATGACGCAAAAGCTCCTCGGCATGTACCTTGACGACGGCATTTACTACACGTCGCTTTTAAAATTTCGCGACGTCTACCGCACGAATCGAGATTTGGTATGCCAAAAGCTCGACGAGCTTGCGCCGCTCGGCGTGAGTTATACAAAGCCGAGAGGCGGCGTATATGTCTGGTGCAGGCTGCCGGACGGGGTGGACAGCAAGCGCTTTATCCGCAGGGCCTACAACATGGGCGTCACGCTGATCCCCGGACACGTTTTTTACCCCTGCAAGAACGGCGGGCGCGACCACATCCGCATCAACTACTCCTATGAATCCTACGAGCGGCTGGGGCAGGGCATGGACGTATTGCGCAAAGCGCTGGAAGAAGAGCTGGAGGAATGACTGGCACACGAAATGGTAAAAGCACTGATACATCACAAGCGCCTTTAGAACGTGTATACTTTACTGCGTAATAACAGTAAAACGATCCGCGGACCGTCGGGAGCGTTCCGGCGGCACGGACAGGGAAAACAGGTCGGGGTGTACGGGCGGTCGATGAGAGAGCCGCCGGCATCCCGGGAAAGGGAGCACGACTTATGTATTCAGGCATCCATAACTTTTCCGAGATCGGAAAGCTCAACAAGGTGCTGCTGCACCGCCCCGGCGAGGAGCTGGAATCGCTGACGCCCGCGACGCTCGAGCGCCTGCTGTTTGACGACATCCCGTACTTAAAGGTCGCCCAGGAGGAGCACGACCGCTTTGCCGAGGTCCTGCGCGAAAACGGCGTCGAGCCGATTGTCATTATGCAGGCGACCCATTCCGGCAGATACAGTAAGCCGTACGGCAAGCCCACACCGCTCATTGCCTATAATAACCCGCTGCTTGAGGGCAACAAGCCGATCGATGCCGCCCGCATTCTGACCGATGATGCACTCGATCGCGTGGGGGAGGCGCTGGTGAGAGGAGCGGTGCTTGCCGAAAAGGCGGGCTTTGACGGCGTGGACATCAAGTGCTGTCATCGGTATCTGAACAGTGAACTGCTGTCGGCATATACCCGCGCGGGAAAATACGGCGGTTCTCTCGAAAATCGGACGCGCCTTTTGCGCGAGAGTGTACAGGGCGCGATGCAGGAAACGGGCGATGGGTTCCTGGTGACCTCCCGCCTGAATGTATACGACGGGTTTGCCTATCCTTATGGTTTCGGCGTGCGCACGGACGGCAGTCTTGCGTTCGATCCGACCGAACCGATTTGGCTTTTGAAAACGCTTGCCGCCTTTGGCGTGCCGCTGCTCAACATCTCCATGGGCAATCCCTATTTCAATCCGCATGTCAACCGTCCGTTTGCCAACGGGCCGTATACGGCGGATGAGCACCCGCTGCGCGGCGTTGCCCGTGTGCTGCACGGCACGGCGACGCTGAAGGCGGCAGTGCCGCAGATGCGGCTCGTCTGCTCGGCGCTGAGCTTTCTCGGCGTGGCAGCGCCGCATGTCGCGGCAGCGTTCATCGAAAACGGCGGCTTTGATGTTGCCGGTTTCGGGAGAACGGCATTTGCCTATCCGGATTTTGCAAACGACATTCTGCACACCGGGGAAATGCAAGGCGGCAAATGCTGCATCGCCTGCTCAAAATGCACGGCGCTGATGCGTGCAGGCGGAACGCCCGGCTGCATCATTCGGGACAAGGAAGTATATCTGCCGCTGTATCGGCAGCTTTGCACAGGGGAGGAAGGCATATGAGAAAAACGGCTTTGGTGACAGGCGCCGCCGGCGGCATAGGCTTTGCGACGGTGAAACGCCTGCTTGCGGAGGGAATCGCGGTCGTCGGCATGGACATTCTGCCGCAGATGCCGCAGACACCGGACGGAGAATTCACCTATGTGAGCGGCGACCTTTCCAAGGCGGCAGATCGCGCCCGCGTTGTCGAAACGGCACTGGATGCCTACGGCAGGATCGACATTTTGGTGAATGTGGCGGGCGTTGCGCCGCGGGTGCGCGCCGACCTTTTGGAGATGACCGAGGAAAGCTATGACTTTGTCATGAACATCAACACCAAAGGCACGCTGTTCCTGACACAGGCGGTGGCAAACCGCATGATACAAAATGACGGCGACTGCAAGGGGACGATCGTGAACATTTCCTCCATGTCCGCCTATACCAGCTCTACAAACCGCGGGGAATACTGTATTTCCAAGGCGGGCGTTTCCATGATCACAACGCTTTTTGCCGACCGTTTGGCGGCATATGGCATTCCCGTCAACGAAATTCGCCCCGGCATCATTGCCACCGGCATGACGGCGACGGTGCAGGAAAAATACGACCGTCTCATCGACGGCGGTCTGCTGCCCATCAAGCGTTGGGGCAGACCCGAGGACATCGCGGCGGCGGTGTGGACGCTGTGCAGCGGCGCGCTGCCGTATGTCACGGGACAGTCTATCGATGTAGACGGCGGATTTCATATACAGCGGCTGTGAGGGACATATGGAAAACATGACGGTGATCTCCGTGGATACGGTGGTGGTCGGCAGTGCCCGCATGAGCGCCCAGGTGGCGGATACGGGTATTC
>ERZ772881.2961-NODE-2961-length-11211-cov-30.677662_pt1 | contig 11211 bp, 10 predicted proteins | sample MGYA00580581_ERZ772881 | MGnify/ENA primary metagenome ERZ772881 (study PRJEB29015, sample SAMEA2737668) | human gut metagenome | biome: human gut; feature: human-associated habitat; material: faeces | place: China | collected 2012 ...
GTTTTTTGACAGTCTGAGACACACGGCCCCTTGGCTTCGTGCCTCCGTCCATTACCTGAGAGATTCCCCGCCGTTTCCGGCGAGTTGCACCTTCGGCGTGCGGCTGCCGCCGCACTCTTCGGAGTGTCGTCATCGCCCGACCCTTTTGCCTGAGAGCTTCTGCATTCCCCTTCGGCGCCGCGCAGCACGCGGTCTCTCCCGGACCAATCATCCGACACTTATTCAGTTCCGGTGTTATCCCGGCGCGGTCCTTCCCGCGCCCTTTTTACAATACCATTTTCTACACGGTTTTGTCAACAATTATTCGGAAATTTTTCCTGATTTTGTTTGCATTGTACAAAGATCCCTGCCGCAGCCGGGCATAAATTCCAGCCGGGCGGCATTTACTTTCCTGCCTCCTTATGCTATCATGAAGGAGAGCACATCACATAGCAGGGTGGTGCTGCCATTGCACGAACAGGGCATTGCGATCTACTCCCGAAAATCCCGCTTCACCGGCAAGGGTGAAAGCGTGGGCAACCAGATCGAGCTATGCCGCCAGTATCTCCGCGCGCACGAGCCGGACGCGCCGGAGCCGGAAATTTTTGAAGATGATGGCTTCTCCGGCGGGGACCTGAACCGCCCCGCCTTCCGGCGGATGATGCGCGCGGCCGAGGCCGGGCGCTTCCGTATGCTCATCGTCTACCGGCTCGACCGGATCAGCCGCAGCATCGGAGACTTCACCGCCCTCATCGAGCGGCTGGCGCAGCTGAACGTGGCGTTCGTTTCCATTCGGGAGCAGTTCGACACGTCCACGCCCATGGGCCGGGCCATGATGTACATCGCCTCGGTCTTCTCGCAGCTCGAGCGCGAGACCATTGCCGAGCGCATCCGGGACAACATGCACGAGCTGTCCAAGACCGGACGCTGGCTGGGCGGCACCACGCCCACGGGCTACGCCTCAGAGAGCCTGTCCAGCGTGACGGTGGACGGCAAGGTGAAGAAGGCCTGCAAGCTCAAACCCATTCCGGAGGAAATCCAGCTGGTCAAGACGATCTTCGAGGTGTTCATGGAGACCGGCTCTCTCAGCAAGACCGACCAGTATCTTTTGGAGCATCGCTGCGTCACGAAGCGCGGCAAGCAGTTCACCCGCTTTGCCATCCGTGGTATTCTCACAAATCCCGTCTACATGATCGCCGACGAGACGGCGTATCAGTATCTGAAAGAAAACAATGTTGACCTGTTTGCCGAGCGTGCAGAATTCGACGGCGAGCACGGTATCATGGCATACAACCGCACGCTCCAGCGCCCCGGCAAGGCAAACCAGATCCGCCCCATGGAGGAATGGATCGTGGCGGTGGGCAAGCATCCGGGCATCATCGCAGGCAGCGATTGGGTGCGGGTGCAGGCCATGTTGGATGTCAACAAATCCAAGAGCTACCGCAGACCCCGCAGCAACGTGGCACTGCTGTCCGGGCTGCTGCGGTGCGGCGAATGCGGCGATTATATGCGCCCGAAGCTGACTAACCGCCGTACGGCGGACGGTGAGCTGATCTACACCTACATGTGCTCCACCAAGGAGCGCAGCCACGGCACCGTCTGCGCCCTGAAGAACTGCAACGGCAATACGCTGGACGCTAAAATCATCGAAGAAATTCGTAAGCTGTCCGCCGACAAGGAGACCCTTACCCGGCTGCTGGCGCAGACCAAGAAGGTCATCAGCGGCAGCAAGGAGGGCTACGACGCAGAGCTTGCGCTGCTCCGGGGAAAACACGCCGAGACAGAAGAGCGCATCAAGCGGCTGGTGGAGTCCCTGTCCGTTGCCAGCGACACCTCCGCCAAATACGTTATGGAGCAGATCGACGAACTGCATCGGGAGAGCGAGACTCAGCAGGCAAGACTTGCCGAGCTGGAAGCCCTGACTGAACAGAGCCGGATGCTGCATCAGGAGTTCGCCTTCCATCAGGAAATGATCGAATCCTTCGCCAGCGCAGTGGATTCTGCCACACTGGAGGAAAAACGCCGCCTACTGCGTACCATCGTCAAAAAGGTGGTCTGGGACGGAAAAAACGCCTATGTTTACCTCTTTGCGGAGGATGGAGAGGCAGATTTGCCCCCTGTTGAGCAACCTATGTATCTGTTGGGAGAGAATAGCGAAGTCTCTCCTTGCATTGTGGGATAAAAAAACGCCCTTGTCAATGACAAGGGCGTTTTGGTTGGCAGCGGAAGAAGGATTCGAACCCTCACAAACGGAGTCAGAGTCCGGTGTGCTACCATTACACAATTCCGCTACGAACAAATGATATTATACAGATATTTTCGGATTTGTCAACCCTATTGTCGAAGATTTTTCACGGAATGAACATCTTTATTCCGGCTCTGTCTGCACACGCAAAACAGAGCCGGAAAACAGAGTCAGCGGTCAAGGATCTTCCCGTCGATCGAGATCGTGACGACCTGCCACGGCAGGAACTTCCCGCTCGTGCGCAGCGCCTCACGCGCCGCATGCTCGAGTCCGCCGCAGCACGGCACCTCCATGCGCACGATGGTGACGCTCTGAATGTCGTTGTCCCGGATAATCTCCGTGAGCTTGTCGGTGTAATCCACCGCGTCGAGCTTCGGGCAGCCGATGAGCGTGATCTTCCCTTTCATGAACTCGCTGTGCATATTCGCGTAGGCATATGCCGTGCAGTCGGCCGCGATAAGCAGCTTCGCGCCCTGAAAATACGGCGCGTTGACCGGCACGAGCTTGATCTGGCACGGCCACTGGCCGAGCTGCGACGGCTGCGCCTCCGGAGCTGCTGCCTGTGCCGTCTCCTCACGCTGGAAGCGGTGCATCTGGTGGCCAGGGCAGCCGCCGGCGTGCGCGGCGTGCATGGCCTCCGCCTGCTTTTTGCGCTTGTTGGCCTGCACGGCCGCCTCGTCATACGCCGCCGCTTCGCGCTCGACAAAATGGATGGCATCCATCGGGCAGGCGGGCAGGCAGTCGCCGAAACCGTCGCAGTAATCGTCGCGCAGGAGCTTGGCCTTGCCATTCACGATGCCGATGGCACCCTCGTGGCAGGCCGTCGCGCACGCGCCGCAGCCGTTGCACTTTTCTTCGTCAATGTGGATGATTTTGCGGATCATAATATCCCTTCCCTTTCCAAAAATCGTCCGGGTCCCCACCCGGCGGTCTTGACTTTCTGTGCATAAGATAGCATAATAAAAGCCACAATTCTGTTGTCAGAACAACAAATGGAGCAAAAAAATGAACATCACGCTATCCAACACGCGCCTCTTCCGCGGCATTGGCAGTGATGAGCTGCCGCTGCTGCTGCAATGTCTCGGCGCGGTGCAAAAGCACTACGACCGGGGCGAGACCATTCTCGCCGAGGGCGCGCCGACCGAGCAGCTCGGCATGGTGCTCTCCGGCATGGCCATGATCGGCTATGACGATGTCTGGGGCAACCACAGCCTGCTCGGTCACGTCGGCCCCGGTGAGGTGTTTGCCGAGCCCTATGCCTGCATCCCGGGCGAGCCGCTGCTCATCAGCGTGACCGCCTCGGAGGACACCGAGGTACTGTTTTTGAACATCGGCAAGGTGCTCACGACGTGCACGAACGCCTGCCCGTTTCACGCCAAGCTCATCCAAAACCTGCTGACCGTGTGCGCGGCTAAGAACCTGCAGCTCTCGCAGCGCATCCTGCACACGGCGCCGAAGGGCATCCGTGCCCGGCTCATGTCGTACTTTTCCGAGTGCGTCAAGCGCGCCGGGCAATACAGCTTTGACATTCCCTACAACCGCCAGCAGCTGGCCGACTATCTGGGCGTGGACCGCAGCGCCATGTGCAGCGAGCTGTCGCGGATGCAGCGCGAGGGGCTGCTGAGCTATCACAAAAACCATTTTTCCGTGCACGAAGCACTGGAGTAAATCGACGAAAGGCGGACACAACATGACGAGAGAAGAATACGCAAAGCGGATGAAAAAGCACCCCGACTGGGCCCCGGGCCGGGACGCGATCGAGGCGGCCTTTGCCAAGCGCTATCCCAAGACGGAGCCGGTGTGCTTTGAGAGCGAGCTGCACGACCGCGCGGCCTTCGGCGGCGACGAATATCTCGACGGCTTCGCCGTCTATGACACGGGCAAGGGCTATCAGCACATCGTCACCTACGGCATGAGCGAGCTGTATCCGAGCATGGCGGCCTTCGGCGCCGAGTACAGCAAGTGGGGCTATGAGATGACGATGAAGGTGCGCGAGAGCTATGCCGAGACCGGCACATGGGCGCTCGATCTGCTGGCCCAGCTGGCGCGCTACACGTTCCAGACCGGCAATTTCTTCGAGCCGGGCGCCTACATCCCCGGCGACGGCAGCTCCCTGCACCCGGAGCTGGGCTCGGCCATCACGGGGCTGGCCATCGTCAGTGACACGACCGTCGCCCCGATCGAAACGGTACACGGCAGGGTTGCATTTTTGCAGCTCGTCGGTCTCACGCAGCCGGAACTGGATGCGGTCACGCGCGACCCGGACACACTGACCGGCATCCTGGAGCGGATGCGCGCGGAGAATCCGGAGCTGGTGCTCGACATGCGCAGAACGAGATCCTACGTGTAAAAAACAGCCGCACCGTGGCCCCACGGTGCGGCTGTTTGCTTATCTTCGTTTGAAATCAGTTCTCTTTCTTCGCGATCAGCTCCGCGCAGGCTTCGCCGAGGATGCGGATGCCCTTTTCGATCACCTCGTCGCTGCTGTTGGAGTAATTGATGCGGAATGTGCTGACATTGCGCTCCTTTTCATAGAACGGATCGCCCGGGCAGATAGCGACGCCCTTCGCCAGCGCAACACGGTAGAGATCGACTGCAGACATGCCATTCGGCAGCTTGGCCCACAGGAACATGCCGCCCTCCGTCGGCGTGAACTCCACGCCCTCCGGGAGATATTTGCGCATGCAGTCCATCATCAGCTCCGCCTTGTGCTTGTAGAGCACTTTCGTCTTCTCGATGTGCGCGTCGATGTCGTTGTCCGCGAGGTACTGTGCCAGAACGAGCTGCGAGAAGATGTTGGTGTGCAGGTCGGCAGTCGCCTTGTAGCTCAGGAGCTTTTCACGCAGCGCCTTGTTGCGCACGCACACCCAGCCGATGCGCATGCCGGGGGCGACGATCTTGGAGAATGTGCCGAGCATGCAGCACTGCTCGCCCAGCTCCTTGCCGAAACTGTCGGTCGCGGTGCCGGAAAAACGCAGCTCACGATACGGGTTATCCTCCAGCACGATGATGTCCGTGCCCCGGAAGATCTCCACGACGCGGTCATGCACTTTCTGACTGTAGCTCAGGCCGGTGGGGTTCTGGAAGTTCGGGATGACATAAGCAAACTTCGCATCCGGGTTAGCCTGCACGGTCGCCGCCAGCTCATCACAGTCGATGCCGTCGGGGTTGATAGTGACAGGCAGAATCTCGGGATCAAAGAAGTGGAACGACTGCAGCGCGACGAGATAGGTCGGGTTCTCGACGATCACCTTATCACCGGGGTCGAGCATGCACGCGCCGATCATCGTCAGCACCTGCTGCGAACCGTTGGTGATGATGATGTCGTCGGCCGTCACGCCGTAGACGCCCATCGTCTCATAGCGCTTTGCGACCCACTCACGCAGCGGCAGATAGCCCTGCGTGCCGCTGTACTGGAGTGCCATGACGCCGTTTTTCTCCAGCACCTTGTGCGTGGCCTTGTCCATCGCCTCGACCGGGAAAGAGACCGGATTCGGCAGACCGCCCGCAAAAGAAATCAGGTCGGGAGACGCCGCTGCCGCAAGAATGCTTGCCGTAAACTCGCCCTGAAAGTCGGGACGCAGGATTTTGGTGGAAAGTCTGGGATTCATAATGATTTCTCCTTTCATGGGCACTTGTAATGGTCGGTCGATCCGACAGGCAAGCCCTCATAATGTGTCGATTATAGCGCACGCGATTGCGGCATGACAAGGCGTTGCAAAAAAATCTGCGTTCTAACGGAAAGCCGCGCTTATGCAAAGCAGGGTTCTGTATAGAACGCTCATTCATCTTTGATATACTGCTCTTCCACCTGCTGCTGCGCCCGGATCAGCACTTGCCGTGCACGTGCGTATGCACCGGCATCCAGCAGCCGAACCGCATCCGGGACTTTGAACAGGAACACGGCGAGATCGACCTGCACGACATATCCAAGCTCTGACAAACCATCAGCCGCACCGTGGTGTCACGGTGCGGCTGATTCTTTCCTGTATGCAGGGTCAATCCAGCACGGACCGGAGGAACGACTCCAGCGCGGCCAGATACGCTTCCCTGTCCACCATGTAGCTCAGCCCATGTCCCGCGCCTGGCACGACCAGCAGATGCTTATTGTGCGCCGCGCAGTGCGCATAGTTTTCGTGCCCCATGTCGCAGGGGACGAAGCGGTCATCCCCGCCATGAATCAGCAGCACAGGAATGTCGCAATGCGCCAGCGCATCCGTGACCGTGGCGGACTCCAGGTCGAAACCGCCGAACAGTTTCCCGCCCAGGCGGATCAACTGGTAGACCGGGAAAATGGGGAGATGCCGGTCGCGGATGACCTTGCGAATGATCGCGGCGGGCGAGCTGTACCCGCAGTCGGCCACGATGCCGACAACATTGCGCGGGAGATCCAATCCGCTGGCCATCAGCACGGTCGCCGCGCCCATCGACACCCCGTACAGTAAGATCTTCGTGTCCGCGCCGAAGCGCCCGACGGCGTAGTTCACCCACGTACGGCAGTCATAGCGCTCCTGAATGCCAAACGTGAGGCACCTGCCCTCGCTCTTCCCGTGCGCGCGCTGATCGACCAGCAGAACGTGATAGCCGCCCTGCACGGCGATCTGCGCCCCGCCGCAGAAGTCCCGCTCCGCGCCGCTCTTGTAGCCGTGCATCATGATCTGCACCGGTGCGCCCGGCCGGCCGGCGTAGTATTTCCCGTGCAGGTGCAGGCCGTCGTCGGATTGGATCCAGACGTCCTCATACGGAAGCGCGAGCACAGTCCGGACCATCTGCGTCATCGCTTCCCGATAGGGGGCATACTGCTCCGTGTCCGGCAGGCGGAAGAGATCCGCCTCCGTCTGTTTGGGCGCGGAAAAGCAAAGGCGGTAGCACACATACGACGCGGTGATGACGAGCAGGACAAGAATGCAAAGAACAAGCAGGATGACCATGATGATTTCCTCCGGGCGCTTGTTTGACGCGTGGAGCAGTATAGCACAAGAAAAGAAGGCTGCCAAATGAAAGTACAAAAATCACTGCAGGGCTGCATATTGCCCCCAGCTGCACGGCTAGATCAGCCAATTCTGAGTACGCAACAAAAAGCTGGAATCTCATACATAATAACCAAAACATTGGCCAAAACATCTTATTCCCTGTTCTCTGGTGGCAAAAATCAAAGAATATCAGCGATTTAAACGGAAAAAGCTTGCAAATTCAGGGCACAGGCCTTATAATCTCCACATTATTCCCACATGCATATCCGCCGCGGCGAATCACAGTCCCTGAGCGAAGAACATGCAGATAATTTCAAGGAGGAACCGGGAATGAAATACGCATTCATAAACGGTGTGATCCTAGACGGCACTCAGGATATGAAACCTCAGTCCGGCAGAATTATTCTTGTCGACGGCGAGAAGATAACCGCCATCGTCGACACGGGCGCAGATATCTCCGGATATGAGAAGATAGACCTCGGTGGAAAGTACATTATGCCCGGTCTGATCAATATGCATATCCACCTTCCCTCGAGCGGAAAGCCGAAGAAGAAAGAATCCGATCCGAAAAAGATTGTCAAGCTCATGACGAAAAGCAACTTAACCCGCAAGATAATCAAGGCCATCTGCCGCAGTGCGGCTCAGCTGCAGCTCAACAGCGGAGTGACAACCATCAGAACCGTTGGCGGAGTGGAAAACACCGATTCGAGCATCCGCGATGATATCAACGCCGGAAAGACGGTTGGTCCAAGAATCCTCGCGGCTAACATGGCGGTCTCCGTCCCGGACGGACACATGGCGGATTCACTCGCTTATACCGCTCAGAGTGCGGAACAGGCCAGGGAGTACGTTGTGAAAATCGCAGAAGATAAGCCGGATCTGATAAAGCTCATGATAACCGGTGGCGTACTTGACGCGAAGGTCAGGGGCGAGCCCCGCGTGCTGAAGATGCCGCCTGAGTATGTCAAGGCGGCTTGCGACGAAGCGCACAAGCGCGGACTTATGGTCGCCGCCCATGTTGAGAGCCCGGAGGGCGTGCGCGTTGCACTGGAAAACGGCGTTGACACCATCGAGCACGGTGCAAAGGCTGATGACGAGATCATCTCGCTCTTCAAGGAGAAGCATGCAGCACTCATTACGACGATTTCTCCCGCGATTCCCTATGCGCTGTTTGATCGTTCCGTCAGCCATGTGACCGAGCTTGCACTGTTCAACAGCAAGGTCGTCTTTGAGGGCATAATCGACTGCTCCGAAAAGTGCCTTGCAAACGGTATTCCCGTCGGTCTCGGAACCGACGCCGGCTGCCCGTTCATCACGCACTACGATATGTGGAGAGAGCTTGTCTATTTTCATAAGTATTGCGGCGTGTCAAATAAGTTTGCGCTCTACACCGCAACAAAGAGAAACGCCGAGATCGCGCGTATCGATGATATCACCGGCACTGTCGAGCCCGGTAAGTACGCCGATCTGATCGTTACCGACGCGAACCCGATCGACGACCTCAAGACGCTGCGCAACGTGAAACTGGTCATGGCGCGGGGACACCTTATCCGCAAGCCCAAGGTCAAGAAATATGAGAACGTTGAGTGCGCACTCGATAAAGTTCTTTGACCCTGCTTGATGAATAAAGATGTAGATGTAAGATGAGTCCGATCGTCATTTCTCAACATTCGGCGCGTTCACCGTGCTGCCGATGGTTTTCGCCATTGCGGAAACCTTGGCAACGGTGACAAAGGGCCGGGTCCCGTCGGTGCTTGTCATCATGATGCTTATGCTCATAAGATTCCTGCAATCCAAGTTTATCAAAACGCACCCGGGACCGGAATTGTCCCCCTTTAAAAAGCTTCTATCAAAAATTATGATTTCTCGCCAAAGCGCCACCGTTGACAGAGACGTTGCCATGCTCAATTCTTGTGAACATTTTTCAAAACAAAAGGAACTGCGATGAATAATAGGATTCTTACCGCGCTGAACCGAATGCGCTGCCCCGTACCCGAAACGCTGCCGTGCCGGCTGCAACTGAAAATGGCCCAACCGGGGCAAATCGTCTGTTTGCAGGACTATCCAGTTACGGAAATGATGCTGCTGGTTCGGGGAGAACTCCTGATTGAGGCACAGTTTGCCACCGGTGACAGCCTGATTTTCTCAGCAGAAAACGGCATTTCTGTCATGGGAGATATGGAGCTGCTTTCCGGCAGGATGATATACGCTTCTACAGTCCGCGCAAAAACAAAGGCGGAATTACTGGTATTAAGCATAGCTGACTTTCAGTTATGGTTGGACGAGGAGCCGGCGTTCCGGGAAATGGTGATTCGAGCTCTGGCCGAGAAGTGCTACCGCCAAAGCCGGAATCAGGGTGTCCTCTCCTACTTGCCGCCGGCACAGCGGATCGCACGATTTCTGACCGAGGAAATACTGCGCAACCCAACTGCAGACGGGACGGTGCGCTGCTCTCATGCAGAGCTGGCGCAGCATACCGGTATGAGTGAGCGCACAGTCAATCGCGCTCTGTCGGAACTGCGGGAGCGCGGTGTCATCCATACCGAATATGGAAAAGTATTCTTTGATGATAAGGCACTGAGGCAAATGATCGCAGAATAAAAAGAAATTAGAAGCCCTCTCGAACTATGCCATTTGGCATGGTTCGAGAGGGCTTCTTTTTGCTATACTTCGGGCGTAAGGAAAGCCGAACACACCACGACGAACCCAAAGGAGGACAACATGAAAAACACACTGAATACCGAATTTCCCGACGTCGGGGACGCACAATTTCACATCCGCCTGACGGAAGGCCAGATTTCCCCCTATGTTTTGCTGCCGGGTGCACCGGAACGGGTCGAGCTTGTCAAAAGGCAGTGGGAAAATGCGGTAGACCTGGAATTCAACCGGGAGTTTCGCTCTGCAAAAGGTTCCTATGAGGGCATGGATATCGCCTGCGTCTCCACCGGCATCGGCACGACAAGCGCCGAGATTTGCCTGCACGAGCTGAAGAACATCGGAGCACACACCACCGTTCGCATCGGCACCACAGGCGCAATCTCTGAATGTTTTCAGCCGGGTGACCTTATCATCCCTGTGGCTGCCATCCGGGCAGATGGTACCAGCGATTGCTATGTGGACAAGGCATTCCCCGCCGTTGCCGATCGTATGGTTGTGAATGCCCTTTGTGAAGCCTGTGAGCGGCTTGGCTACCGTTATGGGACAGGAATCATGTACAGCCCATCTTCACTCTACATCGGGCAAGGGCGCAAGATCAGCGAAAATGGTTTCTGGCCTTCTCGCTCCGAGCGTCTGATTGAAGATTTGCGGCAGGCCAGAGTGACCAATATCGACACGGACTCCGCCGGGCACTTCATCGTAGGGTATCTGCACGAGATGCGCAGCGCCTCCATTCTAGCCGTTATAACCAACCGCATCACCGGGGAGTGGGCAACGGACAAAACCGGCGAAGACCGCGCATGCCGCGCCGCCTGTGAGGCAATGAAGATCCTGAAGGAGTGGGACGAGCATCCCTCCAGATATTCCATTCGCTGAAACAGAACTGTGAAAGGAGACAGAAGCCATGAGCACAGAAAGCAGAAAAGCCGTGACCAGTTTCCTGGATTCGGCAAGGCTTGAATTAGAGCAAACCGTGAATACGATGGATATCGATAGCATTCAAGCTGCTGCGGTCATTATCCAAACGGCACGGAAGGAGAAAAACCGCCTGCATGTGACTGGCATCGGAAAGCCCGGACATGTAGCAGAGTATGCGGCATCGTTATTTTCGTCCACCGGTACGCCGTGCTATTACCTCGATTGTACCGAGGCCGTACATGGCTCCTCCGGTCAACTTGTAGAGGGCGATGTAGTGATCTGTATCTCCAATTCCGGTGAGACAGCAGAACTGATGCGAACAATCTCTGCAATCAAAATCAACGGCTGTAAGATTATCGGGGTTTCCGGAGGAAGAGGAAGCAGCCTCGCCAAGGAGAGTGATGCATTCCTATACGCAGGTGTCTCACAAGAGGGCGG
>ERZ772881.2965-NODE-2965-length-11201-cov-2.520815_pt1 | contig 11201 bp, 7 predicted proteins | sample MGYA00580581_ERZ772881 | MGnify/ENA primary metagenome ERZ772881 (study PRJEB29015, sample SAMEA2737668) | human gut metagenome | biome: human gut; feature: human-associated habitat; material: faeces | place: China | collected 2012 ...
AGTCATCGGGCATTATCTGAACATAAAACACTATCAATAAGTTGGAGTCATTACCCATGAAAAGATAAATAATACCAGTGGAATATATTTCCTCATGTTATTCTCCATATCAGATAAATAGCACCTGTATTTCAGGCATCCTGAATATTGCAGCACACACTGAATAACACCTTATTTTGTGAAATTAATCACAAAATATAAAATCACGACTTAATACGGAAAAAACTCTGTGCTACTCAGAACTGTCCGGTCATACTGCCCGACCGGATATTAAAAAAAGCAAATCTCATGCATTATTCAGCCTTCTGAATCCCTGGAGTAATGAAGGCTGCTTTTTTCGTTACACCCTTCCCCGGCAGCGCCGGTGGCAGTGTTCAGCCCTTTTTCGGGCAAACTGCTGCCAGTCTGTCCGGGGCGCAACACAGGCAGCCCGTCGCCATCCTTCTGCCGCTTCCATCCAGCGTCCACTGACCTCCAGAATAACGGCCCGGCTTCCGGCACGCTGCCAGCACCAGACCTGACCGTTCCGTGAACTGTTTCTGAATCCATTCATCTTTATCACTCCTCTTTAACCCGTCAGTATTATGGTGTTAAATAATCTACTGAATTGGCTTCCTTTCGGGTACGGAAGTTATTTCCTTTTAAGCCTTATTTCCCTGCCTCCTCTCTCTGAGGGAGGCTTTTTTTTATTTCTCATCAAGCACGGCCTGAAGTTCTGCCTTTATCCGGTTCTGGCGGCGGATTTTATCCAGACGCTCTGCCGCATACGTTTCCTCCTCCTGAGAAATATGCTCCGTCACATACCCTTCCGTGTCATACCGGCAGGCACCGGCTTTCATGGCACACAGATAGCTTTCTGAACGGGTGATGGCCTTCAGCGCCCTGCGCAGTTTTTTATGCGAGAGCGGGATATTCCGCTGCGCCACGTCTTCCAGTAACACGTCCCGGATACCGCAGGCCAGAAGCCGGGGCGTGTCACCGTCAAATAATCCCGGCCACCAGGGCTTCAGGGTATTCACGGCCTCATCCAGTGAGGGCAGGTTCAGATAAATGGACAGCGCCTGTCTGGCCTGCGCTTTTTTTGCCGCCAGCTCTGCTTCCCGGGCCGCTTTCTCGGCCAGTTTCTGCTTTTTCACCTTCCATTTTGGTGGCGTGGTGACATTGATGATGGTTTTCCGGCTGCGGACAGGCGCTGTTCCCTCTGTCTTCCGCTTCAGTGTCAGTACCGGTCGCTTCTGCTCTGTCATGCTGTGTTCTGCCTCTGACGAATCATCCTCTTGCGGCCAAAGATACCACACCCGTCACAGCGCCAGAACGCCCAGCACAGCCAGATGACAGGCATAGAACGTCGGGAAAAAGTCTCCGGGCCAGAAACGGGGTAATGATTTTCCTGCACACGACACCAGACCAACGGTCAGCACCGTCATCACAAGACCAGCCACCGCCGCTGCATCACTGGTGGCAAGGTTAAGCGCCGGAATAACAGCCAGCAGGCAGGCGACCAGCGCCAGACGTTCCGCTCTGTCTTCCGCCCGGTACAGCCGGTGGCTGACTGCCAGCATCAGCAGCCCGGCAATGCCGTAACTGGTGCCGGACAAAGGCCCCCACAGGGCCATCAGGAGAATGGCCGCTGCTGTACGCCACCCACTGCGCGTTTCACACCACGTCAGCACCTGTGCCACCACTGCAAAGGCAAACAGGATATTCCCCTCATACCAGGGAAAGCCTGCCAGATAATATGCGAACTGGGCAATAATTCCCCATCCCCACAGCCGGTTAATGGCCGGTTGCCGGATATGCGCATGACGGGACAGATTCAGCCCCCACACCAGGGCAAAAAGCGGAAAGGCCCCACGCCCGACCAGAAACATCCATTCCTGCTTCAGCTGGAATATCAGATTGATGTGGTCCAGTACCATCAGCACCAGTGCCACCGTTTTGATGATATCCCGCTGTCCGGGTGACCAGACCAGAAATGACTGCAACCAGGTATCGGTCCGTGCAGCCAGTGAATCGTTACGTATCGTGTTCGTGTTATCCGTTGTCATCAGTGTTTGTCTTCCTGTATCAGTCTCCGCCCAGGGTTTTCTCTTTCTGCAGGTCACGAACCATATCCCGCTCCATCTGCTGCAGAAGCCTCTGCAGCAGATTTTCCCGGGCAACCTCCCGGACCGCTTCCCGTTCCCGTTGTGATTCACGCAGCACACTCTCCGGCAGTGCGGTTTCCCGTTCAGAAGTGGCAGTCCGGTCACGTTCCTGCCCGGCAATATCCCTGACAGCCAGCTCTGTTTTGCCGTCCGGCAAGTCAGGTTTGTTCTCTGCCATTTTCCTGACAATTTCATCTGCGCGGCGTTCCGTTTCACGGCGGATGGCCTCTTCAGCCTGCCGCTGTGCCAGTACCTCTGCCGTGACCGGTTCACCATTTCCGGCTCCCGGCTGGACGCTGTTATCCGGAATATCCCCCCACACGCGGCCACCGGTGATGGCACCGGGATTCCACGGACGGCCTTCACCGCTGAATCCCCGCAGCCCGTTTCCGTCATCCGTGGTCAGTGGGTTCAGCCAGATACCGGCGGACCTGCCGTTACGGTCAAAAGCCGGCAGTGCCACATACGGTTGCGGATATTTACGTCTCGGAGCAATAAACCGTGCAGGACTGTCTCCCCCGGCCAGCCCCGCCTGACGGAGAACGGCACGGCCTGCCGCCACGTCCCGCAGTTCCCGTGCCGTACTGAACAGCCGCTGCGCATTCATGACCTCCCGGTCCGGTTTCGGCTCCAGCACATCGTGGGCAGTTCCTTTCTGTACGGCATTGTTAATGGCATCCGTCCAGCCCTGACGGTTATCGGTGTACACCTGCACATGCTGCTTCATACGCGACAGGGCCACGTAGGCTGACTCAAAGCCGGCCATCAGTTTCCGGTTACCTTCCGTGCCTTCAAGCGCGATGGCAAAGGTTTCACTCGCCCCCTGCGCACCGTGGGCGGTGATGGCATAAGCCAGGTCAATATGTTGCTCTGCCCGCTCCTGGCCGGGGCGAATCACCCGGGTCTGCTGTCCGTCTGACAGCGTGACACTGTCACCGGAAACCGCTGTCACCGTCCAGACGCTGTTGGCCACATAACCGCGCTCCCGGTCACTCTTCGTGAAGCGCATCCGGTCGCCGGTCCCCACCCGGATTTTGTCCGGGGTGTACAGTGTGACACCTTCAGCCACCGCCTCCCGGGGCGAAATCAGCCGCGTGTTACCTTCCGCATCCTCCAGGGTTATCAGCCCGTCATCCTTGCTGATACCGGCAATCCGGTGATACACACTATCCACCAGGGCAAGGGCATCCGGGTTATTCTCCCAGGTGGAGAGACGACGCAGCTCCCCGTCACGTATATTCGCTGTGTTCAGGACAGGCACCATGACCTGCTCTTTCCCCAGCTCACCGGCCTTTTCCCGTGCATCATGAATCATGCTGTTCAGTACGCGCCGGTCCTCATTCAGGTGCGTGACAATCAGCGTCTGCTCCCGTGCTTCCGGTGTCCTGCCGGTATAGTCGCGGACAATGGCTTCATACAGTGTCATGGGGATATCCGGGAAAGCCTCGCCTTTCAGCATCGCCTTCTGCTGCGCTTCTGCCAGTTTCGCTTCCTGGCTGTGACTGAACTCCGTCACGGAGTGCTCCGGTGCCCATGCGCCCTCCAGACGTGGCACCTGAGACGGTTTCACACTCTCAAGCCCGGACAGTGCCTTTTCCACATCCCGGTTAATCAGGCTGTATACCGCCTCCCGCAGTTCCGGCGTCTGACGCACAATCTCCTTCATGATGGCCACATCGGCAGCACTGCGCGTCTGCTGGAGACGGAAAGGCTGACCGGGCGCGATGGCCTGCAGCTGGTCCGTGTCACCGCTGGCCACAGCACGACCGCCACCGGCCGCAATCAGGGCGTATGCCCGTGCCATGTCGGTATTGCCCACCATTGAGCTCTCATCGAGCAGGAACAGCGTGTTGCTGAAATCCGGCGTTTCTCCGCTGCGCTGCTGCAGCTGCGTGTCATGCAGAAAGGACGCCAGTGTCTGTGCATCCACGCCGGCGCTGCGCATCTCCCCGACCGCACGGTGCGTGGGCCCCAGCCCAACGACACGGGGACGCTCACTCTCCGGCAGCATGTTCACGGCTGACATCACCGCCCGGAACTGTGTGGTCTTACCCACCCCGGCATAACCCTGTACCACCGTGAAACGGTCGGACGTTTCCAGTATCATACGGGTGGCGGCACGCTGTCCCGACGTTAACGTCTCCATGAGTTCGCCGGGTACTCTCTCCATCAGCGGCGTGACCGCCTCCTTACCTTCGAGAATATGGCGAAGAATACTTTTTTCTGCCTCATACGACGCACGGGAAACCAGCAGGCCTGTGCCATAGCCTTTTGCCACATCCACATACAGTAAGTCACCGCGTTTTATCTGCGCATTGATTTCCCCTCCCAGTTCAGTAAAACCGGTTCCTTCTGCAGCAAACGACTTCGCCTCTGTCAGCAGGTCCACCATGCTGAAGGCCAGGTTTTTACTTTCCAGCACAGGAAGGGCCAGATGAATGGCCTGCTGTGCCGGCGTGTGCAGCCCGGTTTTCTGCAGACTGATAGCGGTTTCCAGCGATGTCTCACCGGCCCGCGCCTTTATCTGCTCAGAAACCACCGTAAAGGAGGGATGGCGGGCAAGTTTTTCCGCAGTACGGGTTTCATCCAGTGAGGAATACAGCCGGACATCACGACCGCTGCGGGCCAGACCGTTCAGGGTGGCGTTGTCCATTGCCATCTGTGTGACGGAGGCAAACACCGTCGCACTGTCACTGACGGAATGCCCGGGCGTTTCCACCCAGCCGTTCTCCAGCTTCAGTGCCGTGAACGGTGAATCAGCCACAGGCAGGGTGGCCGGTTCAGCCCGCCCCGGCACAACAACCGTCATCGCATCTTCACTGACGGATGCCACCTGCAGGCGGTCACCGCCGGAGACGCGGAGTCCGGGAATTTTCCCTGTCACCCTCAGTCGCTCGCCGTCTGCCACCGGCATTTTTTCCGGCCGGAACAGCGACCAGCTGCTGTCCAGGGAGGAAATACGCACCACCTGCGTTTCGCCCTGCGCATCCCGCAGGGTCAGGCTGTGACTCTGCGCCGTCACCCGGTCGATAACATAGCGGTCATGACTGCGTGTCTCCGGGTTCCACTGCTCCATCACCATCCCCGGTCGGTACATATCCCGCAGATAACGGCTCCGGCTGTCCAGCCAGACCGGTGACAGGGCGGTCATGGTCACCTCCGGGTGTCCGAGCACGCCCTGTGTTTTCAGCTCACTGCGAATGGCCTGTGTCAGTATGGCCTGTTCCCGTACCCCGCTGACCTGTGCCACGCTCTCTTCTCCGGCTTTCACGCTGGCCGCAAAATCTCCGGCCAGCCGGTCATAGCGGACATTCCGGTCCGGTTCACTGATGATGGTTGCCGGTCGCTGTTCTCCGCCCTGCCAGCGATACGTGTTCACCCCGGCATACTTCATGGCCATCAGCGCACTGCCTGTACCGGTTCGCTGCCCGCTGTCGGTTATCAGGACCTGTACGTTATGACGTGCGGCACCGTCCAGCAGGGTTAACGTCTCTTTCAGGGAGAGTTTTTCGCCCTGGTCGACGATAACGGTACTGCCCGGCGTGAAGGCCATGCCCTCCTGCAGCTGACGACGTCCGGTTATCAGCTCACCGGACAGCCGTTCATCCTGCTTCAGGTTCATCTGCGAGCGACGGTCAGCGGCGATAATCTGCACCTCCCGCCCCTGCTCCCGGGCCATCATTGCCAGTTCAGCCACCCGCTCACGCTGCCCGGCTGCACCGCCCTGCCCGGACACAATGGCCAGCGACGGGCGATCCTGTGCCAGAACACTGACGGCATCGCTGTAACCGGCCGTCCGGGGGACACTTTTCTCCGGATGTACGGTCACCCGGTTCTGTTTCATGATGTCACGACTGAGTGCCCGGACTGACAGCTCATCGAGCACATGAATCCCGGACGTGAACATCCCCTTCTCACGATCGAGGGGGATAAGCTGCTCACGGCTGATGGCCTCATCGATACCGGCGCGTGCCCGCTCAATCACACCGGCTTCCGGCGGCAGTATGCCGACCGTCCTGGCCAGCACGTCCGTGTACGTAAACTGCACTTTGCGTTCACTTAATCCGGCAATCGCCTGTGTCACCGCCTGCTGCACATCCGGCCCGTCCTGTGAAGCTGGTCCGGGTGTCTGCGTGCGGGTATATGCCCGTTGTTCCGCTGCGTCACGATACGCCCGGATATCGAACCCGGTTTCCTTCAGCGTCTGCATCCACTCGGTCATTTTGATTTCAGGATCGACGTGCTGTTTGGATTTACGCGTATCCAGCGCCGCCACATCCCGGGATTTCAGCGAGGCGTCCTCCCCGACGGTCTCCCGGATAGTCTGTGAGCGTCCGGAAAAGGCCTCCACCGGTACGCCCGGCATTTCCCACATACCGTGCTTACCCACCACTTCCGTTTCATAGCCCAGCGCCTCAACCTGCTCTTTCAGTTTTTCCCGGTAGAGCCTGCCAAAGGCAATCTGATTAGCGTACACATTCTCAATGAACCCCGTTTTCCCCACTTTGTCACTGCTCAGTGTCTTCCACTCACCGTTATGCTGCGTGACATTAGCTACCACCGCATGCGTGTGTAACTGTGGTTCCTGATCGCGACTGGTGTCGTGGTTAAACAGTGCCATCACCAGATTACCGGTCAGTACCGTTTCTGACTGTCCGTCCGTCATCACCCGTGTGGAGGCCAGCGCCTCCACCTGACGAACAGCAAAGTCCACGGCCTGGTTATGTGCATCAATCAGGCGCTTATCGCCACCTAACATGGCCATCATGGAGACACTTTTGGGGGCGGAGAAGGTCAGGTCGTAGCCGGGACGATGCTTATTACTGCCATCCTGCATGCGGCTTAGATCCGCTCCGTCCGGCAGCCTTCCCTCCAGAAGACGGGTAAAAACATCCTTATCGACACTGCCCTGCAGTCCCAGCTGTTCAGCCCCCCTGCCGGCCCAGCGTTCTCCCATGCTGCCCAGTACATAGTAATTATCCTTGTCGGTATAATAGTTACCGGCACTTCCGGCCGATCTGACCTGTGCGATACTCATCATCAGAAATCATCTCCCGGCTCAACATCCTCCCCGCGCTCCCGGTGCACATTAATGTTCACCTCTTCACGACGCTGCATCTGCTGCTGGGTGTCCGGATGATTTTCCTGTTGCCATGCCTCATAAGCGGCCATATCCACCACTTCACCGGATTCACTGATCCCGGGTGGCAGTTGCTGTTCCATCTCTTCTTCCGGTTTCATTTTCAGCTCCTGCTCGATCCCCCCTGCCGGAACATTCACACCTGAATCTGACTTCTTATCGTTGATGGCAGGAGACACCGGCTGTTGCGGCTGTTGCGGCTGTTGCGGCTGTTGCGGCTGTTGCGGCTGTTCAGCCTGAGTCACGTCTTCTCCGGAAACAACCTCCGGGACATCCGGTTCGAAGAGGCTGGCTATCTGACGACCTTCTGCTTCCCTTGCGGCAAGTACGGCACTCAGGCGGTTCTCCATTTCCGGGTTGATGTCACGCGGAATAAACTCCGGAGCGACCTTCGGTCGTGTCTGATATTTCAGAGAGAGTTTTACTGCCGGATACGGTCCGGGCAGGGTGACATAACAGGTCAGATCCGGCAGAGACTGAATGTCGGAATAACTGACCAGCGTCTGGCGCTCCATATCCTTACCGGTCGATACCCCGTCACGTACCGGATCAGCACCGTAGGAATACTGCTCGCTGGCTTTCAGGTGCTCTTTCTCACCAATCTCACCGGCAGCGAACTCTGCAATCTTATGGCTGGGAGAACGGAAAAAGGCACGGGTGTTCATGACGTCAAACAACGTGGCAGCCGCTTTCTCACCGTAGATATCTTCCAGCTGGGCATAGGACTGGATACCAAACACATAACAGCCACCGAACTTACGGGCTTCCGGCAGGATCTCCACCAGGTCAGGCAGTTTGTGTAACGTGGGTAACTCGTCACAGAAAAACCACACACGACGTTTACGGTTTTCTCCCATTGCCAGCAGACCACGAATGGCAATGGACAGCCACATGGAGATCACCGGCTTCAGGGAGGCATGGGTGTCGGCGTTCGATGAGATAAACAGCCAGCCGTTTTTCTGATCTTCCCGGACACCACGCATCCAGTCACGGATGGTGAAGGGCTCACCGTTATGCTCAATCCCCTGCAGGTAACGGATGGCTTTCACGTAGTTGGTCAGCACAGCACGGATGGAAATCGCCGTTTTCTCGATTTTCTCTTCCACCAGGTTGGCCGCCGGTGAATTACGCAGGAAGGTACGCAGTTTTTCGATTTTGATGGAAAGCAGAGTGTCCACCAGTTTGCTGTAGCTGCGGTTGGGGTCATTACGCATCAGGTACGCCGCTTCCGCAAAAATGGTACGTCCTGAACCCTGCCAGAACGGGTCCTCTTTTGTGCCCATCGGGATCAGGGTATTTGCCGTATTATCAAAATCCGGCTGTGTCAGACACTCCTTCCATAAATCCCATGCGGCACAGCGGGCATCCAGCGGATTCAGGATTTTATCGATGGAGGGATCATAGTAACTTTTAACAAATTCCCCTGAACGGTCATAAATCACCACCATATCACCGCGCTTACGGGCGTAGTTGGCCAGACGACGGATAACTTCCGACTTACCGGCCCCGACCGTGCCGTGCAGACAGAAGTTCTGGATTTCAGAATCCCGGATAATCGGCAGGTCGCCAATCCGGATATCGGAGTCCTTGCCGTCTTTTTTCAGCATCCGGGCAACGTCTTTCGGATTGTCTGTCAGCTGACGACCACCTGTGACTTCATTTTCGCTCTGTTGTTTACCCTGACGCCCCAGAATCCAGGAGACAACAAAGAAGGTAATCAGGCAAATAACCAGTGCCACAACTGTGGCCAGAACGAATGCGGACCATAGCTGCTCTCCGCACCAAATCATATATTTATCATGCAGTACCTGAGCAGCGTTCATCCGGAAGGTTTTGCCGTAATACTGGATCTCATATACCGGCTGGGACTTGATTAAATCCCGCATGCCTTCCAGCGTGGTACACCACCAGTAAATACAGCCGTTCACAAACGTCTGCCAGCTTATTTTTACCCATAAAACCAGACCAACGAGTATCCAGAAAAAAATAAACAGGCAGTAAAGCATGATATTGGCGATCTGGCTGAACATGCGGATACGCATGGACGCAATCTGACCGCCCTGGGTCATATCCTTTGCGTTAAAACTCATGATGATATTCCGAAGAAAAAAGTCAGTCGGACTGATTATTAATGATGAAAAGATTAATAACCGTTAAATTCCGGCTTCGCCGGCAACACTTCACGGTCGCACAAAGAATTTGCACAACCGCTCAGTGTTTTCATATTTATTTCGGAAACGCCGGGGAGAAATAAAATTTATTTTATTTCTTTCCGGGGTTGGACAACGAGCAAAGCGAGGCGTCAGGAGGCCGGTCAGACCAGCCTCCGGAAGATAATCAGAGAATATTTGCGATTGATTTGGCCAGCTGGTCTTCGAGAACAGGCTTCGCCTCTTCAAATTTCAGGTTAACCTTGTTCGCATTTGAGACCACACGGGTCTGGTATTTATGCTGGTTACCTGTTTCAGTACTGGTCTGAATTTTCGCACCGGATGTGCCCTGACGCAGGGCGGCAACATTATCCGTTGTCACCGTTGCCTTAGTACGCTCTGCAATCTGCACATCCGTGATCATGGTATAGTTCACATCTTCCACCATCGCATCTGCAGCCATACCCACCAGACCGGCAGCAAGGCCCACACCGAGTGTGGCACCGGCAGAACTGGAATTATATCCGGTGATACCGGCACCTAACGCTGCACCAACAGCTGCGCCTTCATAACCACGGTTCAGCCATCCCTGAGACTCCCGCAGATCCATCTTATCGGCCTTCAGCACATTCGCCTGAATCCAGTAGTAGGCTTTATCCGGAGAAGTCACCACCTGATACCCTTTTGCTTTCACAGCATCAGCAATTTTGCCCTGCAGCCCACTCATGTCTTTATCAGACGTGTTTTTGATCTGCAGAAATACCGTGCGTTCGCTGGCGGGTTCAAGCCAGATGGTCTCACTCATCTGAGTCTTCACCTCAAGGTTACGCTTCTTGATTGCTGTGCTCATCGCACCACACCCTGAAAGGGCCAGAGTGGAACTGACCAGTGCAACCATCATCAATTTTTTTGTTTTCATCCAAAATATCCTTTTAACTAACAGACTCTTTTTTGAACAGTCCTATTACTGAGACTATTGCTGAGAGATTATAACGATTTATATCTATGGTATACACCAAGAAAAATAATATGAATGTAATCATTAGTGCAAAAACATATAAGATAGAATGCATAAACGAAACCATAGAAAAAACAATCAAAAACAACAAAATATATGTCTTACTCTTAGAATACATAAAATTTATTATTTTTGAATCCTTTCTGAAACTATCAGGAATCGCAAGGTATAACATCATTCCATTTGTAATAGCCACAAAAAGCAGGAACCCCATCATTCCACTAGCACATATATCAAAGCCAACATCCCTGACATCACTTTTAACCGATACTAAACGCAGAAAAGTTGGCCATAATAAAACCCATAAAAACACATAAGTTCCCGGCTTTATGACTTGTAATAATGATGGGATATTAACACCCTCTACAGAGAGTACCTCCTTTAGTTTTTGCATCTCCATTTTTATATCATAGTGAGTGATCATAATGGCCCCTTCAATCGTTCTTTCTTATCATCCACCATCTGTTTTAACGCATCTTCAGACGGTGTTGGTATTAATTTCTGTCGTTTATTTTCTTCATTATATCTGTTGTTTTGTTGAATTTCTTCCTGTTTGTGATTATTTTTTAACTCTGAATATTGTCTGTCTACAATATTTTCTTCGCCATGAATACTATTCTGAGTATCTCCGATATTCCCTTTATATTCTGTGACCATATTATCAACCTGATGTTTTACATCATTACGGATATTACTGTCCTGCGTTCTTTGATCAATAATGGCCTGATGCCCCTGATGGTCAGCAA
>ERZ772881.2967-NODE-2967-length-11193-cov-3.104866_pt1 | contig 11193 bp, 8 predicted proteins | sample MGYA00580581_ERZ772881 | MGnify/ENA primary metagenome ERZ772881 (study PRJEB29015, sample SAMEA2737668) | human gut metagenome | biome: human gut; feature: human-associated habitat; material: faeces | place: China | collected 2012 ...
TTTTTCTTTATATTTAGTTGGATTATCAGCATTTGCCAAATCATTATTAATTTTAAACAAAAGTATTAGATATGCTATTGTTAAAAATTCTCCTCCTCCATAAGCATAACCAGCTATAAAAATATCAACACCACTTGCAATACTAGTTAATAAACTAATTAAATCATATATTAATATCCATCCTATTGCTACCATAGAGCAGATAAGATATCTTTTCGCTCTTGTTTCATTATATTTTCCCATAAAGCTATTTGAAATTAATAAAAATATTAGTGAAATAATCTCAAAAACCACACCAAAATCAAATTCACCCATAAGAAGAGGTATAACATATGTTAGGATGCTTATAATTATTAATACCATTGCAATTTTACTTACATTTCTTGCTTTATCAATATTTACTTTTCTTATAAAATTTTTTTCGTCGTCATTCATTTCTTTAATCTCCTTTATCTTCATCAAAAAATATTGCATCATCTTTGCTTAATCGAACTTTTTTATTACTAATTTCAATTATTCTAAGCATTTGAAATACCAGTAAAATATTAAGTAACAGATTTAGTCCTAATGTTTCATATGTTTTTATTTTGAAAATTTTATATAATTCCATGCATTCATCTATGTAATATTCCTTTTCAGACTTTATACTAAGCCCATTTATCCCTACATTTATTTGAGACTTAGTCTCTGTATTTTCGTTAATATTTTGTTCATTATATATTTGTTCAAATTTTTCTTTCGTATATGTCGTATCCAAACCTATTTTTATTCCGTAAAAAATCAGCATTGTCAGCATAGAAATTCCAAAAACAATCATAAGTCTTTTAATTAAGGACTCTTCACTTTTGGAATATATTTTTGCTATAACTGTTGCCACCAATAGCAAAATTGTTATTATTAATTGTGAATTTAAAAATAGTTTTTTTACTCCTTCTATTGGATCTATAATTGTAGATTTGTATGTAGCTAAATATGCTACTGCAGCAGTTATTAACATTATAAGTGTTAATGTTACTGATATTGCTACATATGTACTATCTTCTTTAAGATATATATAGTAACGTCTACCATATAACCTTCCTAATGCAAATAGTTTTTCCTCTTCTCTTTCTTTATTATTCTGATTTGTATTATTATCATTTGAATTGTTCCCAAAATTTATTGATGGAACCTCTCCTCTTCCCATAAAAGCCATAGTTTTTTCCCCTTTCATAAACTATTTCCAATCTTTAATTCGTTCTTTAAAATCTTTAAAATCAGTTAACTTCCAAGACCAGTTTTTATCACTTTCTGTTCCTGGAACATTAATTCTAGCAGTTTCATCTAGACCTAAAATATCTTGAATCATAATAATTGGCATTTTTGCCTTGCATTTTAATAAATATTGCATAATTCCAATATTCACATTAATGTCATAGCATTCATTTCTTCTTAAAAATTCCTTTAATTTCCACTTATGTTCATCATCAAGTGTTTTATACCATCCGTAAATCGTATTACAGTCATGGTTTCCTGGAAAAACTAACACGTTTTCATCTTCATTGTCTCTATCATAAAGATTGTCTAAGTCTATTGAAAATTGTAATATTTTTTGTCTTGTAAATCCATAATGTTGTCTTAATTTTATTGTTTCTTCTCTAATTTCTCCTAAATCTTCAATTATTAGATTTTCAACCTTGATATTTCTATCTTTAAATAACTCATCAAAAAATCCATAACTAACTCCGTCTGTATATGAACCTTCTTTTCCTGTTTTTCCTATTGGAATTTTAAAAAATGAATCATATCCTCTAAAGTAATCAATTCTAACTTTATCGAATAATTTTAGATGATATCTAAATCTTTTTATTAAATATTGATAATTGTCTTTTTTTAGGTTTTCTACATTATATACTGGGCTATTCCATTTTTGACCATTCTCGTTAAAGTAGTCTGGAGGTGTTCCTGATTCAAATGTAAATTTTCCATTTTCCATTTCGAAACATTCTGGATTATATTGTGTTTCTACTGATTCAAATACTGGATATACTGGCATATCACCTATTATTTCTATACCTTTTGAATTTGCATATTGCTTTAACTCCATCCATTGTTTATATGCAATATATTGTAGAAATAAATAATATTCTTTGTTGTAGTTACTTCTTTCACTTGAAAATTCAGCATATTCATTCATTTCTTTTAGTTTTATAAATTCTTCATACTCACTATCTGGTTTAAAATTTTTAAATGCTTCTTCATAATATTTTTGTTTGAAATTGTCATATACTGCTCTGCCTTTGTTTTCTCTTGTTTCAGCTTTTTGTATCAATCCTTGTTCTTTCAATTTATCTAATGAGATATAGTCTTCTTCTAATGCATAATAGCTTATTGGTGAATATGGATGTTTGTCACATTCGTTTATTGGCAACACTTCCCAGTATTTTATATTATTTTCGCTTAATATGTTTATAAATTGATATGCTTCATATCCAAAGTCTCCAATTCCATATTTGCTTGGAAGTGAAAATATTGGTAACAAAATTCCTTTTTCTTTCATATATCTTTTGTTCCTTTCTTTAATTTAGTTGCATCTTCTGTATCTTCTGCAATCTACTTTTCCTTTTAAATAACTGCTCAGTTTTTCACCATTTATTAATTTTTCTTTTTGTTGTTTTGATAATTGTTTAATTTGATATTCTAATTTACATGCTAGTGATTTTTCTTTGCTTTTCCATGCAGTTTCTAGTTTTATTGCATTATGCGACTTTGTATATTTTGCTCCATTTTTACTTTTGTTTATGTGCTCATTTATTCTTTTTTCTAAGTTATTTGTCATTCCTGTATATATTGAATTGTCTGCACATCTAACCATATATGTGTAATACATTTATTTTCCCTCTTATATTATGTTATTATATTTGCTTTTAATTGTCAATAAAAAAGAAAAACAAAAAAGACAGGTCCTACAGTTGTAGGTTTCCTGTCTTTTTTGATGATACTAAGCTTCGACTGCTTTTTTCGCTAATGCATATGCATCAGTAAATGTCTCTGCCCCGCCAATAAAGCCAGCAGGATGACAAAAACTTGCAGTTCTCACTCCTGTGACGAGCTGAAGTTCAGAACCGTTAAGCCCTTTCCACTCTTCTGGTACAGGCTTTCTCTGCCCAAAGCTTCCTAATCCGTCTGGCACACACTGCCAATTGTAGCCACCTCTGTTAGATGGAAATACTACAAACTGGATTTCGTCAGCTTTAGAGTTCGTTGACGAGAAAATATACTCCTGCCAAGGAACAAACTGGTCAAGGACCAAAATATGTTCTTCTGCTTTTTCGATTGCTTCTTCTACAATCTGCTGAGCTTTCGCTTTTGAAGTTGCAGATTCCAGTGTCTTGTCAAAGACAATTTCTGCAAATGTCACTGCTTTTGCAAAAGCTTCATCAGGATTTTCATTGCTATCCCAATTAGGATTGAATCCTGATATTACAGAAGAGAGACTCATTGCCTGAGCCGGATAATCAACTTTTGGCATTGTACCATTATCTACGGAATCGATTCCCTGGATAAGGTCTCTGTCAACTAATTTCCATACCAGTTCAGGATTACGGGTGTCTGCTACAATTTTGTGGCCGAATTCTTTCCAAATTAATCCACATGCAGCGTATGGAACTCCGTTTTCACGTACTCCATTTCCACCTTTCTGGTGATGGTCAAACTTGCCATATCCGATGTCGTATACTACAACTTCATCTTTCAGATCTTCCGGAATTCTGAAAGTTCTGCAAATTGTTAAGTCTCCAAATACTTTCTCCAGAATTACAGTCGCAAAAACCTCATCAGCATGGAATGTTCCTCCATGAGTTACTGCTGTTGCTGTTTCGATGTTTTTTGTCATTTTAATCATGTTTTTTTCCTCCTGCCTTTTGGCTTTGTATTTTTCAATGTACAACGTGTTACTGAATATATTTTAACACATTTTACATAATTTTACAAGTATTGTTAGTTTTAATTTTACTTATGTTTATTATTAGTTGCGCTAATATTATAATAAGTTTTAATTTCTTTTACTAGCTCACTTGTTGCTTTATTAACCATATTCTTTTTTAATGTAGCAATTCCCTCTTGCATTGACTCAATTTGAACTTTCTCTACAATCTCAATATCATTCATAATATCTGATAAGCTATCTGTTTCTGCAAATCCTATACCTATATCATTTAATACCATTTCTTTTACAAGAGCAGAACTAGATATTTCATGTTTTGCTATTAATTCCAAATTATTTTCTTTACAATATTCTATGAATATTTTATTTCTTGCTGAAGTTGGTTTTGGTAAAATCAAATTATGTTTTGAAAGTTCTTTTATATTTTTTACAGGATGTTTTTTTATATAATTTTTACTTGCAAAAAAACTGTAGTTAGATTTCTTTAATGGTATAACTTCGATATCTGCATACTTTTTGCCTAAATATGGCAAGCTCAATACAACTAAATCTAACTCCCCATTTACTAATTTCTGCATCAATTCAGATGTTGAACCAGTAGTTACATATATCTCTATGTCTGGATATTTTTTTATAAAATCTAATAATGGACTAACTATTAACGAAGTAATTAAAGAATTGTTTCCACCAATTCTTACTTTTCCCTTTTCTAATGTTATATATTTTGAAAATATGTTTTCAGCATTGTTCATTGTTTCTATACTATTTTTCACATATTCATAAAGATTTTTTCCTTCTTCTGTTAATTCTACTCCTGTTTTATTTCTATAAAAAACTTTTCCTCCTAATATTGTTTCAAGTTTTTGTATTGATTGAGTTACTGCTGATTGTGAAATATACATGCTCTCTGCCGCTTTTGATATGTTTTTGTATTTTACTACTTCACAAAAAACTCTATATAATTCTAAATCTACATTCATATATTTTCTCCTCCAATTTTATTATATATTAATACATATAGTACTTCAAGTCTTGTTAAGTCAAAACATGTGATTTTGTATATTTTTATTTTAAAAAAAATTGAAGTTCAAGCCACGAACTCCAATTCACAAAATAATAATATAATTAATCCACTGACTTCAATGCCTCAAGCATATCCACCACTTTCAATCTATTATTTACATAGTATTTTAAAACCAAAGTTACAAAAGCAATTACAACTGCCGGAACAATATATGAGCTAATAGTAACTTTAGGATCAAACATAACTTCTGCTGGTGGAACTGCCACCAATATATAAGTATGAAGCAATATTCCAATTATCCAACCCACAATTACACCAATTATAGATAAGAAAATTGTTTCTTTATAAATGTACATTGTAACTTCATTGTCATAAAATCCTAATACTTTTATTGTACACAATTCTCTAATTCTTTCTGCTACATTTATATTTGTAAGATTATATAAAATTACTACTGCAAGCATTGATGCAACTATAATTAATACAATCATTATTTGGTTAAGTGAATTTACTATTGTGTTTATTTGATTATATAATGTTGTATTTTGCACAATTCCTTTAACTGCTGATAATTCCATAAATTTAGCTGCTTGACTATTAGTATTTTCTGTGCTTGAATCATTTAGCAATAGTAATTTTGCATTTGATTCACAATCTTTTTGATATGCATTTTTATATTCCGTTGTATTCATAAATATAAAATGTCCTGCATACATTTCACATATTCCTGATACTTTTGCTGTTCTTTCTTTATTGCTACTATCTGTAAATGTAATTTCATCACCTTTAGAAACTTTTAGCAGTTTTGCAAGTCTTTCTGAAATTACTATTCCATCATCTTGTAACTCTATTTTCTCTTGTGATTTTCTATCTGCAAGTGAAATATATTGGTTAAAATCATCATCATTTTCTGGAATAATTAATTTTATACTTTGTGTGTCATTATTTTTTCCAGCGACTTTTGTTACTTCTTCATAATAAACTGATGAATAACTTTTTATTTCTTCCGAATTAAGTAAATTGTTGAATTCTGTTTTTGCTTCCTCATCTAGGTCATCATTTTGAGCAACTATCATATCATATTTTATTATGTTCTCAAATTGTTTTTCATTTATTTTTGAAATTGAACCTTTTACACTAAATCCTGCAAATAATATTGATGCTGCACCTGCAACTCCAAAGATTGTCATAAACATTCTGTTTTTATATCTAAATATATTTCGTGCAGTTACTTTTTGTGTAAATTTCATTCTTTTCCAGATTGGTGTAATTCTTTCTAATAGTATTTTTGAACCTGCTTTTGGAGCTTTAGGTTGTAATAAGCTTGCTGTTGTTTCTTGTAAATCTCCTTTTGCTACTGCATATGCTGGTAGCACACTGCTTATAAGTGATAATATTACTGCTAAAATAGTTATTCCTATATAGAAATGTAATTCTATTGGTGGTAATATAAATCCATGTTTATATGCATTGTAAACTATATGTGGCAACAATGTGTGACCAAGTACTATTCCTAATACTGTTCCTGTCATTCCTGCAATAAATCCATACACAACAAATTTTTGGATTACGTCTTTATCTTGATATCCTAATGATTTTAATGTTCCATTATTTATTCTTTCTTCACTTACAAAACGTGTCATTGTTGTAAATGTTACTAATGCTGCTACAAAATATAAGAATACTGGAAATACTTTTGTTAGTGAATCTACTATTTCTGATACTGTTTCATATACTGAATATCCATCTCCTCCTGGTATTTCTCTTCTGTTGTCTATTGAATATGTTGGTGCATCTAATTTTTCTAGTTTTTCTTTTGCATCATTTAGTTTTTCTTCATTTTCATCTATTTCTTTTTGTGCATCTGGTTCTTTTTCATTAAATTCTTGTAATTTTTCATTATATTCATTTTCTTTTTCTGCTAATTCTGTTTTTGCATTTGCTAATGTATTCTTTCCACTATTATATTCTTTTTTAGCATTTGCTAAATTTACTTTTCCTGTTTTTAATTGCTTATTTCCACTGTCTATTTGTGCCTTTGCACTTGTTAACTGTGCTTGAGCTGAATCTAATTGTGTTTTAGCATTCGCTAATTGTTGTTCTGCTTCGCTTATTTGCGTTTGTACTGTTTGCAATTCTTGTTTTTTAGCATCTAGTTGTGCTTGTGCTGAATTTATTTGTGCCATTCCTGGATTATATGTTGTATTCATAAACACTTCATATTCTTGTTGAGTATATGGCAATCCTGCTTCATATTGTGCTTTCGCTGATTCTAACTGTTGTTTCTTATTTTCCAAATCCTGTTGGGTACTATTTATTTTGGTATTTCCTGCATTATATTCTGTTTTTTTGCTTTCTAGTTCTTTGTTTCCTTGTGTATATTCCGCTTTTTTGCTATTATATTGTTTTTGTGCTGAATTATATTCACTTTGCTTTTGTTTTAACAATTTCCCATTTGATGTAATTTCTTTTTCTGCATCACTTATTTGTTTTTGAGCATCTTGTAATTTTTGTTCATTATTTGCAATTTCCTGTTTTGCTTCTTCTATTTTTGTATTCGCATCATTTAATTCTGTTCTGGCATCTTCTAGCTCTTTTTTACCTTCATCAAGTTCTTTTTGTCCATCATCAATTTTTTCTTGATATTCTGATTTTATAGCAGAAAATCTATTGTTTTGTTGCTCATCTAATAATTTTGTTAATTCTTCTTTGTGTTCTTGAATTTTGTCATTATATTCATCTGAATATGGATCAATATTTTCTGTATCAGTAAATGTTAGTTTTGCCATCATATATACACTTGAGTCAAAGTTCTCACTATTTACAACTGCATATCCTTTTAATTCTCCTGTTCCTGCTGTGGTTTGACCCATATTTATTTCTGATATAATTTCACTTGAAGATATAAAACCTGTTATTTTATATTCATGTCTTTTTAGTGTTTGATTCCCTTCTGTATCAGCCTTTTCTGTAAATGAAATTGTATCTCCTATTTTATATTTATCTTGATATGTTCTATCAATTGCAATTTCGTCATCTTGCTCTGGCAAACTTCCTTCTTCTAATCTATATGTAGATATTTCTGATGGTTTTGATAATATTCTTACACTTGTATCTGTATCTTTTATTACAACATCTTTTAAATATAAATATTCTACTTGCCTTATTCCAGAGGCCTTTTCTATTGAATTTCTTTCGCTTTCGTCAATTCCATAATCACTTAAAATAGTTAAGTCTGCTGAATTTAATTCATTAAAATATGTTGTTCCTGTGGCTCTCATGTCTGGCCCTGTAACTGTTAGACCAACTAATGCAAATGAACCTAAGGCCATCAACAACATTATTGATATAAATCTTCCCATTGAATGTGTAATTGATTTTCTTATACTTTTCCATAATTTTCTTTTATGCATTTTCATCACCTACCATTCAATTTGCTCAACTGGCAAAGGATTAGCATTTATTTCGACACTTTCTGCTGTACCATTTTTAAAGTGAATTACTTTATCTGCCATTGGTGCTAATGCAGCATTGTGTGTTACTATTATTACTGTCATATTATTCTCTCTACAAGTATCTTGCAATAATTTTAAAATTTGCTTTCCTGTTTTATAATCTAGTGCCCCTGTTGGCTCATCACAAAGTAATATTTTAGGATTTTTAGCTACTGCTCTTGCTATTGCAACTCTTTGTTGCTCTCCACCTGATAATTGTGCAGGGAAGTTTAACATTCTTCTTTCTAACCCTACTCCTTTTAATACAGTTCTCGGATCTAATGGCTTTTTGCTAATTTCTGTTGCTAGTTCTACATTTTCTAATGCTGTTAAGTTTTGTACCAAATTATAAAATTGGAATACAAATCCTATATCATTTCTTCGATACTCTGTTAGTTGCTTTCTATTACAATTACTTATATCTTTACCATCAATTATTACTCTTCCTTTGGTTGGTGAATCCATCCCACCTAAAATGTTTAAAGTTGTTGTTTTTCCTGCTCCACTTGGTCCTACTATAATTACTAGTTCACCTTTTTCTATTTCAAAATTTGTGTTGTCAAGTGCTCTTATTGTTACATCTCCTGTTTTATATTCTCTAACTATATTTTCAAATTTAATATATGACATTTTTCTCACTCCTTTTCACATTGTTTATTTGTATACAGTGTTGACATTTGTTTTTCTTTTATATTATAATCAGGCCAATATTCCCACATGGATGGATGTATTGTATTTAAATTTTTATCTACAACTTCTAAGTCTGAACAAACTAAGTTCAAATTTTCTGTTGTTATCTTTTTATATGATTCTTCAACTTTATTAGGTAGCCAAAAATCATCTTGATCAGATAGCATAAAATAATCTGCTGTAACAAAACTTAATAATTTTTCAAAATTTTTGTTATATCCTAAGTTTTTTTCATTTTTAATTATTTTTATCCTGCTATCCTTCTGAGCATATTCTTCTAATATTTTCCACGTATTATCTTTTGAGCAATCATCACAAATAATTAAATTAAAGTCTTTAAATGTTTGATTTAAAATACTATCAATTTGTGGTCTTAAATACTTCTCTCCATTATAAGTCGCCATCAATATGTCTACTTTCATTACTTGCTACATCCTTTCTTTTTAATTAAACATTTACGGTAAATAGTTTATTTTTTTCAAATTTCAAATTTACATTATAATTTGGATCTGGAATATTTAATTCTTTCTCCCATTTTTCAAAAAATTCATTTTTTCCAGTCTTATTTGTAATCTCTAAAGCTTCTAACTCGATATGTGGGTTTATTACATTTAGTTTATTATAATTTTTATATAATGAAAAAGCTAAATCTGATATAGCATCACTATAGTCCATTTTCTCGTCCAAATGCCCAACTTTTTCTAAATCACTTTTATTTACCATTATGCATTCTGACTTTATTATTGAATAATTTTGTACTACTGCACCTCTAGTAATATATCCAAAACTTCCAGCAACGTCTGTATAGTCTAAATATCCTATTTTGTCTTTATCCCTACCATATACTGTTCCATTATATTGTGAACTTGTATATTTATATATAATTCTTGGTGAGATAACTCCAACATCACCTCTTTGCACAAATCCTAATAATTGTTCTATAAAGTCTTTTGTTTTTATGTCTTGTATATCTTTTACAAACATTATTTGTTCACTATCTGTTTTTTCTATTAATTGATTTAATGTTTTTATAATATCTTTTGTTTCTATTTCTGTACTAGATTTTACTTTTGGCATATTTGATAATTCATTATATCCCTGTTTTTCTGTAATTTTTTTAGTTACTATTAAATTAATCTCAAAATTTTCGTATGTTATTTGTTCTATATCTTGTCTTAATTTATTTAAATCAATTCTTTCATCTTGTAAATATAACAACATATCTACTTTAGAATCTTCTTTTCTTTCATATACTGCTCTATTTCTTACAATAGCAACTCCAAATTCCATTTTTCCTTGAATCAAACCTTTTCTTTTTAAATGTTCTTGTACTGCATTTTTTCCAGCTTCAAAACAATATGGTTTTGCCTCTGCACTTCCTGCTGTGGAAGTTGGACATGCTCTCCAATGATATAAAATTTTAGGTATATGAACTACTTTCTTTGCATTTTCTACTGCTCTTAAAATCAAATCATAATCTTGACTTCCATCAAATCTCTCATTAAATCCTCCTAGCTTATCCATTAATTCTTTTTTGAATATACTAAAGTGACAAATGTAATTATAACTTGTAAACGTATCAAAAGAATAATCTGGTTTAAAATTAGGTTCATATCTAGTTTTTTTGTTTATATCTACAAATTTATCTTCATCTGTAAAAAGATATTCTGCATCTGGACTTTCATTTATTGCTTTTACTATTTCATATAATGAATTAAATGGTATTAAATCATCATGATCCAATAAAGCAACATAATCTCCTGTAACCATTTTTAGTGCCTCATCTGTATTTCCTGAAATCCCCTTATTTTCTTTTAGCACTTTATATTTTATTCTACTATCTTTCTTAGCTATTGGCTCTACAAAGCTTAATGGTTCAGTACTCCCATCAGCCAAACATAACTCCCAATTTGAATATGTTTGTTTTTGTACATATTTTATTAATTCTAGAAGATATTTTTTAGGAGTATTATATAATGGTACAACTATACTTATTTTAGGCTCATATTTAAATTTATAATTTCTTTGCTTTTTTAATTCTTGCTTTGAAGGTGTATTTT
>ERZ772881.2984-NODE-2984-length-11136-cov-39.017778_pt1 | contig 11136 bp, 13 predicted proteins | sample MGYA00580581_ERZ772881 | MGnify/ENA primary metagenome ERZ772881 (study PRJEB29015, sample SAMEA2737668) | human gut metagenome | biome: human gut; feature: human-associated habitat; material: faeces | place: China | collected 2012 ...
GGAGCACTGATCAGTGAGAAAGAGGTGTGTGAATGATGAAGAAAAAAATAATTGTGATGGTATTTGTTTTGACGATGGCGTCAAATCCGTTTGTTGGATTGGCGCCATTTTATGTTGCGATGGATAAAGGATTTTTCAAGGACTGTGGACTTGATTTTTCCATGGTGGATTTTGATGATTCGAGTGCATCCTGCTCGGCACTGTTAGCAGGAAAAGTTGATCTTGCGTATACAACTTTGGATGCAGCGATCATTGCGGAGAGCCAGTATGAAGAAGATATGTTAGATGTAACGGCAATCGTGGACGAGTCTGCCGGAGCGGATGGAATCCTTGTCAAAAATGATATTAACAGTATTGCAGATCTGAAAGGAAAGACAGTCGGCGTGTCTATCAATCAGACTTCACATTATCTGCTGATGCAGGCACTTGAGACAGCAGGACTTACGGATGCGGATGTAGATCTTGTTAATATGACTTCCTCTGATGCCGGAGTATCCTTTCGATATTCTGTCCGGCGGTCACGCATTCATTGAGAGCACCAAGGACGGCGAGGTGAAGGAGCTTCCCGCAGACGTGATCGTTCTGTCCGTGGGTGTGAAGCCCAACGACGCACTGTGGCAGGAGCTGCTTGCTTCCGGCCATCCCAGCGTCTGGAAGGCGGGCGATGCCATCGCCACCGGCAAGATCAACAAGGCAGTCCTCCACGGCAGCAAGTTCGGCTACAGCCTGAACTGAAGCATAGTAAGGCGCTGTTCTTGCACACCCTTTAAAAAGATACGATAATCAACATGGCAATGCCCGGCTCCAAAACAGAGCCGGGCATTGTGCTGCATATTGCTTTACCAGCTTTTACGGTAAGCCGGGGCGACGTCGTATAAAATCTCCATATCCTTTCTGGTTTTCTCCCGATAGGAAAAAGCCCCTTTTCTCCGGCACCATTCATATTGAGCGGAGATCGCGACCTGAATCCCCAATGAAACAAGCTCAGCTGCGTTTCCCTTGTTTCGGATAATACCGGATTTCTGACAGTTCCCGATGAGCTTGACAAACCAGTCGTTGAAGACATAAACGGCGTCCATAATGCCGATGGAACGCTCCAACTCCGCTTTCAGCAACTCCAGCATAAGCTGGTAACCGCCGCGTTCAGACAGCTCCACGTAATAATTGAACAGAATCATGACCCGCTCAAAGTCATTTTCTGCGGCGATAAAGGAGGAGAAGTCTTCTTTAAACTGGTTCTGAAAGTCATTGAGAATAAAGCCGATGATCTGATCCTTATTGGAAAAAATCGAATAGAAGGTCACACGGGAGACACCGGCCTGCTCACAGATGCTGTTAACGGAGACAGACTCGTAACCCTTTTTACGAAATAATTCCATTGCCGTATCGGCAATCAAACTTGCCGTTTGGTGTTTGCCGGTCATCTTTGTCCCTTCTTTTCAAAAAATCTATGCTTACATTTTAGCATATTTGTAAAGCTGTTTCAAGCACAATGAAATTCTTCGTATGCAAAACACATACATGGTTTTTGTGACAATTTTAGAATGCTTTTCGCCGATATTGACATTTTTCGGCGATAATCTAAAATGAAAACAGCTTAGACATTTAATTAACAAATCAAGGAGGAAAAAGAGAAGTGGCACTGCTGAACTACAAGAAAGGAAAGACCGTGTCCTTTCAGGGGAAGGGAGAAAAAGCAAAACCCGTTTCCCTCGCCCAGTACATTATGCACTATGCCTACGGGGCGAGTGAGCCGACCATCCTGAAGACCGGCGATATCTTGATGCGCGGCTATGAGGGAGCGACGACGGAGGAGAAGCGGGAGTTTTATAAAAAGCTGATGGCTAAAATGGAGAACACCTCCAAGACCGGCAACTACTTTCTCCCGCATGGCATTATCCTAAGCCAAAAGGCTGCCGAAAACGTCATAGACTTTGTCTATACAGTAGAAGTCGGCGCAGGTGCGCACGTTTCCGCAGGCCCCTGTATCTGCGAGGTGGCGCTCAAGAAGTATCCGGAGGGCGTGACAGAGCCGGAGATCAAGGATCTCACACTCTATTACGGCGCGGACATCTATGAGAACCTGCCGCTCGGTCATCATCCTGTGACAAAGGAGGAGGCAAAGGAGATCCTTGCCGACATGCACAAAAAGGGCTATGTCCACAATGTCCTTTACATGTTCGGCAAAAAGTCCGGTGCGTTTGTCATGTGCAACTGTGACAGGGAGGTGTGCGCGGTCGTCAAGGGGACGCGCATCCTCGGGCCGGGGATCAACTGCGAAAAAGGCCCGGAGGTGATCAAGCGCGACAGAAGCAAATGTCTGGGCGCGCAGGAGTGCGGAATGTGCGTGAAGCGCTGCCCCTTCGGCGCAAATAAGATCAAGGACGGCATGGTCATTTTTGACAAGGAAAAGTGCATGGGATGCGAGCTGTGCGTCGCCACCTGCAAGGGCTGCGCCCGGGAGCTGGAGGAGCGCAAGGATTATGGCTATGATGAAGTAATGCATAGGGAGCTGCTGCTGGCCGGAAAGTACGGAAGACCCGAGCTGGACACGGTCACCCTTGAAGATAACAACAGGGAGGAATAAAAAATGGACTATTCAATGCTTCTCTCGCCGATGAAGATCGGCAATCTGGAAATCAAAAACCGCACGGTCATGACCGCCGCCGAGTTCAGCATGGGTCAGGCCAACGGCAAGCCCACGGAAAAGCTCATGGACTACTATGAGGAGCGGGCCAAGGGTGGCGTGGGACTGATCATCCCGGGGATCTGCCGCGTCAACGACATGTACGCGACATCTTCCTTTACCCAGCTTGCGATGAGCCATGACTACCATATCGAGCCGATGCGCGAATTCGTGGGGAGAATCCACAGGCACGGCGCGAAACTCGGCATCCAGCTGCACCACCCCGGCCGTCAGGGCTATGCCAGCAGCGTGAATTCCCTTCCGATGATCCTGCCGCTGGTGGAGAAAAAGCCGGAAATTATGGAGATGCTCTACAAGGCGACGCCTACGATGATGGCGCTGGAGGAGAAGGGAATCTGCCAGCCGGTCGCCGCCCCGTCCGTTTGTGAGCGCAGCTATCATGTCCCAAGCCCGATGCGCGCGATGACAAAGTTCGAGGTCAAGAGAACGATTCAGGATTTCATCGACGCAGCGGTCCGCTGCAAAAAGGCAGGCGTTGACCTCGTGGAGCTGCACGCGGCCCACGGCTATCTGATCCAGCAGTTCCTTTCCCCAAACACCAATCACCGCAAGGATGAGTACGGCGGGAGCTTTGATAACCGCCTGCGCTTTATCAGCGAAATCATCACCGGCATTAAGGCCGCCTGCGGAAAGGACTATCCGCTGATGGTGCGCCTGTCTGCCGACGAGATGTATGACCGGATCGGTAAGCCCGGAAAGGGCTATGATCTGGAGGAAGGAAAGCGGATCGCAAAACGGCTGGAAGAGCTGGGTGTTGACGCGATCAACGTATCCTCCGCCTGCTATGATACTTACAATTATTGGCTTGAGCCCACGTCCTTTGAGCCGGGCTGGCGGGCCTATCTGGCAAAGGCGATCAAGGAGACCGTCAAAATCCCTGTGTGCGCGGCCAACTTCATGCGCTCTCCCGATCAGGCGGAGCGGCAGCTTGAGGAGGGAGTGCAGGACTTTATCGGCTCCGCCCGCACCTTTATCTGCGACCCCTACTGGGTGAAGAAGACGGAGGAGGGACGCACCAACGAGATCAAGCGCTGCATCGGCTGCCTCAACTGCATCGAGAGCTTCACCTACGGGGCATTGAGCGGAAAGAACGGCGAATGCGCGCTCAATCCCGCGGTCGGACAGGAGCGGTTTTTCGCCAACATGCCGAAGGACGGCGAGGGGCGCAGGGTCGTTGTTGTCGGCGCAGGCCCCGCCGGTTTGATGGCGGCGGAGATCATGGCGAGGCGCGGCTTTGCCGTGACCGTTTTTGAGAAAGAAGAGAAGGCCGGAGGACAGGTGAAGACCGCCTCGACCTGCCTGCTCAAAGGTAAGCTCTACTGGTCGATCGAAGACCTGATGGCAAACGTGGAGAAGCTCGGCGTAGAGGTAAAGCTCGGCACGGAGGCCACGGAAAAGGCCATCGCCAAACTCAAGCCCTATGCCGTCGTCATCGCGACGGGCGGCGTCCCGGTAAGACCGCGCTCAATCAAGGGCATCGACCTGCCCAATGTCTGCACTGCGCCGGAGATCATTATGGGTGAGAAGAAGATCAGCGGCAAGATCGTCGCGGTGATCGGCAGCGGCATGACGGGGCTTGAAACAACGGAGATCCTCAACGAGAGCGGAAACCATGTGGTCGTCGTTGAGATGGCGGAGGAGATCGCACCGGGTACTTGGTTCCAGCTGAAGGATGACGAGCTGAGCCGGATTCAGAAATACGACACGGAGTTTATGCCGGGCAAGCGCCTGATGAAGATTACGGAGGACAGCGTGATCCTCGAGGACGTCAGAACCAGTATGCTGACCACGGTGACGGTTGACGAGGTCGTCTTGTCTCTGGGCGTCCGCCCGGTAAACGCGCTGGCAAAGGCGCTTGAAAATCAGTACCCGTATGTGGTAACGGTCGGAGACGCGTGCAAGAGCGGGAGGATCGCGGATGCGGTACACAGCGCGTATGACGCGGTCATGCGCATTAAGTAAGGAAAGAGGGGTTTGAAATGAAGAAAACATATAAGGCGCTTCTCTGCGGCGCGGCGGCTGTCGCGGCGGTCGGTATCGCATACGCAATGGACGAGCGCTTCTTTGAAAAGGCAAAGGATAAGCTTACGGTATTCAAGTGCCGCGCGAACAGCAAAATCATGGAGCAGGCGCTCCCGCTTACGGACGCCATGTTCCCCGGCCCGAAGGTGGTAAGCGGAGCGGACAGCGCAAAGAAGATCCCGGAGGTACTCAAAGAGCTGAACGTGAACAAGGTCATGATCGTGACCGGCCCAACCGTCGGCAGAACCATTGTCCCGCCCATCGCGGAAAATCTTGAGCGCCATGGTATTGGCTACACGATCTATGATCAGGTGGAGGCAAACCCCTCGGTGAAGACGGTGGAGGCGATCCGTGCGCAGTATCTGGAAAACGGCTGCGACGGCTTCCTCGCGATCGGGGGCGGCTCCCCCATGGACGCCGCCAAGGCGGCAGCGGCGCGCGTTGCCAAGCCCAATACGCCGATCGGGAAGATGGCGGGCCTGATGAAGGTCATGATAAAGGTCGCTCCGATCGTTGCCGTCCCCACCACGTCCGGCACGGGCAGCGAGGTCACAATGGGCGCTGTGATCTCCGATCATGACGAGCGCCACAAGTACGCGATCATGGATCCCAACCTCGTCCCCAAATATGCCGTTCTCGACCCGAAGCTGACGGTGTCCATGCCGAAATTCGTCACCGCGACGACGGGTATCGACGCGCTGACCCATGCGGTAGAGAGCTATGTCACGTGGGCGTATAACAACAACGCCAGCAACCGCAATGCGGAGGAAGCGGTGGTAAAGATATTCAGAAATCTCAAGCGCGCCTATGAGGACGGGAACGATCTGGAGGCCCGCGAGGCCATGCTCATCGCCTCCTATAAGGCAGGGCTTGCCTTCAACCACACCGGCGTCGGGTATGTTCACGCGATTGCCCACGCAATGGGCGGCATCTATAACACCGCGCACGGGCTCGCGAACGCGGTCATCATGCCGATTGTTCTGGAGGACTACGGCACGGCAGTCCATCCCCAGCTTGCGCATCTTGCGGAGATTACCGGCGTGAAGACGACCGGCAGCGACGCAGAGAAGGCAAACGCCTTTATTGCTGCGATCCGTCAGATGAACAGGGAGATGGGGCTTCCCACGGGCTTTGACTTCATCGAGCAGAAGGACTTCCCGCAGATCATCAAGTGGGCGCTGGCAGAGGGCAACGGAACCTATCCCGTGCCGGTAATCTACAATGAGGCGCGCATGAGGCATGTCCTCAACCGCATCGTTCTGGAAGCCTGAACATGCACGAGCTGGGTCTGATTATAGACGTCGTCGAGAAGGTTGACCGGATCGCCGAAGAACAGAACCTTAAGAAAATTGATAAGGTGGTTCTTCAGGTGGGCGAAGCGTTTTCCGTTGTCCCGCAGATGATGAAAGCTGTGTACAGGCGTTCCATACCGGGGACCCGGCTGGAAGGCTCCGCACTGGAGATTGAAATCATAGAAGCCTCAGCAAAGTGCCGGAACTGCGGAAGCGTCTTTAATCCCTTCACCTGCGACGCACAGTGCCCCTGTTGTCAGGAGAGCGAATATACCGTGCTCTCCGGGAAAGAGTTCTTAATTAAAGAGATACTGGCTTGTTAGCCGAAGCTCCCCGGGCAGGCCGCTCGGGGAGCTTTGCAAAAAGGAGGACAAGATTGTTATGGAAAATTATCGAGTGATAGAGATCAAGCAGAGCGTATTTGCGGACAATGATCAGGACGCAAACAGGCTCAGGCAGGAGCTGAAGGAGAACAAGACCTTCCTACTGAATTTGATGTCATCCCCAGGCAGCGGCAAGACAACAACATTGAAGCAAACGATTTCCCGCATGAAGAATAAGTACCGTATGGCGGTTATGGAGGCGGATATCGACTCGGACGTGGACGCTGCGGCTATTGCGGATACGGGGATCAGGACGATTCAGCTCCACACCGGCGGCATGTGTCACCTTGACGCCGACATGACCCGGCAGGGATTGAGAAGCATGGGAATCCAGAATGTGGATATTGCCATCCTTGAAAATGTGGGAAATCTTGTGTGCCCCGCGGAATTTGATACGGGCGCGGTAAAGAACGCCATGATCCTTTCCGTGCCTGAGGGGCATGACAAGCCGCTGAAATACCCGCTTATTTTTCAGGTCTGCGACGCACTTATCATCAACAAAATTGACGTTCTGCCATATTTTGATTTTGATTTGGAAAAGGTTATTTCTTATGCGCATATGAGAAATCCGGAGTTAAAGATATTTCCCATTTCCGCAAAGACCGGCGAAGGGGTCGACACATGGTGCGAGTGGCTCAGTCAAGAAGTGAATCTATGGAAAAGTAAATAGGAAACGAATTGATTTCTGCACTTGCTCAGTTTTGAACAAGTGCATTTTTTATTCAAGTGCAAATGCCTATTGAATCGGTTTATACTAGACACTCGTAAAAAGGTTTAATTATAAACCTTTGGAATACTGGCAGATCTGCGATGTAATTGGAATTCGGTTTACCCGTGTGGTCAAGACAGCTTTCTGGATTAAAAGACTTAGAAACACCGATTACCCAACTGTAATTGTGCTTGATTTTTTGAAGTGTTCTCAAATCTTCTCGCCCAGATTTCATAATCTTATATTCAAGGGAACCATCCTTAGGCAAGTAGGCATCTTGCCCCAAACGCTTGTCTCTGACCAGCTCAGCAAACATCCGTTTTTCCGCTTCAACCATATAGTCTTGTATAACGCCGACGGTCAAGTTCTCAAGTTTGGTACCGGGAGATGGACGGTAAACCAATCGAATCATAACTATACTTATATGTGTGGTAGCTTTTCCCCTTGGTTTCCTTTTCGATGATCTCCATTACTTTGGGCATTATCCTTGCCTCCTCAACTATCCATTATTGATAACACTTGCTTAGTAGCTGTGGATAATAGCTATATGCTATGGCTTAAATTATAAGCGAGTTTTTTTGTTTTTTTAATTCTATACCCACCAGGACAACAGATAGCACAAACGCTGAAAAATCAGCAACAGGCCCCGCTAGCAATACTCCCATAATTCCGAAACGAAGCGGGAGCAGCAGGGTAAGCGGAATCAAGAAAAAGGTCTGCCTTGTTAATGCCAACAGAGCACCTCTTAACGATTTTCCTATTGCGGTAAAAAAGCTGGAAGAAAGCAACTGCACACCATTTACCAACACCATGAAAAGATAGGTACGCATGAACAAAACAGCAAATTCAAAATACAGCTCGTCCCCGTCTCCGAATAGTGAAATGATAGATTGCGGGAAAAATTGAAATGCGATAAAAGCAATAGTGGAAACAACAAGATTCCACTTTATTGCAAGCATGTAAGCCTCCCGTACCCGATGATATTGCCTTGCTCCATAGTTGAAACCGATAATCGGCTGTGTCCCTTGCGAGATTCCTACAACAATCGCAAGGATTATGGCATTTGTTTTCATAACAATTCCGCAAGCTGCCAAGGGAATATCCGTTCCATATTTTGTTAATTCGCCGTAATAAGTCAACGAATTGTACTGAATGATTTGAATCACGGTAACTGCAATCTGGTTTGAGCTGCTGCTGATTCCCATGCTGCAAATTTTCATGCTTTCTTTGATGTCCAATAAAAACGACTCTTTTTCAAAATGGATTGTTTGGAAACGCCATAGATAACGGAGTGCGAGTATGAAGGAAAAAATTTGCCCAATAACTGTTGCCCAAGCTGCGCCGGCAATTCCCCAATCGCAAACAAAAATAAAAATGGGGTCAAGAATGGTATTGATAATAGCTCCCACAACCATGCAGACCATTGAATACTTTGGTTTTCCATCTGCTCGAATCAAATTGCTCATACCATTCGTTACAATGAGAAACGGCATTCCAATCAATGTTATGCTGGCATACTGCTTTGCATATGGAAATACATCTGTCGTTGCCCCAAATGCCTTTAGGAGCAAAGACAGAAAAGTTTCTCCAACCAGCAAATAAATAATTCCGAAAATTCCCATCAGAACAATACCATTTCCCGCTGCTTTGGCGGCAGCTTTCGGCTCTTTGCATCCAAGACAGAGGGAAACACGGGAAGCACTGCCAATTCCGACCAGTAGTGCAATGGCAAGGCAGATGGTAGAAAACGGGTAGGCAACATTGGTTGCTGCATTTCCCAAATAACCGACCCCTTGACCAATAAAAATCTGATCCACAATATTGTAGATTGAGCCGACAAGAGACGCCACAATACTGGGAACAGCAAAATTTTTCAACAGCTTTGGAATTTTTTCATAGCCCAGAGGATTTTCAGTCATTGAACTCCTCCCCCTTTTTCTCTATATGGAGTTCCGATGTGATATTTCTGCCCGCCTGTATTAAGAAATCCATAAAAAGGTTCTGCTCGGATTCGCTCATACCTTGCAATAAAAGAGCTTCTGTCTTTTCACATACCGTCTGCACCTCATCAATTACAGACAGCGCACGTTCCGTAGGATACAGCTTACACGTCCGCTTATCCTTATCATTTGGGGAACGCATAATCATTCCCTGCTTTTCTAATGCCGCAACTGTCCGTACAATATTGCTCGGATGAACATAAAACATATCCATTAAAGAATCCTGTAAAATGCCAGGCGAACGACAGATTTTAATCAAAAACATATATTGGCTGTTGTTGATTCCAAAGGGGGCAAGCTGTTTATCCAAATAGATTTTGTAAAATCGGTCTGTTACGGAAAGCCATTTTAATAGTTGCATAGATATATTCCTCCTAACCACCAGTATTATAACGCAATATGCGTGCGCACGCAACTACATTTAACATTATATCTCCCGCTTTGTCCTCCTAAACACAAATCAATTCTACATCAGTGATTATCGGAAACGTGTACGGCGTATGCTGCCCAGTGAACATCTCCACGGAACACATCGAATTTTCACGGCTTCGCAAAATGGAAAGTGTCACCTTATGAACAGCCCCTTGCCGAGAGAAAAATAAATCGCTGGAAACGGGAACGCCCCCGGCACTGTGCGTCTGGCACAGTGTCGGGGGCGTTTTTCACAAATGCAAACTATCCTCGTTTTAGCTCAATACCGACATTGCCGTCTTCATCGATCTGTAAGGTCATGTGCTTGATGTGCTTTTCATAGAATTGCCGCCGTTCAGCCGGAGACATATCAATGCGTGTATTTCTCAATGCAGCGTCAAACATATCGTTGACATTCAGGTGAACGGAGTTGTCAATCCAGCGGTACATTTCCTTGAACAAAGCGTTCTTTTTGATGTCCTCGCTATTGCCGGAATAAAAGTCATCCAGATAGCAGTAGAAGATACCGGAATCAGCAAGGGCTTCCTTCATGTCCGGTCCGCATTTCTCGCGCTCAATCATAACAAGGAAATGTGCATCTGGCAGTGACGAGATCAATCCCCAGTAATCGGAATCGCTGGACACGATAACGAAGGAATCCACATCGTTTTTATACGAAATCAATGCCGTCCGTAATGATAAGCTTGTGCCCTAACGTCAGATATCGGTTAATCTGATCCCTATACGGGGTAGTATCGAACGGCTCGTTGGATGGACCTTTCGCCTCAATATAGCCGTAAACACCAAGCGAGATGCGATCCTGTATTCTCCAGTCAGGCCGCCCCATTCTTCCTTGATTTCTCGGCTCAAGAATGATGTCGAAAGTACCTGCCGGGTTCAAGTCATGCGCTATCCTCCTAAACATTTCATGCATAGGGACGCGAAAAGAAAGCTCGGCTGTGTGCTGCCCTCCATGAAGAGCAGCTCTGTATTCGTTTTGGTAAGCCCGCAAATAAGCTCTGACGCTCGCATCAAACGGCATTTATTTCTCACCAACTTTCCGATAGCATTCGATGATACCTATACTGAAAAACCCAAAGCGACAGCTACTCGTCAATCATTTCCATAATGTCGTCAACGGTGCAATTAAGAGCCTTGCACACTTTGCATAGGACATCAGTGGTGACGTTATCCCCATGTGTCAACTTGTTCATTACATAATGACTAACGCCAGCCATTTCCTCAAGATCCTTCTTCTTTAGATCTCGGTCTATTAAGAGCTTCCATAATTTTTTATAACTCACAGTCATATAGCAAACCTCATTTACTTTATTGCTTGTGCCAATAGTATTGGGAGTGCCGCTTTTCAACATATAAATCTGTATTTTGATAATTATATCACAGCCCGCACAAAAAGTCCACATATTTCAACAAATGTTTTCGTTCGAAAACTCAATCAAGGTATAACGTCATAAGGACATACAAACCCTTCAATTTGGCAAATATTAACCTGCGTTTCTGAGGGAGTTTCTATGATGTCAAATCTGCAAATCTGTTTTTCGCACATTGGGCTTTTCCTTCGGGTTGCGCCATCATGTGGATGATGATAGAA
>ERZ772881.2985-NODE-2985-length-11131-cov-5.496750_pt1 | contig 11131 bp, 13 predicted proteins | sample MGYA00580581_ERZ772881 | MGnify/ENA primary metagenome ERZ772881 (study PRJEB29015, sample SAMEA2737668) | human gut metagenome | biome: human gut; feature: human-associated habitat; material: faeces | place: China | collected 2012 ...
GCACGGCCGTCTTCCTCTGGCTTCCATGTCCACGCTTGAGAGGATGCCATTTTTCGCATGGGTTGCTTATGTAAATTCAGAATTTTAGAGCTTAAATATGAGAAAACAAAGTTTTTTGAAAAATTTCTTTGAAATTAATCGATTACAAAAAAATATACTTAACTTTGCAATGGATTCCTTTTTCTGAAGCCAAATGGATGGAGCTTTGTTAGGCTGTTTATTCATGATCTGGTAAAAAGAGATGCTCAAGAGGAGAGTCTTGGAGAAGGATATTTTGATAAAGGCGTTTTATCTGACGCTTTGTTCTTGACGTATAGAAACTTCGCAAACTTCTGATCCTGTCAAGGAACATGGCAACGATAGATGTCCAGAGGTGTGTAATCACCAAATCGATGGTATACCTTATCATAATGGTATATCAGAGATGTGATATACATATCGGCGTGGGCTTCTGCGTTGCTCGTTCTGACAGGATTGGGCAATGCGAAGGCCTCTATACGTGGAACGGGTAGCGAGAGTTCCACGCTTTTTTCATATCCACCCTACAAACAATATGGATACGTTGACTAATGTAGACATCCGACGGAGCGGTTACCTAACTCCGAGTGCTCGATTAACCTCTTGCACGATCTCCAGTGAGACTAATATTGGGGTGTCGGTAGAGAATGCTTCATTCAAATTAACTGCTCGGTATATTCTTAGGGGCCCTTATAGTCGGGAGCAAAAGGTTCATGATTGGTTGAAAGAGCAAGGTTTTGAAGTTTATATTCCACTTCATTGCAAAGAAGTTGTGATCAATGGTAAGCGCAAACGCGTTAAAGCTCCGTTACTTCATAATTTCATTTTTATCCATGCGAATCGTACGGACATTGACCTTGTAATGAAATTATCATCAAATAAATACTTTTCGTATTATTATGACCATTTTAAAATGGATTCTTTTGGAAAAAATCCTCCTTTAACTATCCCCCAACAACAAATGGACAATTCTATTCGTTTAACTAGCGTCGAAAGCGATCACATACTCTTTGTGACTCCCCAGAAGTGTCACTTTGAAAATGAAAATGGTGATTTTGTCGAGGTTACTAATGGTTTGTTTGAAGGCGTTAAAGGAAGAGTCGCCAGAGTGAATCGTCAACGTTGGATAGTTGTTGAACTTGATAGTATAGGTTGTGTAACTACGGCATTTATACCCAAAGCTTTTGTAAAGAAAATTATATGATCTGATGAATTAAGCCTTCAATAAGTGTAATGAAGATTTAATACACCTAACAGAAAAATGTCAGTTGTGGAAAACTTATTCAAAAAGCATTGCCCAGCTTCTATTTACTTAACTTTAGTCTTACTCACGTGTACTTCTCCTTCATTGTCCATGAATCATACATGGTCATTGGAGGAATGCATAGATTATGCTTTGTCGAGTAATCCTGACATTAGAATTCAAGAGCTGGCTTATGAAGACAAGACAATAGACTATAATACTGAGAAAAATGGGTGGTTGCCAAAAGTATCAATGGGTTCCACGCAGTTGTTCACTTTCGGTCGAAGTCTAACTTATGAAAATACCTATTCCAACACCAGTACACGACAAACGACATTTTCCCTTAGCGGTGAAATGACACTGTTCGATGGTCTTCGTCAACATTATGAAGTGAAGATGACAAACAACCTTATGAGGCAGGAAGAATATCTGCTGAAGCAGACAAAAATGAATCTGGCCATGAAGGTAGCTGAGGCTTACATGCAGGTGCTACTTGACTTAGAATCTTTAGGCATAGCCGAACAACAAGTTAAGATAGATTCTATGCAGACTTCAAGGATGAATCACCTTTTCGACCACGGAAAAGCAAGCTACGTTGATATTACTCAGCAGAAGGCAACCCTTCAGAATAGTATAGCCAAGTGCGTTGAAAGCCGAAATCAGCTTCAGATAGACCAGTTAGCCTTGTGCCAGTTGATGAATCTCCGTGATTCTACTACAATAACTATTGTTAAGTTCGAAGAAAAGAATCTAACATCCATGTTGCCAGCCAAACCAGATGTAATCTATGAAAATGCCATCAGATATTATCCGGATATTTTATCACAGAAAGCGGCAATATCTAGTTCGGAGAATAAGATCAAGGTCTATCAGTCTGAGAATTATCCTCAATTGTCTTTAGTGGGGGGAATCGGGTCAAATTACTATAAGACGAATGGTCTGTCGAATGGATCCTTTGTCAATCAGATGAAGAATAATTTTAGTCAGGAAATACAGCTGCAGCTTACCATTCCCATCTTCAACCGGTTCTCCACACGTAATAACATTAGGAAAGCCAATGTTGAGAAGACTGCGAATGAGTGTAGGCTGATGAAAAAAGAACAGGAGCTGTACAAGGAGATATTCCAGATTTATGCCCGTGCTATAAATGCTTACAGCAATATAGAGAGCTACTCAAAAGCGGTAGAAAGCAGTATGGAAGCTTTCAAATTGATGTCAAAAAAATATGAATGTGGTAAAGCTACTCAAGTCGAGTTCGATGACAGCAAAACAAAACTTTTGAAGTCACTAAGTACTCGTATTCAGGCTGTATACGAATACATCTATCAATGCCGTCTGCTTGATTTCTATCAGCAAAATCCTGCTTAGTAATAAACAACAAAAACTCTGACAATCAATATGGAAAATATTTTTAAATATCTGGACCGTATCGACTGTATGAACTTTCTTATCCTTCATAGGGCTACGGGGTCACCAGACGAGTTCTCACGTAAGCTGAAAATCAGCAAACGACAATTGTTCAATGACATGGGTGTCCTTAAATTGAAAGGAGCGGACATCAAGTATAACCGTACTTTAGAGACCTATTATTATGAGAACGATTTCAATCTCGAGATTTCTATAAAGTACTAATGTAATCAGTTTAGAAATCATGAGTAATCCACAAATACTTCCGGAGGAATGGATAGCAGATTCTCTGGAAAACTATTTATCTAAGCGTCACTCCAAGACGAACATCATCTATGTAGTGGTAATGCTATCTGTTGCCGTGTTCCTGATTTTGCTGCCATTTATTTATGTGGACATCTCCGTTGAAGGATCCGGTGATGTTAGGCCATGCGAAGAACGCAATACGCTGTCATCCCCGGTAACAGAGATTATTGACCGAGTATATGCAAAAGAAGGTGATTTCGTCAAGAAGGGACAACCAATATTAAGATTCAGAACGAACTCCACCGATACTAAAATTGATTATCAGGAAACAAGATTGGATGACTATCGGAGCCAGTGCCATGACCTGGAGTATCTCGCCAGAGGTACTCGTCCCAGTATGTTTGAAGCTCCTAATCGTGAACAGGAGTATATGAGTTTTATTGCACAGACAAACCAGATAAAGTCGGATATTCGAAATTTCAAGACAGAGTGGCTGCGTAACAAGGCTTTGTATGATGAGAAGATGATAAGTGAGGAGGAATACAATAAGTATTATTATCAGTATCTCGACAAAACCAATGAGTTGAAAACTACAGTCGAGGGCAAACTGGCAACATGGCAGACGGATCTTAACAGCCTGCGTAATCAATTGCGTGAAACAAAGTCTAATATAAAAGGAGATGAGATTGACAAACGTATGTTCATTCTGAATGCACCTGTATCCGGTACGCTAGAGTCTTTCAGCGGCATCTATCCCGGCATGCCCGTACAGGCTGGGACCCAATTAGCAGTAATTAGTCCACAGTCCTCGCTGTACGTAGAGACTTTTGTAAAGCCGAAAGATATAGCTTTTATACGGCAAGGCATGCCAGCAAAAATCCAAATTGATGCTTTTAACTATAATGAGTGGGGTATGCTGGAAGGCAAGGTAGAAAGTATCTCGTCCGATTGCGTCATAGACCAGCAAAACAATTACTTCTTCAAGGTTCGTGTCAAGTTGGATAGGAATTATCTTACCTTGAAGAAGACGGGTAGGAAGGGATTCATTAAAAAAGGCATGACAGCTATCGTTCATTTTATGGTTACGCGAAGGTCTCTATTCGAGCTTCTCTACCAGAGTATGGACGCTTGGGTTAATCCGACTCAATATATAAATAACGACAAAGAACAAAATAAATGAACTCACATATAAAGATCAAACAACAGGATATAACCGATTGTGGAGCAGCTTCACTTGCATCAGTCTGTGCTTATTATGGGCTTCGTTTCCCTGTTGCGAGAATTCGTCAATATGCCTATACTGATAAGAAAGGGACAAACATCCTTGGCTTGGTAAAGGCTGCAGGTAAATTGGGATTTAGTGCGAAAGGAGTCAAAGCTAGACTGGAGGCTCTTAAGATGATTCCTCTGCCAGCCATAGCGCATGTGATTGTCAATAAGGTGCTTCTTCACTTCGTCGTCATATATAAAGTCACCGACAAGAACATTGTCTATATGGATCCTGGAGATGGGGAGATGCACAAGAAGAGCATAGATGAGTTTAAAGGGATGTGGACCGGCATCTTGGTTCTTATGGAGCCTAATGAGACTTTCCACAAAGGTAAGGAGACGAAAAGCAATTTTTCAAAGTTCATAGCACTTTTGTCTCCACATCGTAAGGTAATGTCTGAGGCTTTTTTCGGAGCACTTATCTGTAGTATTTTAGGACTGTCGACTTCAATATACGTAGGCAAAATTACGGATTATGTATTGGTTGACGGAAACTTGAACCTTCTTCGTCTGATGAGCCTTGTTATGATAGCAATTCTGGTTCTGCAGGTGTTTATCGGGGCGATGAAAAGTATTCTTGCCTTGAAAACAGGTCAGTGTATCGATGCCTCACTAATTCTCGGTTACTATAAGCATATCTTGAAGTTGCCGCAGCAGTTCTTCGATACGATGCGTGTGGGTGAGATAATATCGCGTGTAAATGATGCCGTTAAGATTAGGACGTTTATCAATGATGTGTTTCTTAATTTGGTTGTTAATGTTCTCATTTTGATAGTCACAGTTGCCGTGATGCTGATATATTCGTGGAAGCTTGCTTTGGTGACATTGTGTGCTGCACCGTTCTTCTTCCTGATTTTCCTTGGTTTTAACAAACTTAACAAGAAATACATGAGGAAGATAATGGAGAAGAGTGCTGATTTGGAGTCACATTTAGTTGAGTCACTCAATGCCATAATAACTATCAAGCGGTTTGGGTTGGAGAATTTTGCAAATCTGAAGACGGAGAATCGCTTTGTGCGACTTTTGAGAGATACTTATTCGGCTTCCTTCGGCTCGATTCTGACGAGTAATGGTCTTAGCTTTGTATCTACAGGCATAACAATATCCGTATTATGGGTTGGCAGCTCGTTCGTGATAGACAAGCAGATTACTCCGGGAACATTGATGATGTTTTATTCCATTATTGGCTATGTCCTTAATCCGTTGGAATCACTGATCTCCTCCAATCAGCAGTTACAGGATGCCAATATCGCTGCCCAGCGCTTGTTCCAGATTATGGATCTTGAACAAGAGGAAGCAGACGGTGGTAAAATTGAATTGGAGAGTGATATGATGGGTGATATTACTTTCGAGAATGTTGCCTTCAGATATGGTACCCGTAAAGATGTGTTTGACGGACTTAATCTTACCATTCGTATGGGCGAGCCTACTGCAATAATTGGTGAGAGTGGCTCTGGAAAGACTACGATGATGTCTATCTTACAGCATATCTATCCAGTTAACGAAGGGCGCATCCTCATTGGTAAATATGATATTGCTCAGATTACAAACAGCAGTCTGCGAAAACATATTGGTTCAGTGCCCCAGCAGATAGAGCTGTTTCAGGGAACGGTGTTGGAGAATATAGCAGTAGGGGATTTGGCACCAGATGTGCGGAGAGTGACGGACCTGATAACAGAGTTAGGGCTTGAAGATTTTATCAAAGACTTGCCGAATGGTATCAACACTTACATAGGTGAGCATGGTGCATCGCTTTCCGGCGGTGAACGTCAGCGTGTTGCTATTGCCCGTGCATTGTACAAGGATCCCGATATTATCATCTTCGATGAAGCCACATCTTCACTCGATACAATGTCTGAGAGATATGTAAAGAAGATGATAGAGAAGTTAGCCTCACGGGGTAAAACCATTATATCAATCGCCCACCGCTTTAGTACGATCAGAGATACACAGCATATCATTTTGCTGGCTAACGGTCAGGTCATTGCTGAAGGCACTCATAATGAGCTGCTCAAAGTTTCCGAATATTATCGACGCCTTTGGCATGGGCAGTGTGATGAAATTGACTAAAATTGAAACCAATGTTTATAATTGATGATCTCAGAGGAATCCACAAGATTCACAAATTGATTAAAGGGCAGCAGACGGGCTCTCCTGAGGATCTTGCTTCTTTAATCTGTGTATCCCGCAGGGAACTGTATTACATCATAGAGGTATTGAAGAATATGGGGGCAGAGATAAATTACAATAGAAAGAAGCAATCGTTCTGCTATACAAATGCGTTCGATATGAACCTGTCTTTATGCGTGAGCTATATCGGAGAAGATGAGATGAATCTGCTTGATGGAGGTACTATTTGTTTGAAAAACAAACTACAGCAGGCTCTTCCGTGCAGAAATTTTGCACGGAACGAAAATTCATCAAGGAAAATTTGCGGAGAGTTCTTTTCCTTCGTAAATTTGCAAGCGTAAGTAGTCGACGACTTATATGAACTCAAGTTTAATTAATAATCTTAAGACAATGAAAGAAAAACTGATTGCAGATCTATCTGTTCAAGAGATGATGGAGACAGATGGAGGAATGCCTTGGTACGTTGGATTTATGCTCGGAGGTCTATTTTGGGACTTGATTGGTCACACAGGATCAACTATTGATTCCTTTAAAAAAGGGGCAGATAAGGCTAATCGTGAGTGGAACAATAAGTAAGAGCCATACTTTAGTGGTCTTTTGCTATTAATAAACAAGTTAAGAGCATGTTATGAATAACAATATTACTGAACTCACTGCTAGTGAGATGAGAGCTCAGCAAGGTGGATCTTTGTTTAGCGACGTATACGAGCTCTTCGGATATGTTGCTGTCTGGCACGCAAGATGCTTGATGTATAACAACAATGCCCCTTCCGTACTTGCTTATAAATAAATACTAAAGAGGTCTTCGTGTTGGCCTGAAGGAACGTAAGGCCAATATGAAGACCGAGTTGTCCGGCAGGCAGATGGACATAACTATGGGGATTAACCTAATTTTTAGTCCTTGATATGCATAAGCAACTGTATTGAGCAGACACGGATGGCAGTTACAACGAAGCTGTCAATTCGATAAAATCGACTGGGCAGTCATCTGAAAGCGATCTTTGAGACACTGAAACTGTCACATATAGGCACTATAAGAGCTTTCCGCCAAGAAATCAGTTTTGACAGACTATGGAGGAATGAATCAGATATGTGCAGTTCGTGATAGATGTACTGTCTTGGGTGGGGCGCATGTGAGGGCTCAAATATTTCGATTGCCTGCACTTGCATCTGCAGTGCGGACAACAGCCTATCTGCCAGCCTTTCTCATCGCAGATCTGCAATATGGCTTCTTCTTCCGATACTTGGGTACGGGAGTTTCACCAAGCCAAACCTGCACCTTGCGCACCTTGTCACGGTTGGACGGCGAGAGTATCCCGTAATGACGTATGCACCCGAATGAAGGTCGAAGTATGTGCAAGGAGAACAGATTGAGGAAGTCGACTGCCTTCATAGTCATCTTGCAGTGTTTGCCACCTTGCCGGTAGTTCTTCCAGTCGTATGTCACCATGTCGTCAGAGGTATAATCCAGGACACGCGAGTTGCTGATCGCCACTCTGTATGCGTACCGGCCGATGTCTCGAGCACCTGGCTGACACACCTTGGCAGGCAGACGGCTGTAGACACCCCAGCTTTTAGCCAGGCACTTCTTGCAGCCACTCTGAGGCATAAACTCATTCGTTTCACTTTAGGTTGGCTGCCTCAAATGAGCGGAGTCCACAATCATAGATGACCGAAAGCAAAGTCTTGGAGTACAGTTCACATACATGAAGCAGAAGCCTCTCTTGTTCTATAGACCAGGATACGGGGCAACTTACGTTTCTTTCTTCGGTATGTTTATACAGAAAAAAGAGGGTGTTAACGGTCCTTCCACAACGTGGAGGACCGTACCCTCAATCAGTATATAAACGGAAGATTAACACAAATGCGGCGCTGAAGGCTTTAGCTTTTTCGTGCCACGAAAATTAGTACAACAAATGATCAGAAAACGCAAGTTCTATTTATTTATATCTATTCTGCTAGCGACGATACCCTTGGTTTTAATCAAGACTTATCGTCCCTATATTTATTCGCACAAAATAGAAGATTTTCATTTAGCCGATACTATACCAAATATTTTTGCAGTGCCTGCTTGTCTCTTTTTAGGATATGCCATTAAGGCTAATCCCTCCAAAAATATAGGAAAAGATATATTTGAAATAATAATAGGAGTTGTAATTTACGAGTTGTTTTTTTCCCTTACCTTGGATATATATGATATGATTGCTTCCGTCATTAGCGGAATATTACTTTATTTACTCTTATCCGTATTTTATAACAAGTAAGGTCTCGTTGAATGTTGGATATGACGAGTGAAACGCAAAAACTAACGATAAGTATCGCGAGTGCTAATATTTATTTTAGCTTAATATTGTCTGTTGTACCAGCCTTTTTGTCTGCGAGAATGAGGGCTACTCTGTTTCGAATTGCTGCTATTGGAAGCGTAAGTCCGGACCTGTGAAGCCAAGGGGAAAATCTGATGAGGGGTTGATATCAGTTAACTTGAGGAATACGGGGAAAGACTCTTCCACACATGACAGTGGCGAGATCGACATCGAATTCCCGACTGATATCCGCATTTGTTTCAAAGGAGATGTTCCGACAGGTAAGGTTATGAATTTGGTAACTCAAATCAGTGCAGCCCATAGTAAGACCCCGAAGAAGTCTACGCTTGTTAGATTTTGATAAATTCTATAGGACAGAGTCCGACATTTGTACTTAATTTCTGGATAATATCTGATATTATCCACAAGATTCACAAATTGATTAAAGGGCAGCAGACGGGCTCTCTTGAGGATCTTGCTTCTTTAATCTGTGTATCCCGCAGGGAACTGTATTACATCATAGAGGTATTGAAGAATATGGGGGCAGAGATAAATTACAATAGAAAGAAGCAATCGTTCTGCTATACAAATGCGTTCGATATGAACCTGTCTTTATGCGTGAGCTATATCGGAGAAGATGAGATGAATCTGCTTGATGGAGGTACTATTTGTTTGAAAAACAAACTACAGCAGGCTCTTCCGTGCAGAAATTTTGCACGGAACGAAAATTCATCAAGGAAAATTTGCGGAGAGTTCTTTTCCTTCGTAAATTTGCAAACGTAAGTAGTCGACGACTTATATGAACACAAGTTTAACAGTTTAATTTCAATTACAATGAAAATTACAACAAACGGCTATCTGACAGAGATGTCAGTTTCAGAGATGGTCCGTGTCAACGGTGGAGAGACGAAAAAACAGAAGCATGAGAAATGGGCAAGGACTTGCATGTCTTGCCATCTTGGTGGTTCCGTATTCCAAACCTTAGGTCATATTGCGATTGAGATCTTCGGATAATATAATTTTCGACTCAGATTCCGTAGCCATTGTATTTAAATAATACGATGGCTTTATTTAAGTGTAATTTATAAGAACTATAATAACAAGGAAGGTATGTCACAACTCAGTAAAACAAAAACTATTGAGAAAGTTGTATTTTTTTTGATACTATGTTTAATCGGGTCCGTATTGATATCGGCTCCTTTTGTCATGCTGACTGTTAGTAAGAATGGCAATCATGAAACCGAACTAATTTCTAATTTAATGATATTAGCTTACTCTACATTTATTCTATTAGCTTTATACTTTGAGATAAGATAGAGAAACTTGATCTATGGAGTCTCTCTAAATGCACTTTAAAAGCTAAGGCTGTAATTATAGCAGTTGTCTTAGGAGTCTTGTGGCAATTAGTTGCTTTGCTAATCTGTAAGATTAGCGGAGTTGCGTCTCCTTTCTTCTCTATTCACGAAAGTGCCCTATCGCTTATCTTTTCAACTATAGCTATGGGATTATTTGGTCCGTTTATAGAGGAGATGCTTTTCAGAAAATGGCTCATTGATATGATGGAAAGAGGTGGATTTAAACCTGTTGTTATGATTATTGTTAGTTCAGTCTTGTTCTTTTGCATGCATCTTGGCGACATTTTTATGAGAATCGACACATTGATTTTTTCTATACCGATTACCTACATTTATATTAAGTATCATGATGTTAGGTATTGTGTCATAGCTCATTCTGTTTGTAATTTGACGGGTATTTTTATCCCTTTCTTCTCCTGATATTTGATATTTTTATTAATTAGTGTTTGCTGAATAATTATAACTTACTGATTGTTAGATAAATATTTGCTATTTGATTCATCTTTTTCACATAGAATTAGTACCTTTGTAGCAAACTTTTAGAAAACCTCTAAAACGAAAGCGTAATATAACAGGAGTAGCAAGGACGAACTCACAAAAAGGGTAAAAGACGCTGCAATAAGAAAAAAGTGATTAGCTTTGTTGTGTCAGACAAGCTAAGGCCAGTTTTATGAATGGAATATAGATTCCAGTTTGTAGCGTGGCTCCGACTCCTAGTAGACAAACGATTGTGCCGTAGGAGGCCTTATAGAAGATTACATCTGTCCAGAGGATTCGGGTCTGGCATTTTGCAACAAAAGCCAATCACGATGACAAAGGTAGAAAGAAAAAAGCGAATCAGCAAAGATCGCGAGTTCAAAGTTGTAAACTTTAACTCGGGTGGTATCGACTGTCTTTTTTAAAATAAGGTTGACACCTAAAGTCAACAACAATGAAAAAGACCACAGGTTTGCTCCAAACTTCATTGGAGCGTACTCGTCTCCAAAAGGAGGTTTATGAGCTAATTCGGATCCAAGGAATGAGTTGGGAAGCTGTAAGGAAAAAAACAGGCTTGGGAAAGCATACAATCTCCCGTTATCTTCGTACCTTTGAGGCAGACAACCCGCAATTGGCAGAAGATATGAAGAACAAGAAGACAAAAGAAGACGTTGTTCCGGAGG
>ERZ772881.2999-NODE-2999-length-11083-cov-3.475154_pt1 | contig 11083 bp, 10 predicted proteins | sample MGYA00580581_ERZ772881 | MGnify/ENA primary metagenome ERZ772881 (study PRJEB29015, sample SAMEA2737668) | human gut metagenome | biome: human gut; feature: human-associated habitat; material: faeces | place: China | collected 2012 ...
GTGAAACTCCGCCATTTTGCTTGCGCAAAAACGTTCTGTCACTCAAACACCCCGCGGGGGTGTTTGTTGCTAGCGCAAACGCGAATTTGTCAGCCTAATTGCTTCTTGATTTCAGCTTTCACTTTATCCAAATCACTGCAAGTCAAGATTGGAATTAGCCGGTTGATTTCATCAACGCTCCTATCCCACCACTTGAATTTAAGCAGCAATTCAATCAGTTCATCATCAAAGCGCTTTTGAATCGCTCTTGCGGGGTTTCCAACGACCTTTGTATATGGTGCAACATCACTGCCCACTACGCTGTTTGCACCAATGATCGCTCCGTTTCCAATGTAAACGCCGGGGAGAATCACCGCATTTTGCCCAATCCAAACATCATTTTCGATAACAGTATCTCCTTTTAATGGCATATCCGCCTTTGCAGGCGGTAACATTTCCCACCCCTCCAAGGTATAGAACGGAAATGTAGAGACAGCGTTCATCTGATGGTTTGCGCCGTTCATCACAAACTCAACCCCGGCGGCGATTTGACAGAACTTCCCAATGATGAGTTTATCGTCATTCCACTCGTACAAATGTGAAACATGACTTTCAAAATCCGAATCGGCAATATATGTAAAGTCTCCAACAATAATGTTCGGATTTGTAATTGTCGGCTTCACATATATTTCTTTGTCATACCCTGCAATTGGATGGATCGTATTGGGGTTTGGATGTTTTCCGTCTTTCATCTTAATTCCCTCCTCAAGTTCCGATTTGCAAAACCGGGAGCCATCTTAATCAAACAATGTTCTCAGCCATGCCCAATGCCTCAAAATGATAACGCGGTTTGCCCACGCTTCTTTTGCCATACTCGATAGCTTCTTTCGGGCAATAGCAAATACAGGCCATGCAATGCGTACAATTTGACCCCCAGACAGGTTTATCCTTATCCAGACGGATGTTATTCAATGGGCACAGCTGCACACATTTTCCACAGCCGATACAGGCATCACTTACCGTAAAGGCATCCGCCTTGACGATTCCCTTGTAGAAAATGGGATTTACCGCACCGCTCATAAAGCGGTCATACAAATTATTTCGCGGTGCGGGAAATTCCATCCCATTGCGGATACAGTCAATGATGCTTCGGATAGCGGGCTTTGCGTTCTCGACAATCGCTTTTGCTTCCTGCTTGTCCGGTGCCGAGAACAAAGCAATATAATTTTCCGGCATAACGATTTGGGCCGTGCCCATGTAGGTAAGGGCTTTCTGTGCGGCAAACTCCTGGTTGTACTTTGCTGCATTGCCGATCTCGCTGCCGCAATCCATCACGAACCAGATGCGTTTAGCGCTGACTAAATCCACTTTTTCAAGCCAGTCGGAAACAATATGCGGAATACGCCAAGCATAGGTGGGCGTGACCAATATTACATTTTCCTCTGTCTGAACAGACGAGGTGTCTTCCGCCTTGATGCGCTCATTAAGATTGAGGCAATCTGTTTCAAGCGCGGACGCGATACATTTTGCAATAAATTTGCTGTTGCCGGTGCCGGAATAATACAGAACCATGTTCAATCTGCCTCCATATCTCCGCACAAACGGTCTGTCACAAGGGCCTTGCAGCGCTCCCGGTGGGCAATATGCAGCGGATGATTTTGGAATGCTTGTAAGGCATCCGCATCCCGCAGCTCGGAATAGAATACGAGATCGTACTCCCCGCCGGCAGTGTTTGTATTGATTTCTGCGCAGCGGAGGCCTTCAATATGACCGACCATTGTCGCAACGGATTTTTGCAGGAACGCCAGTGCTTCCGCTTCTTTGTGTTCCGCTTTAACCGTGTCAGTGTATTTCCAGAATAAAATGTGACGGATCATAGCAATTCACTCCACAAATTTAGCCATGTACTTCAGATTTCGAACAAAATGTTCCTTGTTCTTTGGAAAACAATCACGAATATCCGTGGTTGGGCTGTCTGCAAACTTGTCTTCTCTACCAGCACTTTCCTAAATCTGACGCAATGTAGGAGTCCACATACGCACCATCTTTCAAAGAAAGCATATACAAATTTCCATGAATTCCAATGATCGTTCCCTCTTGACCACGATACCGAACCCGGACGTGATCGCCGACGCTAAATTGCAAGCCCGACATTTTACCAGAATCTTTATCCGTAAGCGCACCGAAGAATAACGCACTTAAAAGACCGGGGCGCTTATGTTTGCGTTGTGGTGTAATTTCCTCTGATTCTTCATCACACACTCTCTGCAAACGAATCCCCTGATTTTGAGCAATTTCAAGTACCTTTCGGCGAACATTGTCATTACCAGTTTCAAAGTAAATATCATCCAACTGCGTTTGCGAAAAAGTACACGAAGAAGTTTCCAGAATCATATACAGCCCTTCATCGGCTTCGCATTGGGAAAGTTCCAGAATTTGCTCAGCAGTGAATTGGATACCGGCATTGGCAGCGCGTTTCATTAAGCGCCCGGCTGCTTTTTCATCCAAAATATCCCGCGCAACATCTACAATTTCTGCCGGGTTCACATCCGCATTCAGCATTGCATCGGGCAGCCTTTTGATTTGGGTAGAAATAGCCCAGCCGTAAAATTTACTGTAATATTCTTCCCATGTCATAATCTGCCCGCTTTCTGCGCTTATTCAACCCCCAGCGCCTTAAACACTGCGTCCTCAGCATTCTGGTATGGGATCAGCTGGAAGGCCGTCATCAAATCTGCCGGCACCGTGGCGAAGTCCACCATAGACACAGCCGGCAGCAGCACTTTCTTCGCACCGCAGTCTGCACAAGCCTGCAAGGTGTTGGCCAGTTCATCTACTTTAATCAGCGTGCCTCCGATGGAAATGTCGCCCAGCACAGCAAGACTGCTCAGCGTCGGGCGTCCGATGGCAATGGAGCACAGTGCGATCACCGTGGGCAATGCCAACTTTTCCGTCATGCCGATACCCTGCAGATCCTGATAGTTGACGATGTAATCCTTTGCCGTGGTGCTGATGTTGCCGCTGATATGCCGTGCATTGGCTTTCAGGAAATTGAAGGCAGTGTTGGCGGCTTCCTTCGCCTTGCCATCACTGCCAAGGCCGGTCTTATCAAACTTGCCGCTGCCGGGCAGCATCTGACTTTCCAGACGGAACGCGCCGATCATGCCGGACTTGCCGCGAGAAATCGTGTATAACTGGCCCGGCGCACCCATGCCTTCAGGAATCAGCGTATCACCGCCCTGCTCCGGCACAGAAACATACTTTTCCTCAAAGGTTTCGTTATCAATGTAGGAGAAGTTCACATCATAGAACTCCATGCCGCCCAGCTTCTTCAACTGCTCCTTGACACGACGGCGCATCTCCAGCGAGAGACGCAGCACTTCTTCCAACTCGTCTTTGCTGAACTCGCCGTTGGGGTACATCAGCTTCAAGTAGCCATCCACCATGCGGCGCACGGCAATCGTATCACGCTGGTTCAGGTTCTTGCCCAGCTTGAAATACTTATCCAGCGCATCGCCATATTGCACCTTGCGCAGCTCGCGAATGAATTCCGCCATGTAGTCACTGATAAAGCCGTAGCTGTTGGTGAAATGCTCCGGACGGAATTTCGGGATTTCCCAGCCGGGCAGGTAGCAGTGAATACGGTCAAGGAATGCCGTGTCGGTGCCCATCTCCGGCGGGAACGGCTCAAACAGCGTGGAGGTTTTCAACACAACGTCCACGCTCTGGTTGATATTGCCCACAAATACCATGGAGGCAGAGGCCGCCTTCTCCTCTTTGCCGCGCGCAAAGGAGCCGGACGCCATGTAGTCCTTCATGATCTGCACGCCGTCTTTGTCCTTGAACTTAATGCCGGCAACCTCGTCAAAGGCAACGCAGTCCCACAAGCCGACCAAGCCCACGGTCTTGCGCCCCATGTTATAGAACAGGTTGGCCACGGTGGTCTGACCGCCGGAAACCAAGATACTGTTGGGCGAAATTTCCTTATAGATATGGGATTTACCGGTGCTGCGAGGGCCAAGCTCACACAGGTTGAAGTTATTCTCTATCAACGGAATCATACGGGTCAGCAGCAGCCACTGTTCACGATAGGTAAGCGATTCAGGCTCATAACCGGCAGAACGCAGCATCAGGCCCAGCCATTCTTCCTTGCTGAATGCCTTGCGTCCTTGCCTGATCTCATCCAGATCGACATGGGGCATCTGGATAGGTGTCACGCGGTTGATGCGGATCGGCGCAGACTTTTTATCTTCCTCGATAAATTCATAGCTCAGCTGCACAATGCACCAGATGCCGCCGCAGAGCAGGCGGTCATACTTCTGCGGGTATTCGTCCTCAATAGGAATATCCTTCACGCCCAAGTTCGAGAACTCGGCCAGATACACATCCTTGCGCATATCCAGATGCACCGTAACCATATCAATAATGGTATGGCTGCCGTTCATCTTCAGCAAGGAAAGAATCTTCTGTGCTTCATCCGGGCGTACAAAGTTGTCAGAAAGAATCTTCTTTACCGTTTCAACGCCGGTTTCAATAATAGCCGGGTCATCACTGCTGCAATACTGCCCCAGCAGGAATTCCAGCACATAGACGGGCACATTCGCGCCCTCTTTGATTTTCTTTGTTAAATCCTTGCGGACGATGCGGCCTTGGAACACCGTTTTCAGCCGTTGCTCATAACTCAGCCCCGCCATGCTGTCGCCGCCAAGATCATACATGGCACGCTGCACTTCATCGAACAGGATTTCATAGGCGTGCTGAATTTTTTTGAACTTCTCGTCTGCATCCGCATCACTGCTTACATCAGGGTGGTACTCCTTTGCCAAGCGGCGGTAAGCGGACTTGATCTCATCCGAGGAGGCCGTTTTGCTGACGCACAGCACCGCATACAGATCCGCATTATCGCTGAAATCCGGCTGCGGTTCCTTGGCTGCACCGGCAGCGTTATCCTGTGTGGGTTCGTCGTTGCCAATCTCGCGGCTGAATTCACTGTATTTATCATCCAAATCAGGCATTGTACTATCCTCCGTCAATTTTTCGGTGCTTCAGCAGGCATCAGGGTCTTTAAGTAGGGCAGCAGCTTTTCACGGTCATAGCCGCCGTTCGGATATTTTTTCATGATCTCCGAAACAAAGCAATAGGCAAAACTCATAAACTCCTGAATCAAATTATCAAACTCGTCTTTGCAGTTTCCCTTGATGGACATAATCTGCGCAATCTGCCAGAACATCGGCGGCTGGTCCCCCTGTGGCGTCATCATCTGGCTGACCAGCTTCCATGCTTCACCATGGTTTGCCATATCCAGCACAAATTCTTTAGCGGTTGTTCCAAGCTCCAGGCGGTTTTCGGCAAAGACCATTTCAACTTCCAACAACTTATCTTTTGCAGGAATGTTCCCGTACATGATAATATCCGTAATCGTTTTCCCTATCAGCATGGATAATAACAGCTGCGGGTCATCAATTTCCCGCCCGCCATCGCTGCTGTTCAAAAGGTGATCCCAGATCACCTTCATTTTCTGGATGTGTTCCATAGAGCTTCCGCTGCCCCAAACATCCACCTTGGGCGGTGGGGCATGCATTGCGCGCTCAACCCCATCTGATGCCCGGCTCAAAAATCGCGTGCCGATGGTTTCTACACTGGATTGCAGCGGCCCGCAGAATGCAAAAGCCGCAATAAATCTTTGCAAGGGCGTGGTCAATTCATCGTATTTGCTTTGCGGAGTCCGGCATTTTTTCAGGCAGCGGCCCAGGCAAGTCCAGAATTCACCACACTCATCAACATCAACCCACCCCAGCGGGATCAGCTTCCTTACGTCTGCATCGGCACCGGTGGCCGCTTTAAAATCAGAAAACCACACACCGTCCGTGCCGCTGTTGATGATGTAATCCACCAAAATTTTCCGGTGGTCGTTCCAGGTATGGTCATTGCGGTAGATCTCCGCACAAACAGCCAACAACACCTGGGTTGCACCGTAATAAAGTTCTTTGGGGTAATGCACCCCATACGAACTTTCAGCAAATTTGCGCACACTCTTAATCCATTGTTCTGCGGCCTTTTGTGCTGCTTTATAGTTCTTTACCTCAAAATTTTGGATTTCCGTTTTTTTCTTTTTCTTTGCCTTAAAGTAATCGTGAACCAGGTGGTAGGTCATATAGTTCCACATGTTAAATCCACGGCTCATAATCGTTCCTTCCTTGCATCAGAAGCCAAATCCGAAGTCGTCCGCCATCGCAATGTCCATGACGACCTGACGGCGCAGCACCTCAACCGAATTTTTATCATCGTAGGCTACCAGATAATACGGCTTTTTGTTGTCGTATTTCTGGTTCTTGAAGCTGAACCGCAGGCGGAACATCCGCTCCGCCGCCGTCTCGCCGCGCTTGTCAGCCACCACGATATTCTCATTGGAGATGCGCTCGTTATCTTCTCCCACAAAGTACACGCGGAAGGTCGTCTCGCGCACAGTATCGCTGATCGGTTCATTCTGCATAAAGTCCAGCGCGGTGATCAGGTTCGTGATCTTCTTCAAAATGCTCACCAGCGTCAGCTGCACCGTCGTGGTCTCCATGCGGCCTTTCTCCATCCGCACGTCCAGCACAGGCACGATCATCTCCTGCGGGCTGGAGCCGCCGTGGACGTAGTTCTCGCCGCCGCCCGCCACCTTGAACACATTGGCCGCTGTCGGGTAGGACACCGTCAGCGTGTTCGTCTTGGTGTTCAGCACCGTGGCCATCGGCAGGCTGGCGACACCGGGCTGCGCAATGGGGTCAGCGTCCACAATAAAGCGGCGGTTCACAAACGCCGTTTTCGGGGCGGTGTTGGGAATCTTATCGCTCTCCGCCAGCGCGTGGCGCTTGTACAGGAAGCCGTGATCCGCCGTGACGATAAAGTGCAGCGTGTTCGCGCTGCCCGCAATGCGGCGGATCATGGCAGCGATCTCCTCCACAGCCTCGCGGCAGGCAGCAAAGACTTCGTCCTCGGTGTTGGGCTTGTCGCCGCGCGCGTCAATTTGGTTATGATAGATGTACACGACTTGCTTGCCGGTAAAAACCGCCCGCAGGTCGTCTTTTTTCATGGTCTTCAGGTCGTCAAACTGGACGCACCCGCTCTGCGGCACGCGCTTTTGCAGCACGGCCTGCCGTTGCGCCAGGTTCTCGCAGGGCATATCGTCGATCAGCACCTGATACTCCGGCGTCATCTCCATCCGCGTATGGGGCAGCAACGCCGCCATGCCCAACCGCGTGTAAGACGGCAACACGCCCAGCCGGGGTGTCAGCTGCACAGTAGACTTCGGGTCCTCGGCCAGCAGGGCGGCAAGCTCCGCGCCCACTTCATAGCGCATGGCATCGGAAATAATCACCACGGTGCGCTCCTTGTTGCCGGCCACACACTCCGAGAAAAAGTTCCGCTGCAGCGCCATTCTGCCCATGCCGGGCTCCTGCGGGAAATCCGTATTCCAAGCAGGGATGATTTTTGCCAGATATTCCGTGTTGTAGATATTCTCAACCAGTCCCTGCAATTTGTCGTAGGCGGCTGGCTCGTCCAGCTTGTCGTAGGCCGTGTAAAACGCACGGTACTGCGCGTCAATTTTGTAATCCTCGCGGTAATACTGCGCCCAGACGTGCTCATAATCTGCCGGGGCGCGGTAGTGGGCAGCGCTGACGATATGCCACGCGCTTTCCAGCATGGCATACTGCACCGCCAGCTTGCGGCCAAAGTGGGTCTTGGCGCGGCGCTGGCACAGCTCCGGGATGTTCTCGCCGTTCAGCGCGGCGGTCACGTCCTCGGCTTGCAGGCGCTCGGTCATCCACCCGGTCAGCAGGTCATCCACGCAGGGCAGGCACTCGCAGTCGGTCAGCAGGTCATGGGGCAGCTTGGCCAGCGCAGCCTTGGCGTGCAGCGTATCCTGCACAGCGGCGGCCATTGCGTCAAAGGCATCACCGTAGTTGACATTGTTCATCATGCCGTCCATAAAGGCCAGCACACTGCCGGGCTTGGCAGCGGCAAACGGCTGCCATGCGTCCGGGATGACCTTCACGCTGTGGGCAAGGCTTGTCACAAACAGGCTGATTTTCAGCTTGTCCACATTCGGCGCGGGCACGGCAAAGCCCAGCTCTGTCTCACAGTGCTTCCAGAACACCTCATCCAGCTTGTACTTTGCCAGCTCGTCCAGCTTGGGGTTGCCGTCCGGGGTGTCGGCCAGCAGGATTTCCCGCAGCGCGTCCTCAAACTGCGCGGTACGGCACTTGCAGACGGTGCAGAGCAGCGCTGTCTCCACGGCATCCGTCGTATACGCTGCCAGCTTGTAATCACAGAACCGCTGCTTGCGGGTCTGCTCGCCGACGACCTTGGCGTATTTCTGCAAGACGGCCTTGCCCTCGGCCCCAATGCCCAGATCGGAGCACAGCAGCGAGATCGGGTCGGCATGGAACTGCTTGGAGTACAAAATCGTATCCTCCAAGTGGTTCTGCTCCACGGGGGGCTTGGGGAACGGTGCATAGATCAGGTAATTGCTCTGCGGGTCCTCGCGTTCCAGCAAAATCTTGGTTCTGAACTGGTTGGTAGGCGTCAGATGCCAGATTTTTGCATTTTGCAGCGGCATAGCGTCCACATCATCGGCAAAATAGCCGTTGTCATCGTACCAAAACACCAGCCTGCGCCCCTCGGACGCAAACTCGGTGTTCAGCTTATCCACGATTTGATTGTATTTCAGTTCAGACATAGATTTTTCCTCTTACTGTGTGTATTTTCAGGCGCAGATTTGCCCTTCCTTGCAGCACTCGTAAATATATTCCCGCGACTGATAGTAAACGTCCGTGTTGTAGTTGCAAAGCACGGCATCGATCCATGAGGTATAAACTTCCACAAGGCGGTCAACCACATGGTCGTAGTCGTCATCGCAGACATCCTCGATCAGACTGCAAGTGTAGAACAGGTCATTGTTGTTTTTCATAGTTTCTCTCAAATCTTCGCCAGAATTGCCTGTTTTTTGCCGTCGGCGCCGGTTTGGACTTTGTCGTAGTTGACTTTTACGCCGTCGTCGAGGTCGATGGGGATGCGGGCGAGGGCGATATGACCGAGACGGTCGTCGTAGTCTTTGCACTCTTTTAACTGCTTGACGAGCTTTTCTTTGCGTTTGGTGGCTTGGGCGACCTCGCGGCTGGCGCCGTGGGCGATGGCATCGTCCATGCGGGCAATCTCGCTCTCGTAGACCTGCTCCATCTTGTACAGGTAGTCGGCGCGGACAAGACCGGAGGTGTCGGCGTTGTAACGGTGCATATAAATCAGCGCCTTGAAGCCGTTCTGTTTGCCGCTGTCGTACAGCCAGTAGATGGGGCGTTTCTGGTAGATTTTTACATGGTCGGCGTAGAAGCCGTTCAGGAAATAGTTGCGGATGACGGCGCGGGGGCTGGTGCCCTTGGTGCCGAGGGCGTTTGCAATGAAGGCGAGGTTATCTTCCAGGGTATCGGTACCGTACACAACTTTTACAAACTCCACAAAGCGGCCAACAATATCATCGGTGAAGTATTCTTCGTCGGTGATGGGCAGCACGTTGTCGCTATCGGGCATAAAGGTCACGTGATCGGGATCGGGCATCTTGGCCAGATAGTCGTCGACCGTGGCGCCCTGATCGGCCAGGACCAGCCCGTCCACATCCAGCGAATAGCGGCCAAACATGCAGCCCACGGCATAGCTTATAAGCGAGGTGATCTCGTCACGCTTGGTGCGCACGTATTTGTTGCCCTTATAGCTCTCGGGGATCTCGTCGGCGGTATCAAAGATGCGCGCCACCGAGACGTACTTATCCTCGACCTCGATGGGCACTTCACCCTCCATGTTGTAAATTTTGGCGAAGATGCGGTTGAGCTCCTCCTCGTTAGCACGGAGCTGCTCAAAGCGAGCATTGACCTCGGCCTTACGAGCCTCGTATTTATCTTGAAGTAATGTGGCCATGGTGGGCCGTCCTTTCGATATTGTTGAGATGCCGGCAACGAAGAAATAAAGCGTGAATCAAATCAGGGCCATCACACAACCAAGCCCGCACTCCACGCCCAGCGCGATGAGCAAAACCGAATATCCCGTATGAAGATAACTTTGTGAATCACGGCCCCGAATGCGACACATAGTTATTAGTCGTCTTTCTATTGATTACGCGGCTTACAAGGACATTGCTCCATGCACGATTCAGGGAATATGAACTCGTAGCCGGGTTCGAAGAAAGCCGCCCTAAATTTCGTGCAGGCATCGTAAACGTCGTCCACAACTTTCTTCCCGTTTAAAGCAAGTTCTTTAAAGTCATTATCAAAATGCTCTTCATAGTGCTCAAGGGACAGCAAGTTATGCATTAGTTTGTTACGTAATTTGACCCACAACCTCACTTCAGCGAATAACTCAGCTGAAAAAGAGCTGCGCACACAAGACACATCTGCGTTATATAGTCTTTCAACACACTTGATCTTGGTCCCGATTGCCAATTGGTTGCTTCCCTTACGGCATTTGCCGCCATTAACGCAATATTTGCAGTTCCGATTATATTTGTCTAACACTCGAAAGAAACGATTCTCGAGACACGAATAGATTAGCCAAGCGGCTTCGAAGTAGAGCCCTCCCTTAATCGATTCATCAATCTTATTTAGGAAAAAATCATGCATCGTTGCCATATCGCAGCGAACGTCAATAGACTCATTTTGCTTCATTTGGTCCATCCTCTACTAAGAGTTTGGAAAGAACGACGGGCATCAATCTCCTGGCGTAATCATCAGCTATCTTCTCAAAAGGAATATTCCTATACGATCTCGCAAATATCTCCTGGCTATTACGTGGGTCTTGTCCCGAAGCAATTGCATTGATCAACTTGTCCTTAGAGAACTCAAGAAGTGACTCGCGCTGTGCAACATGGCCTTGAAACTCCGTTGCGGAAGAGCTGACAAAATAGTCATGATGGCCTATCTCGTGTAGCGTTGAATACACACAATATAAGAAACAGTCAGGCAATAAAATGCCGTTGAACTTCCGCGCGGAGGTTTTCGCACTCATAAGAACCAACTCATATGCTGCCCGAGACGCTATCTGCGCTTTCTCCTTTTCTTCAATTTCAAGC
>ERZ772881.3003-NODE-3003-length-11065-cov-2.374841_pt1 | contig 11065 bp, 10 predicted proteins | sample MGYA00580581_ERZ772881 | MGnify/ENA primary metagenome ERZ772881 (study PRJEB29015, sample SAMEA2737668) | human gut metagenome | biome: human gut; feature: human-associated habitat; material: faeces | place: China | collected 2012 ...
AAGTCATCCTGGACCTTCAAAAGGCATGGAATGCCGCGTGCGCCCTTACGCTGGCCATGGATGGGGAAAAAGATATGTCCAAGACAGTTGACGCCTGGAAAGCCGCTATTAACGCCGGTCAGAACGTGATGTCCCTTCAGCCACCCGCCTCAGAGAAGGAACAGCAGGCTTTGGGCCAATTCTTTTATAAATCAGTATTTCTTCAGTACAGTAACTTGTCACCTGTGATTCACCAGCCTGATTCCCTGTATGTGCGGGTAAGTGAAAAGCTTGCTTCGTTAACAGAAAAGAAGGAATTCACGCCCCTGATTGAGACCATTCTTTCTTTTTTCCATACGATGGCCCAGCCGGATTCCTACTTGAATGAGGAGGCACTTTATCTTCATTCAGAACCCATGCGTCAGAAGATACGGAAAGAACGCCTTTCCTGTGATCCGGATGAATCCTGACTTTTTACACGGAAGAGCGGATTGCCCGCCGGGAAGCCTTTTCCGCAGAATCGTCTTTTCTACTTGAGCGGGTACAGCCAGCCGACGGTGCAGGTGAAGATGATCCACAGAAGAATGTTGAGGGGCAGCCCTACTTTCACGAAGTCCTTGAATTTGTAGCCGCCTGCGTTGTACACGTAGGTGTTGGTCTGGTAGCCGATGGGGGTGGAGAAGCTGGCGCTGGCGCCGAACATGACGGCCAGGATGAAGGGGATGGGGTTGGCGTCGAATTGCAGGGCCATTTCATAGGCCAGCGGTCCCATGACGGCGGCTACGGCATTGTTGGAAATCATTTCCGTCAGGATGGAGCAGATCAGGTAGAGGCCGGAGATGGCGACCAGGCAGCCCATGGGGCCTATGTTGTCCACCACGCCGAAGGCGATGGCCTTGGCTAATCCGGTCTTGCTCATGGCTTCCCCCACGCACAGCATGCCCAGAATCAGGAAGATGATGCCCCAGTCCACCGCCTGGTAGGCTTCCTTCGGCTTGACGCAGCCGGAGATGACGACGATCAGGGCGCCGATGAACGCGAGGTAGAAGGGGTTGAAGCGCGCGAAGAACTTGAAGAATTCCCCGTACTGCTCAAAGGAGCCCAGCAGCCCGATGAAGATGAACAGCCCCATGGCCAGGATGGCCCAGCCCTGCTTGCTGCGGTTGTGCGCGTCCGCGGGGCGCTGGCTCAGGGGAATGATGCGCTGCTTGGTCAGGATGCGGTTCATCCCTTCCTGCGGGCCTTCCAGCAGCAGGGTGTCCCCGGCGGCCAGCTTGGTATCCGGCCCCATGTCCGTGATGTTCTTGCCCTGCCTGTGGATGGCGAGCACAAAAATGTTGAACCGCTGGCGCAGCTTGAGTTCGGACAGGGACAGTCCGGCGAATTCGGAATTGTTGGCAATCATGCCTTCCACGATTTGCACGTCGCGCTGTTCCAGCGTTTCCAGTCCGCGGCTGTCGTCCCAGCCCAGGTCCACGCCCCTGGCCTCCCGGACCTGGTTGACTTTTCTGGCATTGCACAGGAAGAGGATGCGGTCGCCCTCCTCCAGGTTGATGTGTTGCAGTTCCTCCTGCATGGAGAAGCCCTTGCGGCGCACTTCCACGATTTTGGTGCCCAGCAGTTCGGACTGCATGAGGCTGACGGGAGTGGCGCCGATGTGCGGGGAGTCCGCGGGGATTCTGACCTGGAGCAGGAAGTCGCGCTGGATGCCGCCGGGGAGCATGGTGGACAGGGTGGGGCGGGACGGGAGCCATTTGCGGCCAAAGGTCCAGAGATAGAGCAGCCCCGCCGCCGCGTAAATGAGCCCCATGGGCGTTACCGTGAACATCTGGATGCCTTCATAGCCCAGTTTCTGCACCTGGCCCAGCACGACCACGTTGGTGGAGGTGCCCACCACGGAGCAGGTGCCGCCCAGGATGGTGGCGTAGGAGAGGGGAATGAGGAGTTTGGAGGCCGCGATGTTGTGGTCCCGGCAGAAGGCCAGCACAATGGGCATCAGGATGACGACCACCGGGGTGTTGTTGACGAAGGGGGAGACCATGAACGCCCCCAGCGTGATGACCAGCAGCGCGGTCAGCTCCCGGCCTTTGGCTACCTTGTTGAAAAGCTTGGAGAGGTCCCCGATCAGCCCCGTCCTTTCCAGGGAGGCGCTCAGGATGAACATGCAGACCACCGTCAGCGGGCCGCTGTTGGCAAAGCTGGACAGCACGTCCCGCGTGCTCAGTATCCCCGTGAGCATGAGTACGGCGGTTCCTGCCAGGGCCGTGATTTCCACGGGCATCCATTCCTTGATGAAGCAGATGAACAGGAGTAGCAGCAGGATGCCCACAATCCATTGCTGGGTGGCCGCTGATTCCAGCCAGCCCATGACGGAGGCGGAGTTGATGTTGAGAAGAGAAAGCATGTACTGAAAGTTGAAGGTGCAGGGAAAGGGACCAACTCTCCTACTTTCCCGGCCTCTTTCTGTCAAGCCGCAATAATTTTCCGGAAAGGGTTTGAAAAGGCGGCTGCGCTTTTTTATGGTGGCGGCGCCGCATGGATTCCCCCATAGTAACAAGGTTCGCCCCCAGCCCTACGGGCCGTCTCCATCTGGGGCATGCCCTGGCCGCGTGGGAGGCCCGTTCCCTGGCGGACCGTTTTTCCGGAAGGTGCGTGCTGAGGATGGAAGACATCGACCGGACGCGGTGCCGTCCGGAGTTTGTAGGGGGCATCCTGGAAGACCTGGACTGGCTGGGCATTCGCTTTGACGGGCCGATGATGGTCCAGTCTTCACGCTTCAGCGCTTATGAACATGCCCTCCAGGCGTTGAAGGACCGCGGGGTGCTGTACCCCTGTTTCTGCACGCGCCGGGAGATTGCGGAGGAGGTGGCCGCCATGGGCGGCGCGCCGCAGGGCGGCCGCGTGGACGTTTATCCGGGAACCTGCCGCCTGCTTGACAAGGGGCGCCGGAAGGAGCTTCTCAAATCCGGCAAGCCCTTTTCGTGGCGGCTGGACTGCCACGCCGCGGCGCGGATTACGGGCCCCCTGCTGTGGCGGGACATGCGGTCCGGAGACCAGGTCTGCCGCCCGGAGGAACTGGGGGACGTGATTCTGGGCCGCAAGGATTGTGCGGCCAGCTACCATATTGCCGTGGTGGTGGATGATGCGGCCCAGGGCGTCACCCATGTGAGCCGTGGTGAGGATTTGTTCCCTGTGACCGGCATTCACCGGACGCTCCAGGCCCTGCTGGGGCTTCCAGTGCCGCAGTGGTACCATCACCGGCTGGTGAAGGACGCCTCCGGCAAGCGGCTTGCCAAGAGGGACCGGAGCCTGAGCCTTCAGGAGATGCGTGCCGCGGGGATGCGTCCGGAAGACGTGTTCCGCCTGATGCGGGAGAGTTAGGGGATGTTCATTCCCGTATTTCCGGAGTATCTTCTTGGCGTCTTCGGCGGCTTCCGTCAGGAAGGCCGGGTTCGGGAGTCCGGTTGCGTTTTTTCCGCGGTGGGGCGGCTTCCGCGTTTTCCGATGCAGAGAAGGCATGCCCAGGCCGCCGCCATGGTTAGCAGAAGAAGGGCACAGAAGGTCACCAGCAGATTCAGGTGACCCAGCGGGATAATCCATGCGGGCGGCATGATTGCCGTTCCCGCCAGTACCTGGGGAAGCCAGTTGAGGGCAGCCTGGGAAAGCTGGGTGATAAGCGTGAAGGCCAGCCCAGCGGCCAGCGTGAGACGCACCGCCGGAAGAACCGGGCGGAAGGTTTCACGGACGTTTTTTTTCATGGCCCATGCCGTTCCGGCGAACAGGACCGCAAGGAGCAGGGGGGCCAGCAGCGCTGCGGAAGGAATGCTGTTCCAGTAGTTCCACGCACAGAGGGGGGAGACGGCCACCAGGAGGCCGGCGATTTTAATCAGGAGGCCCCGGTGTGGCGGGGCGGGTGCCGCAGCGTGGTTCATTTCCGTTAATCGGGCCAGACGTTGCCGGGCGTGCTGCCCTGGGTGATGACGACTTCCTGGCCTATTTTCAGGGTGAAGTTGGGCGTTACTTCCTGCTGGACTTCCACGAGTTCGTTCGTGTCCTTGAGCTTGACGCGCACGCGGATCATTTTGGTGGCCTCCACCCTGCCGTCCACGATGGAGCCGGTGGCGGAAGCCAGTTTGGAGGTGCCCATGCCGATGATGCCCGCCGTGCCCGCCATGTTGGCGAAGGTGCCGTCATCCGCGGAGGTCAGCACGTTGATTTCCTTGATGCGGACCACGTTGCCCAGCTTGATGGTCGTCACCTTCCCGGTGGCGATTTCCAGAGTGCTTTTTTGAGTGCAGGAGAAGAAGGTGGGGAGAATGAGAAAAACGGGAATGAATTTAAGCAGATTCATGATACACGTATGTTACTACGTTGGGAAAAGGAGGCGTTTTTCAGTGTGCGGGCAGAATTGTGTACGTGGCCAGGTACAGCAGCAGATGGAGGGAGGCGAGGGCCAGCACCTTGTTCATGCGTTTGTCCGCAGGCGTTTTGCGGATCAGGAGCATCAGGTAGCCGCCGAAGAGGATGGCGGGAATCCACATCCACCACGTATGGGAGAGGTTCAGGTGCAGGGCCCGGCTGGACGTGGGCAGCGTGATGTAGGCCGCCAGGATGAAGGCCTGGGCCATGGCGCGCGCTTTTCCCTCCCCCAGCCGCACGGCCAGCGTGCGCTTGCCCGTGGTGAGGTCTTCCTTTCTGTCGCGGATGTTGTTGACGGCTATCATGACGGCGCACAGAAGGCCGCACTGAATGCCCACCACGATGCCGGCGTTGTACACCGCCAGGGATTCCACCAGCGTGCCGGGGACGACCGGAGCCGTGCCTATCTGCACCAGGATGGTTCCCAGGACGGCCACCAGGCCGAAGAAGAGGATGACGAATATTTCCCCCAGACCCTTGTAGGCCAGCGGCCATGGTCCCCCCGTGTAGCCGTAGGTGAAGTAGAGGGACGGAATGCCGATGGCGATGATGGGCCAGCCGCGCAGCTCAATGAGGGGGAGCGCCAGCAGGCACGCGCCCAGCAGGAAGGCGAGGCCGATGATCATGACCGTTCCGTGGGAGAGCGCTCCGCTGGCCGTCATGCGCACGGGGCCGGTGCGCCGTTCCGTATCGGCGTGCTTGGCGTGGTCAATGGCGTCATTGAAAAAATTGCAGGCAATCTGGAGGCAGAGGCAGGAGGCAAGCGTCAGGAGGGCCAGGGCCGCGTTCCAGTTTCCGGTCAGTTTCTGCACCACCATGCAGCCTGCCCATACCGGAATGAGGGAGGCGGTGAGTGTTTTGGGGCGTGCCGCCAGAAAGGCGGAAGTAATGATGTTCATGAGAGAGCGGAAAGAAAGGCTCCGGAATCAGCGGAGAATAGGGCCGAGGTGGCGGAGGGTTTCCTTGATGAGGGAGACGTGCCACTGGCCGGGCGCCGTCTCTTTTTCCCCCAGGTAGCCGTACACCAGGCAGGAGCCGAGCTGGGAGTAAAGCAGGCGGGAGACGGGCCCCATGGGTCCCATGCCCATGACGGCAATCGGCCCCTTGGGTTTGGTGAAAAGCTGCACGCCCGTCTGGATGTCCGAGGCGAGGCACGGGGTGAACGCGAATTTGACGATGTCCGCCTTGTGGGCGCGCGCCCGTTTTTCCAGTTCGCGCAGGTAGTCCACGCCCGGCGTGATTTGGAAGTCATGGGTGGAGCCGATGACGATGACATCCCGTGCTCCCGCTTCCATGATTAGTTCCCTGGCATGCCGCATGGCCTTGATTTCAATGTCCATGGCGGTGGCGTACGGCATGTAGGCACGGATCAGGGCAAAGCGCTCCTCTTCCGGAATGCGGCGCAGGCCGCCTTCTTCATGGCAGCGTACAGTGACCAGCAGGGGCATCTCCGGCCTGAACTCCATGACCTGCTCCGTCGTGAGTTCCGGGGGAAGGGCATCCACGCGCAGTTCCACCCAGTCGCACTGGTCTGTTAAATCTTTTCCTTTCAGCGTTTTCCACAACTCCCATGAGGTGACGGACGCAACGATTTTCGGCGGATAGGTCTGATGTTCACGTACAATCTGCTGCATACATCCTACTATTCCAGTAAAGAAAGGAAGGTCAATCTTCTATTGAGGTGTTCCTCCTCATTTTGCGTCCGTATTATGTCAGTTCCCCAGCCTTGTTCCTTCCGGAGCTGTTTGCCTTAATCCTGTGCCAATCCTATTGTGCGGCTCCCCTGCGAATGGCTTGCGGGGCGCCAACGCCGGCAGCCATTCAGCTATCCGGACAAGATTGTTTCATAAGGTTCCGTTTTCTTTTCCGGCGGAGGGCGTTATTTTTCAATCTCCAGATGTTAAGAACATATTGAGAAGGGAGGGCAGGCTTGAAAAAGGCGGCCTGACGGCGTTACGTAAAAATCTGTGAATATGTTTTGGTCAGCGTTACTGCGAATGGGGCGGAATCCTTTCTGGGCGGCTTTGGATGTCGTGCTGGTGGTAAAGACGGAGGAAGGGGCGTCCGGCCATCCGGAATGGTCCTGGAAAGCGTATGTTCCGCATGGCGTTCCGGTTCATGAACTGGTTCCCGTAGACGTTCCTTCTCCGGGAGGGGACCGGGATGGGGCCTCTCTCCGGGCGGAGAGGCGGAAAGCGGCCCGGGTGCTGGGGCACCAGGCGGCTTTGGCTCTTGCTTCTTCCCGTAATTTCACCCGTTTCATGGTCGTGGAGGAAAATTGCCGTTTCAGGCTCCCGGTAACGGGCACCATGGCGCGGATGCTTGGGCAGTTGCTGAATGGATGCCGGGAAAGAACAGCCTTGTTTTTAAGTGAACCGCATCTTTCTCCCCATATTGCCTGCTCCGTGGCGAATGGGGAAAAGTCCGCTCTATTGCGCGTATCGGATATGGCTGCCTCCGGAGCGTATGTGATGAACCTTTCTTTATGTGACCGTGTTCTTCCGGCGCTTCCATCTGGTCAGCGGGTCTGGCCATGGCTGAGGTATTATGGTTCCCTGGAAGAATGGTTTGCCCGGTATTTGGGCCGCTACGGGGATTTATATGCCCTTTCCCCGGCGCCTGTTTCCTGCGGGGTGGGAGCGCCCATGCCCGCCCTCTGCAAATCCATGGGACACTTCAATAACGCACGTACCAAATATACGGATCTGTCCTATCTGGTAAATCCGGCGATCAACTCATGGCGCTGGCTGAAAAGCCTGAACCTTTTTGCCGGAAAGAAGGGGCTTCCGTGAAACCGCTGGAAAGCGCCTTGTGCCGGCAACGCCATGTTTCCGGTTGCGGAGCGGAACGCTTTCGTCATTGGGACCGTCGTTTTCCGGAAAACAAGAGCCCCGGACCGCAGAACGGCCCGGGGCGTCTCCCTTCATGGATGAAGAGAGGGTGTTAATGGTGCATGCGGCCTAGTTGGCCCCTTCGTCGCACAGGATTTTGACGAAGCCTTCTTCCTGGAGACGGGTGGCGCCGCAGGCGAACTTGGCGCGGATCTGGAGGGCTTCCTCCATGTCGTCGCGTACGGAAAGCTTCACCTTGAAGTCGTTCCAGATGCCGAACTGCGCCTTGCTCTTCACCCAGGCCAGGCAGGAACGGGTGCCGTCCTCCGCCTTCGGAAGCCGCTGGGTACGGATGAACTTGAAGCCCATGAAGGTGTCTATCTTGCCTTCCACCAGGGCTTTCACGTTGTTGAAGTCATAACTGCTGACCTCCGTTTCCCGCAGCAGGCTCATGATCTGGGAGCTGGTCACCGCAATGACGAGCTGGTCGCCGAACTGGGGGGCATCCTGGTTCCATGCCTCGTTTTCCTCAAAGAGCTGGAGGGCCGCGCGCAGCTTGGCTACCGTGAGGTTGCTTGCGCCCTTGGTCCCGCTGTCCACGTGGTCCACGGCGATCTGCTGGCTTTCCTTGAACGGAACGGCGGTCATGCCGTCTTCCCCCACGTAATTCGTGTCCAGGAAGGCGGAGATCATCACGTCGTCCATGCGGCGCCCTGCGGCGGCCTGGAGTCCTTCAATCGTCTTGCTGACGGGAAGGTCCATGTCGCCCAGGCGGGTAGCGTCGAATTCGTCGTAGCCGATGGCCTTGGTGAAGGTGCGCGGACGCATGGAACGGCGCGTGGTGGGCGCCTCGTTCAGAACGGTCTGGCCCACGCGGGTGGTTTTTTCCGTGAAATCCAGAACGCCGAATTGGTCCAGAAAGACCACCTTGCCGCTCAAGTCGCGCATGACGCTGACGTACTTGTCCAGGCGGGAAGCGTGCTGCTGGAGCAGGGTGCCCCATTTCCTGGTGTATTTTACCTGATAATTGTCGCTGATTGTTACTGCCATGATTGCAAATGTAATGATGTTTGAATGCGGGAACGGCAACTTGGATTATCGGGTCCGGAATAACCGGAACGGTCCTGCCGCGGTGGGATGCGGCCATGTCCCTTGCGGGATTGCGGGCCGGTCCCGTCCAGCGCCAACGGGTATGGGCCACCTGCAAAAAAAACGCACCACGGCGAAACCGTGATGCGCTGGGTAAAAGGAATGAAAGGCGCTGCCTTTCCGCTGTTAAAGAATGATCGGGTGCGGGCGGGTGGCGTGGTCCGGGCCGAAGAGGGCCAGCATGCGGCCCGTCTGCCCCTTCTCCACGCGGTAGGAGTAGAAGCGCTTGGTATCCGCCGCCGTGTCCAGTCCTGAATCGTGAATCTGGTCTTCCGGCACCCCTTCCTCAACGAGCTGGGCCTTGATGGCCGTGGGGATGTCTTCCTCATAATGGGGGGGACGGATGCAGGGGGAGATGACGGCAATCAGGTTGGCAGGGTCCACCCCCAGGTATTTCTTCATGGACTTGATGGTGTTGGAAACGATGTTGCCGGCGGTTCCAGCCTTGCCTGAGTGAATCAGGGAGCGGTGGCAGTTTTCCTTGTCGTACAGCCAGACGGCGGCGCAGTCCGCCACGTAAATGGCAAGCACGCAGTCGGAAACTCCGGAGCAGATCAGGCTGTCCACGCCTTCCACGGGATAGTTGGAGCCGATGTCCCCCACCAGGGCCACCCTGGTGCCGTGCACCTGTTCGGCGCGGCGCAGGTCCTTCCACCGCCAGCCCAGGGCCTCCACTTCCGCCTTGTGGTACGGTTCCAGCCGTTCCAGCACGGTTTCGCGGTCTCCGGTTACGTCCACCCCCGGGATTCTTTCAATAAACTGGACGATTTCCCCAGGATAGGACTGGATGGGCTTCAAGAATGCAGGCGTTTCCATAATTGATGGATCAATAGATGTCGTTGGGCACATCTTGTCGTTTTGTATTACCTAGTCGAGCAAAATCTAGCGCAAAATGTCACGGACGCCGCCCGGTGACTGAGAAAAGGTTTTTTTCCGCGTTTCCGGAGTGATATGAGCAATTCATGCTGCGCAGATATTCTTTGCTTTCCACTTTTTTCGCGGGGATGGCCGCCATGGTCCTTTCCCTGGCTCCTTCATTTTCCCAGGCCGTACCGGATGCCGGGCAACTGCTGAAAAGGGTTCGCCAGGGGGCGACCCTCCAGGAGAACAAGGACATCAAGGGGCAAATACGCAAACGCAGCGTGAAAGTTCCCTTTTCCATGAGCTTGCGCGGCAACCTCATTGCCTTCCAGTACCAGTTGAATAACGTCTGGAACAGGTTTGACCTGAAATTCAAGGACCGCGGCCAGGAAATCCTTTCCTGGAAGGACGGGAAAGCAGGCGTTCTGCCGGTCGCCCAGTACGCGGTGCCCATCGCGGGGACGGACGTGACGTATGAGGACCTCTCCATGCGCTACCTGTACTGGCCCCAGGCCAAAATCGTCCGGGACGACGCGGCGAGCACGGTGAAGGGCCGGGACTGCTGGATTGTCCAGATTCCGAACCCGAACCCCAAGGTCGGGCAATATGCCTGGGTGCGCGTCTGGATTGACAAGGAAAACGGAGCCATGTGGCAGGTGGACGGCATTGACGGCCGCGGGGAACTGGCTAAAAGGTTCATGATTGATTCCGTGATGAAGCTGAAGGACGGCTCCTGGTTTTTCAAACGGATGAAGGTGGAGGTTCGGGACCCCTCCAATCCCCGCAGAACGGTATCTGTCAGCTATATCGACATGGACAGTCCGGAATAATCCCCCGCCTCGTTCCCGCGGGCGCCCTTCCCAGGGAGGGGAAGCCTCCTTCTTTTTCATGCCGCACGGATGGATGATTTAGGACGTGACAAGAAGGCGGGATGGGCGTACATCCTCCAAAAACCTGTTATGAAGAAACGTTTATTCCTTGCATGTGCCCTGGCGCTCGGGCTGTCCGCCTGTTCCCAGCATCAGGAGCAGCCGGTGGAGTCCGGCGCTCCGGTGAAGACCTCCCTTTCTCCCGTGACCGCTCCGGGGAAGAAGCCGGACCGCCCCGCCGTGAAGCTGCCCCCCAAGTCCGTGCAGGTGCCGTCCGTGAGCCCGTCCTACAACAACACCCCACTTTCCCCCCGCATTCCGGGAGTGACGGTCAGCCGCGTGGCCGTGCCGGACAAAGTGGTGGCCCTCACCTTTGACGACGGTCCCCACGGGACGCTGACCCCCAGGGTGCTGGACATCCTGCGGGACAACAATGTCAAGGGAACCTTCTTCATGCAGGGCTGCAACGTGAAAGCCCATCCCCAGGTAGTGCGCCGCATGGTCAGTGAAGGCCATGAAGTGGGCAACCATACGTGGAACCACGCCTACCTGAGCAAGGTATCCCGCGAAAAGGCGGAATCCCAGCTCCAGAGCACCAATGAAGCCATCCGCAACGCCTGCGGCATTGTTCCCGTGGTCATGCGCCCCCCCGGAGGCTACACGAACGCCGGCGTAGCTTCCTGGGCCCGCCAGCGCTTCGGCTTCACCACCATCATGTGGGACGTGGACACGAATGACTGGCGCAAGCCCGGCTCCTCCGTGGTGGCCGCCCGCGCCGTAAACGGCGCCAAGCCCGGCTCCATCATCCTGGTGCATGACATCCACGCCTCCACGGTGGCGGCTGTAGACGCCATTGTGAAAGGGCTGAAAAACCGCGGTTATGAGCTGGTGACCGTTTCCGAGCTCATCCGGCGCGGACGCGCCGCCGCCGGCCATGCTCCTTCCATGCCCGCTTCT
>ERZ772881.3004-NODE-3004-length-11058-cov-3.033445_pt1 | contig 11058 bp, 15 predicted proteins | sample MGYA00580581_ERZ772881 | MGnify/ENA primary metagenome ERZ772881 (study PRJEB29015, sample SAMEA2737668) | human gut metagenome | biome: human gut; feature: human-associated habitat; material: faeces | place: China | collected 2012 ...
CATGGTTATGCGCCCGTTCTACCTTATTGCCGGGAGTTGTTATCGGTAAGAATTCTGTTGTTGCAGCCGGAGCGGTTGTGTTGGCAGCATGCAATGCTTTAGTGGTTGGATATTTTATATTTTTTAAAGAAGAAAATTTAAAGGCTATTAGTGATAGCATATTTAATAATATGGTAAAGTCACCAATGCATCTTGCTTTTGTTGCGATTATGTTGGTTGTAATAGCAGTAATCTCTATGAAAGCAGGTTGCTCAAAGAAAACTGAGAGGGGAGAACTTGTAAAAGAGGGATTTGTTCCAAGTGGTCAATCTGCAATAGCATTTGCAGTACTAACAGCAATTTGGCTAAACAGCAAAGATATAGTAACATTTACACTTGCATTAATTTTATCAATACTAGTTGTTGAAAATAGAGTTGGAAGTAATGCTAGAACCAAAGCGGAAATCGTTTTTGGAGCATGTATGGGAGTTTTAATAGTACTGTTAATTTATGGATTAACAATATTTAAAATTCAATAAAAAAGAAAGAGCTTAATGTTCGAATTTTATAAATATAGCAAACAAGGAGTATAAAGTATGAATAATAAAACTAGAATACTTGTAGTAATTTTAATAATAATCGTTATATTATGCGGAGGAATAATTGCCTATAAATTTTATAGAGATAAATCTCAAAATGTAGCAAGTAACGATGAAGAACCACAGAATACAGTTGAAGAACCACCATTAGAAGTTGAAATAAAAACAGTTCAAACTTTTAAGGGTAATGAGAGGCCAATAGCAGTTATGATAGATAATCATAAAGCAGCATTACCACAGGGCGGACTAAATAATGCATATATGGTTTATGAAATTATTGTTGAAGGTGGAGAAAGTAGACTAATGGCATTATTTAAAGGACAAAACCTAGAAAAGATTGGACCTGTAAGAAGTTCAAGACATTATTTCTTAGATTATGCCCTAGAAAATGATGCAATATATGTTCATTACGGTTGGAGCCCACAAGCACAATATGACATTTCTAATTTGGGGGTAAATAACATAAACGGAATTTCAGAAAGCGAGAGTTCTTTCTGGAGAGTAAAAGATAAGAGTGCACCACATAATGTAGCAACAAGCACAGCAAAAATTTTATCAATAGCAGAACGTAAAGGTTACAAAACAACATCTACAAAAGAAAGTGTATTAAAATATGTAACAGATGAAGTTGAACTAACAGATGGTCAGAGTGCAGAAAAAATAACTATTCCATATTCTTATTCAAACGATGTAGAATATACATATGATGCTACAACAAAGAGATATCAAAGATACTCAAAAGGCGTAAAAGAAACTGATTGGAGTACAGGAGAAAACATAACAACAAAAAATATAATAATAACATTTGCAAAAAATTCAGTATTGAATGATGGAGAAAACAAAGACAGGCAAACATTATCAAATATTGGAACATTAAATGGATACTATATTACAAATGGTAAAGCAATAAAAATTACCTGTGAAAAGACTTCAAGAAGTGCACAAACTGTGTATAAAGACCTAGATGGAAACGAAATAAAAGTAAATGACGGAAATACATATGTTCAAATATGCCCAATAAATGCAAAAGTAACAATAGAAGGGGCAGAGGAAACCGTAACAGAGGATGTTGATTAAAGAAAAAATAATTCGTGTTATTTAGTAATACGAATTATTTTTTTTAGAATATTTTTTCAAATTTATAGTCTTTATCTAAATTCTTATTTAAATACAAACTGCTAATTATTTGCAGTTCTTTTTTTGATTCATCAGATACATTGAATGAATATATTTTTTTCGCAGGTGCGGTGCATATATATTTTAGTGCATCGAAAGTATCTTTAGTAATTTGAATTGCAGATTTATCCACTCTTCCACAATTATTACATAAGAAACCACTGTGAGCTATGCTAAAATAGCAGATATTTTCTGGAGAGCCACAGCTTACACATTTTCCGAGTCTTGGAGAATAACCTAGTAATACCATAAGACGCAATTCGAAAACAGACAGTATAAAATCTTTGTTGACGTCTGTTTCAGAAATTATATATAATGTATTTAGTAATAATTGAAGTATTTTATAAGTGTATTGGTTTTCGTCAGTAACATCATATACAAGCCTTGAAATAAAAGAAGCATATGTTAGCTTGTCTAAGTCTTTACGAATATTGTAAAAAACTTCGATAGGCTCGCATGAGTTAAGATTATAAGAATTTACACCACTATATACAACTAAGTCACTAAAACTTAAAAATTGGGTGCCAGCCATAAGAGGGCTCTTAGGTTTTCTAGCCCCCTTTGCAGCACAACCAATTTTACCAATATCAGGAGTTAAAATTGATACCATTTTATCAAAATCTCCCATGTTACTTTCTAAAAGAATTATTCCCTTTGTCTTTATTATTCCCATAAATATCCTTCTCGTAATTTATTTGATTATTAAGTGCGTTTTTTTGTAAATCTCTTTCAACATTTTCTACTTCCATTAACTCCAAAAAAGTATTGATGTTACCAGTGTTTTTAAAAGTATTCCATGCTAATTTTTTTATCATATGACTCCTCCTAATGTATAACAAATATACTAGCTAATTTTATCTTTTGCTAATTTTAGCTTTTTATACTAAAAATTATTGTAATTTAAATTTCTTAACAAGTGCAGTGTCATTTAGCCAATCTTCTCTAACTTTAACCCACAACTGCAAGTTTATTTTAGTATCCAGCATTTTTTCTAAGTCTTCTCTTGCATATGTTCCAATCTTTTTAAGCATTTGTCCGTTTTTTCCGATGATGATTCCTTTATGTGAATTTCTTAAACAATATATAGTTGCAGAAACGTCATAAATTCCTTCGCCAGTCTTAGTTTTCCTAAATTTCATTTTATCTGTTTCAACGTAAATTCCATGAGGAACTTCATCATTCAAAAGTTTCAAAGCTTTTTCTCTTATGGTCTCTTCTGCAAGTTGTCTCAAAGTTTGGTCAGTATATTCCTCAGTATCATAATATGCAGGACCTGGTTTTAGGTGTGTTTCAATTTCATCTAACAAAACATCTAAGTTTTTATTTTTAGTAACAGAAATAGGAATAACAGCTTGAAAATTATATTCGTTAGAATATAGCTCGATTAATTTTGCAATTTGAGCTTTATCAACTAAATCAATTTTGTTAATTACAAGAATACATTTTTTCTTAGATTCTATTATCTTGTCTAATATAATTCGGTCACCTCTGCCAATTTCCTCAGAAGTTGCATCAATAACAAAAACAATTATATCAACATCCAAAGAGGCTCCGAAAGCAGTTTCCACCATTACGTTTCCAAGTTTAGATTTTGGTTTATGTATTCCAGGTGTGTCTACAAAAATAATTTGTGAATTAGGACGATTTACAATTGCCCTAATTGCAGTTCTTGTAGTCTGAGTTTTGTTTGCAACCGCTGCAACCTTTTCGCCGACTAAGGCATTTATAATACTAGATTTTCCAACATTTGTTCTGCCTAACATAGAAACAAAGCCAGATTTAAAATTTGAATTTTCCATAATTTACTCCATCTATATTATAACCTATCTGAAATCAATTTTTTGTAGAAGTCAGTAGATTAAAAAAATTATTAATTATTTTGCAAATTATAATGCTAATCAGAAATAATTTGTTTTTTTAAATTCAACATGTCGCTCTTGGTCGGAGCTCCTTCGGACTCCTCAAAAGGCGAGCTTCCAGTTGAATTTTTCAAAAACATAAATTATTTCTGATTAATATTAATATAAAATACCAATCATATTGCAATCAAATTATATAATATTTTTTGCAATGTGTCAAAATTTATGCTATACTATCAAGTGAAATTTTTTTAAGAAGAGGGAAAACTATGTATTTGATAGTGGGGCTTGGAAATCCAGAGCCAGAGTATTCTAAAACAAGACACAACATGGGATTTGATGTAATAAATAAATTATCTACAAAATACGAAATAGAAGTAAAAAAAGAAAAATTTAATGGACTATTTGGAACAGGTGTTATTGAAGGTGAAAAAGTAATGTTGTTAAAGCCACAAACATTTATGAACGCGAGTGGAGAATGTGTGGAAAAGTTTGCTAAATTTTATAAGATAGAAGCAAAAGATATAATAACAATATTTGATGATATAGATATAGAAACTGGAACTATGAAAATAAGAAAAAAAGGTGGAGCCGGGACACACAATGGAATGAAATCCATGGTAAGAGAGTTAAATACTACTGATTTCCCACGTGTTAGAGTGGGAACAGGAAAACAAGAGAAAATAGCTGATTTAGTCGATTATGTCATAGGAAGAGTTAATGATGAGGAATATAAGAAACTAGAAATTGGTGTGGAGAAAGCAGAAGTTGCAGTTGAAGAAATTCTGAAAATCGGAATAGATAATGCAATGAATAGATTGAATTGAAGGAATATAACAAAATGAAAGATATAATAATTAATAAAAATGAGGATGGTAGTAATTTAATAGCATTAGTTGAAAATGGTAAGTTAATTGAAAAATATGATGATGACGAATCTATTAAAGCTAATGAGGGAAATATTTATTGTGGTATTGTGCGTGACCTTTTACCAGGAATGCAGTCAGCTTTTGTTGACATTGGAGAAGATAAAAATGCTTTTACACATATAAAAGATGTAATACCCAAGGTAAGTAATGTGACAGGCAATAAAGACGAAAATCTTGAAAAATATAAAATAAAAGACTATTTAAAAGTTAATATGCCAGTATTGGTACAAGTAAAAAAGAGTGAGGAAAACCTAAAAGGGGCAAGAGTATCAACACATATTAGCATAACTGGAAGATTATCTGTATTAATGATAAATGTGGATTTTATAACAATTTCTCAAAAGATTGAAAACAAAGAAGAAAGAGCAAGACTAAAAAAGCTAGCTTCTGAAATACTAAGTGAATTAAATGAAAACAGTAAATACGGATTAATTTTAAGAACATCAGCCGAAGGCAAGGAAAAAGCTGAAATAAAAAAAGATGTTGCTGATTTAATTGAAATATGGAAGAAAATAAAAGCGTCATATGATGAAAATTTGAAAGATAAAAGACCACAACTAATTTTCCAAAATTATGATGTAATATCAAAGTTTTTAGTAAGTGTATTAGAAACTGATGTAGATAGAGTAATTGTTAACTCAAAAAATACTTATGAAACAGTATTAGAATATTTAAAGAAAATTGGAAAAAAAAATGTTGAAGTTGTTTTAAATGAGAATGAGGATTTAACCCAAATGCATGATATAGCTGGGCAAATAGAAGAAATGAAAGAGAGAAAAATATGGCTAAAATGTGGAGGATTTATAACAATAGATAAAACAGAAGCACTAACAGCCATAGACATAAATTCTGGAAAATTCACAGGAAAGAAAAATTCAAGCAAGGAAAATACAATATATAAGGTTAATCAAGAAGCAACAGTGGAAATAGCAAAACAATTAAGGCTTAGAAACATAAGCGGAATAATCGTAATAGATTACATCGATATGGAAGAAGAGCTGGACAGAAAAAATATAATGAATTTATTAGAAAAAGAGTTGAAAAAAGATAGAAGTAAAACTCAAATAATGGGCTTTACAAAGTTAGATTTATTAGAAATGACAAGAAAAAAACTATAAACATTGACAATAATAAATTTATGTGATAAAATTATAGCCTGTAAGCCGCCTGAGTCGGGCCACTAAATGCTAGATTATAAAAAATAAGCTAGATGCCTTGTATTTTATGCTTAGCGAGTATACATATAAAGGGAGGTGTACAATTAATGTACGCAATAATTGAAAGTTGTGGAAAGCAATACAAAGTAGCAGAAGGTGATGTTGTATTCTTCGAAAAATTAGATGCTGAAGAAGGAAAGAAAGTTTCTTTTGATAAAGTTGTTTTAGTATCTGATGACAAAAAAGTAGAAGTTGGAGCTCCTTATGTTAAAGGTGTAAAAGTTGAAGGAAAAGTTGTTTCTCATGGAAAAGCTAAAAAAATAATAGTATTCAAGATGAAAGCTAAGAAAAATGAAAGAAAGAAACAAGGACACAGACAACCATACACAAAAGTTGAAATTACAGGAATCAAAACAGCAGCTAAAAAAGCAGCTATAACTGAAAAATCAGAAAAAACTGTAAAAACAACAAAAACTGAAAAAACAGAAACAAAATAATTAAAAGAGATTTTAATAAGAAAACGAAATAAACAATTATAAAGCCGAAAGGAGTGAGAAGAATGGCACATAAAAAGGGTCAAGGTAGTATTAAGAACGGTAGAGACAGTGAATCTAAGAGACTTGGTGTCAAAAGAGCTGACGGTCAATTTGTTTTAGCAGGAAATATCCTAGTTAGACAAAGAGGAACTAAAGTACATCCTGGAACTAATGTTGGTAAAGGTAGTGATGATACACTATTTGCATTAGTAGATGGAACAGTTAAATTTGAAAGAAAAGGTAGAGATAAAAAACAAGTAAGTGTTTATCCTGTTGAGGAAAATGCCTAAAAATGAAGCAATATAGCTATTATAGTTATATTGCTTTTTTGTGTGCCTGCACGGAAAAAAAGCGTTTTAAAGTGTGCAAAATTGCACCGAAGAAAAGCGTTTTGAAATGTGCATTTCGAAAAAACGAAAAAATATTCGAAAAAGCTATTGACAAAGTTGTAAAGAATTATTATAATGATAAACGAACAAAGATTTGAAAAAACTTTTTTGAGAAAGGAAAGATGTTATTATGATAACAAATTTACATATAAAAAACATAGGAATAATAGATGACTTAGAAATAGACTTAAATAAAGGAATGAATGTATTGACAGGAGAAACAGGAGCTGGAAAAACATTAATAATAGATTCTATTAGTATAATATGTGGTGGAAGATTTTCAAAAGAAATGATAAGAAAAGGCGAAAATCATTCTTATGTTGAATTATGTATGTATGTTCCAAATGATGTAAATTCAATTGATGGAAATATCATAATAACAAGAGAAATATATAATAATGGAAGAAATATGTGCAAGATAAATGGTAGATTAGTAACTGTGACAGAATTAAAAAATTTTATGAGTAATTATATAGAAATACATGGGCAAAATGATAATCAAAAATTATTAGATAGCAGAACACATATAAAATATTTAGATAATTTTTCAGGAGAGGAAATATTTCAACTAAAAAATGAATATAAAGAAAAATATCAAAGATATAACGAAATTAGAAGAGAATTAAAGAATAATTACGGAGATGAAAAAGAAAAACAAAGAAAATTAGATTTATTAAGATATCAATTAAATGAAATTCAAGAAGCAAGATTAAAAGATGGCGAAGAAAGTGAATTAGAAGAACGAAGTAAACTAATTAGAAATTCAGAGAAGATTGCCAAAAACTTATCAGAAGCTGAGATGGCTGTTGGAGAAAATACGATAGATTTAATAGGAAATGCGATAAGAGCATTAGAAAAAATTGAAAATATAGATAGAAAATATGAAGAAACAACAGCAAGTCTAAAAGATATATATTATGGTATACAAGAGATTTCTTCTAATTTAAGTGGATATCTTTCAGATATAGAATTTGATGAACAAGAAAGAGAAGAGGTAGAAACAAGATTAGATATAATAGATAATTTAAAAAGAAAATATGGAAATAATATAGAAGAAATACTAAAATATGCTGATGAGATAGCTGATGAAATAAAGAAAATAGAGAATGTAGATGAATATAATAATAAATTAAAAAATGAGCAAAAACAAATAGAAAAAGAAATGACAAAAATAGCAGAAAAAATAAGTAAAATAAGAAAAGAAAATGCAGAAGAGCTAAACAAAAAAATAAATAAAGAATTAGAAGATTTAGAAATGAAAAATGCAAAAATTAATGTAAAAGTAGAATATAAAATAGAGCAATTTTTTGAAGATGGAAAAGACCAAGTTGGTATATATATAAAAACTAATGTAGGAGAAAATGAGAGTGAATTAACAAAGATTGCCTCAGGTGGAGAAATGTCAAGAATAATGTTAGCTATAAAAAAAGTATTAGCAGAAGTAGACAAGATGCCAGTAATGATATTTGACGAAATAGATACGGGAATTAGTGGAAAAGCAGCTAAATCAGTTGCAAATAAAATGAGAAGTATTTCTAAGAACCACCAAGTATTATGTATTTCGCATTTAGCACCAATTGCAGCAATGGCAGATTATAATTATTTTATAAGTAAAAAAGTGGAAAATGATAGAACATGTACAAGTATTAAATTATTAAATGAGCAAGAAGTTCTATGTGAAATTGCGAGAATTTCATCAGGAGAAATTAATGATGTAACACTTCAATATGCAAATGAACTAAGAAGTAAAATTGCATAGAATCAGTAAGGATATCTTTCAAAAATATACTTTATGATTATATCAGCATTTAATGGAGAAATTTTTATAAAAACATCTTTATCAAGAGAAATCCACATATCAATATCAAATAATGTATTATTATCAGAGAATGCAGCAATCAATTCAGAAAGTTCAAGTGGATTAAGAAAAGATAATTTTATATATGAATTGTTATTTATGAAAGAACTAGAACTATAAAATCTATTTAAAAAATTATCAATTTCACCAGATTTATAGGTAAATAAAATAACTTCTGAAACCATAATAAACTCCTTTGTTTTATAGTATGTGGAAAAATGAATATAAGTATACATTAGCATAAAAAATATAATAATGGAAACAATATTATAGATGACTATTGTCATAAATATACTTTGAAAGGAAGATAATTATGGAAGAAAATCAAAAAATAAATTGTACTGTAGAAAGTTGTGTATATCAAGATGGAAATACTAAAAGATGTACATTACAATCAATTCATGTTATGCCAACAAATGATTGTGACACATGTGAATCTGATGAATCAATGTGTGGAAGTTATGAATATAACAAATAATTAATAAAAACAAGAAGAGCATAAAAAAATTGCTTTTCTTGTTTAAAAACTATTTTTTTCATTAGCTCTTCTAGCCTTTTGCATTCGACGTTCGGCATCTTTTTTGGCGATATCTTGACGCTTATCATATAATTTTTTACCTTTTCCAATTCCTAATTCTAATTTTACTAAACTTCCTTTAAAATATAAAGTTATAGGAATTAAGCTATATCCATCTTGTTTAACTTTTATAAAAAGTTTATTAAGTTCTCTTTTATTCAAAAGCAATTTCCTATCACGTAAAGGGTCTTTATTAAAAATATTTCCGTGTTCATAAGGACTAATATGCATAGAATATATGTAACATTCACCATCTTTAAAACCAGCATAACTATCTTTTAAATTAACTTTACCTTTTCTAATTGATTTTATTTCTGTGCCAGACAAAACAATACCGGCTTCATATTTATCTTCTATATTGAAATTATGATATGCAACAGGATTTTTTGCAATTAATTTTGTATTTGAATTCATGATGGACCTCCGTAATTTTAAATATTGTACATATTATAACACATAAAATTCCATATTTAAACCCTAAAATAAGTATTATATGTTCTTATTAGTTATTGGTTTGAATTTTATTTTTTTAGGAAGCCTTAAAAATATAAATCAATACATGTAATAAAGGTTTTATATCTTTAGGGCTTTCTGATTGTAAATATAAAATTATTTATTATTGGTCATTATCATCATAGTTTCTAGTTCTAGTCAATTGATTAGAATAGTACCATACCAAAGCAATTATAGCTACAACTGCAACTGCTAATATAAGCCAAGTCCACATAGTAGAAGACATTCCTAAAAATGTACCTGTATTTGCATTAGTTGTAGTACCTGTTGTAGCAGTTCTATTAGCAGTATAATTTGTAGACTGAGCATTATCACGAGTTATACCCATGTTTGTAGTGTTAGTTACATCTTTTACTGCACCTTCAATTGCATTTTCAGCACCGCCAACAGTGTTACGAACATCGTTAACAGCATTATTAACATCATTCATAGCACCATTGCCATCTGTTGCAAAGCTTAAAGTAGTAGCAAATATTAAAATAGTAGCCATTAACAAACCAATTATGAAAAGTGACTTTTTATTCATATTAACCTCCTAGTTGAATGAAAATATTTTGTGGTTTTATTTTATAAAAGAACAAAATAAAACCTATTTATATTATTATTGGTTTGAATGAAAATATACTTGAAAAAAACCTGAAAATAATGTAAAATACACAGGAAAGGAATCACTAAAAAATGAAAATTATAGAAAATTTTGAAAGCAGTTTTGATATTGAAAAGTTGAAAAAGATGGATGAACAGAAAACTAAAGTATTCAAATATATAACATATAAAAAAAGAACAGAACAAGAAGTAAGAAATAAATTCAAAGGGCAAATTGAAGAAGAAATGTTAGAAGAGATAATTGACTATTTAAAAGAAGCTAATTATTTAAATGACTATGATTTTATTGAAAGACAAGTAAATGAATATATGAATTTAAAAACTTTATCTATAAAAGAAATAAAATATAAGTTGATGACTAAAGGTCTTGATAGAAAGCTTATTGAAGAATATATAGACAAAAATTATGATAGCTTAAATGAATATGAAAAAAAATGTATAGAAAAAATTAAACAAAAGAAAAAAGAATTAACAGAAGAAGAAATAAAACAATATTTATATAGAAAAGGATATAAAGTATAATGAAAGGGAAGAGATTTTAATGCAAAACATATTAACACTTGAAACAAATAAATACTCAATAAAGTTAGACAATTTTGAAGGACCATTGGATTTATTGTGTCATTTAATTGATAAAAATAAAATGGATATATATGATATTAATTTAAGTCAAATAACAGATCAGTATATTGAGTATATAAAAAAGATGAATGATATGAATTTGGAAATAACAAGTGAATTTTTAGTTATGTCCTCAACTTTGCTATATTTAAAATCCAAACATTTACTCCCAAAAGAGCAGGAAGATGAAGAAGAAATAACAGAAGAAGAACTTATAAGAAGAATAATAGAATATAAAAGCTATAAAGAAATAACTAAA
>ERZ772881.3006-NODE-3006-length-11053-cov-17.761593_pt1 | contig 11053 bp, 9 predicted proteins | sample MGYA00580581_ERZ772881 | MGnify/ENA primary metagenome ERZ772881 (study PRJEB29015, sample SAMEA2737668) | human gut metagenome | biome: human gut; feature: human-associated habitat; material: faeces | place: China | collected 2012 ...
CGCTTGCCGCGCTGGCCGAAAAATATCCCGACCTTGTCTGCTTCGACGCAGACCTTGCAGGCGCGACCATGACGAAATATTTCAAGGCCGCCTGCCCGGAACGCTTTTTTGACATGGGCATTGCCGAGGCCGATATGGTCGGTGTTGCTGCCGGTATGAGCCTGTGCGGCTTCAAGCCCTTCGTCAACACGTTCGCCATGTTTGCAGCAGGCCGTGCGTGGGAGCAGGTTCGCAACTCCGTTGCCTACCCGCACCTGAACGTCAAGGTCGTCGGCAGCCACGGTGGTCTGTCCGTCGGCGAGGACGGCGCGACCCATCAGTGCATCGAGGATTTCGCCATCATGCGCGCCATCCCCGGCATGCTGGTCCTGTGCCCGTGCGACGGCAATGAAATGCGTCTGGCCGTTGAGGCACTCGTCAATTATGAAGGCCCGGCCTACATGCGTCTGGGCCGTCTGGCCGTTGAGACTGTCACCGATTCTATCCCCGGCTATAAATTTGAACTCGGCAAGGGCGCAACGCTGCGTGACGGCACCGACGTGACCATTATCGCGGTCGGCATGAATGTGCAGATGGCGTTGGCCGCTGCTGACAAGCTGGCTGCCGAGGGCGTTTCCGCCCGCGTCATCGATATGCACACCATCAAGCCGCTCGACACCGAGTTGGTTCTGAAAGCTGCAAAGGAGACTGGCGCGATTGTCACCACCGAAGAGGCCAACGTCCTCGGCGGTCTTGGCGCGGCAGTTGCCGAGTATCTGAGTGAGAATTATCCCGTGCCCGTCGTCCGTCACGGCGTCAACGACGAGTTTGGCCGCAGCGGCAAGGCCCCGCTGGTGCTCGACGCCTACGGCGTCAACGCCGACGGCATCGTTGCCAAGGTCAAGCAGGCACTGGCAATGAAGAAATAAGCAGATATGCAACCGCAGCCGCCTCCGATTTCCGGGGGCGGCTGTTTTAAACGGCGGGGCTCTGCGGAAAAGCACTTGCCGGATGTTCTAAAATCGAGTATAATATGGAAAAACTGACCCGCCGGAAGGCGGAGAACGGAGGCATTTGAAGATGCAGACAAGCTATCGCTTTTCCGCGCCGGGCCGCACGGAGATCAGCGGCAACCATACCGACCATCAGCATGGCTGCGTGCTGGCCGCGGCTGTCGATCTGGAAACGACGGCGGAGGTCACATTGCGGCCCGATCCCATTATCCGTGTCGCATCCGAGGGCTATGCCCCGGTTGAAATTGATCTGAACGATCTGTCCGTCCATGAGGCGGAGAAAAACACCACGGCTGCGCTCGTGCGCGGCGTTGCTGCGGCGTTTGTCCAGCGCGGCTGTCAGCTGCGCGGCTTTGACGCGGCTGTCCGCTCGACCGTTCTGCCCGGCTCCGGCCTGTCGTCCTCAGCCGCATTCGAGGTCCTGATCGGCACGATCTGTAATGAACTGTTTTTTGACAGAAAATGCTCCGCCGTCGAGATCGCACAGATCGGCCAATACGCCGAAAATGTCTATTTCGGCAAGCCCTGCGGCCTCATGGATCAGATGGCATCGAGTGTCGGCGGGTTGGTCTTCATCGACTTTACAAGTCCCTCGCACCCCGCCGTCCGGCAGGCGGCGTTTGATTTTGCGCACTGCGGCTATACGCTCTGCACGCTTGATTCCGGCGCGGATCATGCAGATCTGACGGATGAATACGCGGCCATCCCCGAGGAGATGCGCCGCGTGGCCCGTGTGTTCGGCAAGGACGTGCTGCGCGAGGTGGACGAGGCGGAATTCTACGCAAATCTCAAGTCGGCCCGCGAGGCGGCGGGCGACCGCGCCGTTCTGCGCGCGATGCACTTCTTTGATGAGAACCGCCGGGTGCAGCAGCAGGTGCAGGCGCTGGAAGCGGGCGATTTTGAGGGCTTCCTTGCGGGCGTGCGCGACTCTGGACGTTCGTCGTGGATGCTGCTGCAGAATGTGATCCCCACCGGCAGCCGGGAGCATCAGCAGATGGCCCTTGCACTGGCTGCCTGTGAAAAGCAGCTTGCCGGGCGCGGCGCCTGCCGGATTCACGGCGGCGGCTTTGCAGGGACGCTGCTGGCGTTCGTGCCGAACGATGCACTCACGTCCTTCCGCGCCAATATGGAGGCCCTGCTCGGCGAGGGCCGCTGCCATGTGCTCTCGATCCGGCAGGCGGGCGGCGTCCGGCTGGCATGAGGCGGGCTGACCACGCGGTCACGGACCGCGAACGGATTTTGCAGGTGATCGAATCCTGCGAATGCTGCCGTGTCGGCTTTTCCTGCCCGGAGGGGGCGTACATCGTGCCGCTGAATTTCGCCTTTGTCCCCGGCACGCCTGACCGGTTTTATTTTCACGGCGCGCAGGAGGGGCGCAAGGCAGACCTGATCCGCACCGCGCCGCGCGTCGGCTTTGAGTTGGACTGCGCGCACGCACTCACAGCCGGACAGACCGGCTGCTCGTATTCCTATCGCTATCGGAGTGTAATCGGCACCGGCGTGATCTGCGAGGTGCAGGAGCCGGAGGAAAAGAAGCGGGCGCTGTCGGCCATCATGGCGCACTATGAAAAAAGCCGCCCGTTCGCATTTACGGATGAGCAGACGCAGCGCGTGGCCGTGTTCCGGCTGGACGTCGCGCAGCTGACCTGCAAGGAACATCTATGAGAAAGAAGGAGCAGCATGAACGAATTTGAATTGCAGCATCTGCCGGAGGCGTACCGCCCCCTGTCGCCATGGAGTTATTTCGGCCTCGGCATTCTCTATTCCCTGCCGCTCGTGGGCTGGATATTCCTGATCGTCCACGCCATCGGCAGCGCGAACATCAACCGCCGCAACTACGCCCGCAGCTATTTCTGCGTCTATGTGCTGGCAATCATCCTGATTGCCGTCCTGACCGTCACCGGCGCACTGACAGGCCTCACCCAGTCCTTAGGCGGAACATTCGCATAAACACCAGAATACTAAAACCGCCCGGTCAGCTTTCATCTGAGCGGGCGGTTTTTTATATGCGCGTTTAAACCAAAAAACAATTTATAATACTAATGTCTTTTTAAAAAGATTGATAATTTGACGCCGTTGATGTATAATGAAGATGGTGATGAGAAATGAAAAGATACACTTTCACGCTTGAGGAAACGCAAGAAATCAAGGCTGCGAGGAAAAAGAATCGAGACAAGAATGTTGAAAAAAGACTGGCAGCACTTGAGATGCGAGCAGAAGGGAAGCAGAACAAAGAAATTCGTGAAATCACCGCAGCAGGGCAATTTGACAGGCTGGCGGCAGCGGTGTGCTTGGCGCAGTAACAGCAACATCATATTGAACAGATCGTAAGTGTTTTTGATGATTTTATGATAGGAAAGGGCGCGCGGGTGTGATAATATGAGAATGCAGTCATGGACAGCACAGGATGGTGACGAATATGTATTTCGCATACGGGGAAACCGAATGTTCCTATCTGCGGCAGAAGGACAAGCGGCTCTGCGCGGTCATTGACCGTATTGGGCATATTGAACGTGCAGTCGATACGGATCTGTTTTCGTCTGTCGTGCATCACATTATCGGCCAGCAGATTTCAACCAAGGCGCAGGCGACGATCTGGTGCCGGTGTCAGGATACGCTGGGCGAGGTCAACGCGGAAGCCATTCTGACAGCAGGCGTTCCAAAGCTGCAGTCGCTCGGCATGACCTTCCGCAAGGCGGAGTACATCACGGATTTTGCCGAAAAAGTTCATACCGGCGTGTTCAGCTTAGACGCGGTGGCGCACATGGATGATGAAGACGCGATTCGGGCTTTGAGCAGTCTGAAGGGGATCGGCGTTTGGACGGCGGAGATGATTCTGCTGTTCTGCCTGCAGCGGCCTGATATTTTCAGCTATGACGACCTTGCAATTCAGCGCGGGCTGCGCATGGTCTACCATCACCGGGAGATCGACCGCAGGCTGTTTGAAAAATATCGCCGCCGCTTTCACCCGTATTGCAGCGTGGCCAGCCTGTATCTGTGGGCGGTCGCGGGCGGCGCAATTCCGGAAATGAAGGATTACAAGCCGAAAAGCAAAAGCGGAAAATAAAAGAGGGGTACAGAATGGTTTACACGACGGAATATGCTTCTCCGCTCGGCGCGATCACGCTGGCCTGTGACGAAGAAGCAATCATTGGCCTGTGGTTCAACGGGCAGCGATATTTTGGGAATATCCTGCCGAAGCGAACCGAGCAGAAAGAGCGGCCGCTGTTCGCAGATGCGAAACGCTGGCTGGACATATATTTTTCTGGACGGGAGCCGGATTTCCTGCCGCTGCTGCGGTATGACTCCACGCCGTTCCGCAAAACGGTCTGCGAGATTATGCTGACGATTCCGTATGGAAGGACTATGACCTACGGCGAGATTGCTGCTGAGGTCGCCAGACGGCAGGGGCTTGAAAAAATGTCCGCGCAGGCGGTCGGCGGTGCGGTGGGGCACAACCCGATCTCACTCATGATCCCGTGTCACCGCGTCGTGGGCACGAACGGCAGTCTGACCGGCTATGGCGGCGGCATTGCGCGAAAGGTGAAGCTGCTGGAATTGGAGCGCGCCGATATGCACGGCCTGTTCGTGCCGAAAAAAGAGACTGCGCTTTGATAAAAAGGAGAGAAGATCATGATTGTTTCAACTGCGATTCAAAAGATGATTGCGTTTTACAAGGGAAACCACCACGATATCAACCATTTTCTCAAGGTCTGGTCTATGGCAAAGACCATCGGGGAACTGGAAGGACTGGACGGACACACGCAGGAGGTCCTGGAACTTACCGCCGTGGTGCATGACATTGCCTGCCCGCTGTGCCGGGAGAAGTACGGCGATGCCGACGGGAAGCATCAGGAACTGGAAAGTCCGCCGCTGGTAGAGGCGTTTTTTGCAGAACTGCCGGTTGCGCGTCCTGATGTGGAGCGCATTTCATGGCTGGCCGCACACCACCATACCTATACGGAGATCGGCGGCATCGACCACCAGATCCTGCTGGAAGCGGACTATCTTGTCAATGCGGACGAGCATGGTTATTCGCGTCCGGCAATTCAGACTTTCCGCCAGCGCATATTCCGCACAGCCGCAGGCCTCCGCCTGCTGGACAGCATCTATCTGCAGGACGAGCACGGCGCGTAAGCGGCCGCGCGAAGGAGAACCCGGAGAGCCGCAGGCAAGGCTCTCCGGGCTTTGGTTTTGGAAATCGAGCGGGATTTCCTGTCAGCGTCTTGCCAGACGGTAGGTGCTTTGCAGCACAAAGAGGCAGAAGACGAACATGACGGTGAAGACGGCGTAAGCGGACGCGTAGCCGCCTGCAAGGTCGGCAATCGCGCCGGGCAGAAAGGACAGCACAATACCGCCGAGGCCGTAGGCACCCTGAAACAGCCGCAGGGTCTTCTCATAGCGTTCCGGCGTGCTCAAATCGCCCGCCCAGATCGAAATGCCGACGGTATTGAGCGACCCGCCAAAGCCCAGAAAGACCGAGGAGGCCAGCATCAGCGCCTCGCTTTTCATGGGTGCCAGCACGCACAGCGCGCAGCCGAGGATAAAGCTGCCGAAGAGCAGATAATTTGCCCGGTAGCTGCCCAGCTTATCGCACAGCGCGCCGCAGACGCATTTGCCCGCCATCAGCGCCAGTCCGCACAGCGAAAACGCCGCCGCGGTGCGCATGGCGTCCATCCCCACTGAGATATACAGCGTCATCAGATGCGTGAAGCCGGTCGCGCCGATGCCGCTGACCAGCAGAACAGCCAGCAGAAGCAGCGCCCAGCGCAGCCGGGATGGATGCAGGGCGTGCAGCGCGCGCTCCTGCGCGCTTTCCGGGACAGCTGTTCCCCACGGCTCGAGGCCCAGTGTATTGGGGTCGCTCCGAATGAGGAAAAAGACAAGCACAGCCGCTGCCGCGCAGAACGCGGCTGTCCACAAAAACGCGCGGTCAACGCCGCTGGATTCTGCAATGGCGGTAAACAGCGGCGAAAACACGACGGTCGCCAGTCCGGTTCCGGCGGAGCAGATCCCGATGGCCAGCCCGGAATGCGCCCGGAACCAGCGGCGCATCAGGATCGACGCCGGTACCATCGAGCCGAGCGCATAGCTGACGCCCGCGACGGCTCCGGCAAAATAATAGGCCGCGAGGCTCTTTGCCGCCGCAAACAGCAGGAAGCTGACGCAGGCCAGCACAGCTGCCAGCGCGCAGCCGGCGCGGTAGCCGAGCCGCCGGTAATACCGGCCAATGGCGAACGTACCGAGCAGATACGCTGCCGAGCGGACTGTCGTGATGAGAGAGGTCTGCGTGTTGGTAAAGCCATTCTGGGTCAGGATGTACGGCTGTGCGGCTGAAAAGACGTTGAAAGCCAATCCGCATGTCACAAACAGCATCAACGTGCAGCCTGCGCAGGATAAAATTGCCCGTTTGAGGTTTTTTGGCATCTCTCTTTCTCCTCTGTATAGAATAAGCGCGCCGTGCGGCGCGCTTATTCTATGTGTCTTAGTCCTCTTCCTTTGCCGTGCAGCGGATATGCAGCTCGTCAAGCTGCTTCTGGGTGACCTCGCTGGGGGCACCCATCAGAATATCCTGTGCGTTCTTGTTCATCGGGAACGGAATGATCTCGCGGATGCAGTCCTCGCCTGCCAGCAGCATGACCATACGGTCGATGCCCGGGGCGATACCGGCATGGGGAGGTGCGCCGTAGCAGAAGGCGTTGTACATGGCGGGGAACTTCTTCTTTACATCATCCTCGCCGAGGCGGACGAGCTGGAAGGCCTTGATCATGATCTCGGGATCATGATTCCGGACTGCGCCGGAGGACAGCTCGATGCCATTGCAGACGAGGTCATACTGCTGCGCCGTGATGGTCAGCGGGTCAATTTCGCCCCGGATGGCCTTGTCCAGCGTGGCTGCGCCGCCGCCCGGCATGGAGAACGGGTTGTGGCAGAATTCCAGTTCTCCGGACTCGTCGCCGATCTCGTACATCGGGAAGTCGACGATCCAGCAGAATTCATAGCGCTCCTTGTCCATATGCCCCTCGACATTTGCGCCGAAGGTCTTGATGAGAACGCCGGTGAGCTTCGTAGCAGAAGCGCCCGCCGCAACAACGACCAGCGTGTTGGCGGTCAGGCTGAGACGCTCGATGAGCGCATCCTTGCAGCCCTGCACGAACTTCGCGACGCCGCCTGCAAGCTCGCCGTTCTCGTCCATCTTGAACCAGTAGCCCTTGACGCCCGCCTGCACCTCGCAGTCGGTCAGGAGCTTTTCGATCTGTTTCCGCGTCAGATGGCAGTTCGAGATGGGCACGGCCTTGACGGTCTGGCCCTTGAACGGCTCAAATTCAGACTCCGTGAACAGGTCGGAGATATTTTTGCACGTCAGATCGATGCGCAGATCCGGCTTGTCGGAGCCGTAGGTCTCCAGCGCGTCCTTGTACGCGATGCGGCGGAACGGTGCGCTGGACGCGATGTTATACTTGCCATATTTGGCGAAGATCGGCGGCAGCACGTCCTCAATGATGGCAAACACGTCGTCCTGCGCGGCAAAGGCCATTTCCATATCGAGCTGATAGAACTCGCCGGGGCTGCGGTCGCCGCGTGCGTCCTCGTCGCGGAAGCAGGGAGCGATCTGGAAATAGCGGTCAAAGCCGGAGGTCATGAGCAGCTGCTTGAACTGCTGCGGGGCCTGCGGCAGGGCGTAGAACTTGCCGGGATGCTTTCTGGCGGGAACAAGGTAGTCGCGCGCGCCCTCCGGGCTGGAGGCCGTGAGGATGGGCGTCGTGATCTCAAGGAAATCATGGTCCATCATAGCCTTGCGGATGGCGGCGATGACATTGCAGCGCAGGATGATGTTGCTCTTGACAGCGGGGTTGCGCAGGTCGAGATAGCGGTACTTCAGGCGCTGCGTCTCGTCGGCGTCGCGGCTGCGGTTGATCTCGAACGGCAGCTCGTTGTACTGGCAGCGGCCCAGCAGCTCGATCTTCTCCGGCACGACCTCGATGTCGCCGGTGGGCTGCTTGGGGTTTTTGCTTGCGCGTTCCCGCACGGTGCCGGTCACGGAGATGGTCGACTCCTTGTTGATGCCCTTGACGATGTTCATGATCTCTTCCGTCTCGACGACGATCTGCGTCGTGCCGTAGAAATCACGCAGGACGATAAAGGCAAAGTTATTGCCGACCACGCGGACATTTTCCATCCAGCCGACGAGCGTGACGCGCTCGCCCGCGTTTTCGATGCGGAGCTGGCCGCAGGTATGGGTTCTTGACTGCATCATAGTGGTTTCCTTCTTTCTTTATGGGAAAATTTTTTACTTTAAAATCGTGCCCTGGCCGCGAAGCTCGATATCGGCCAGAATGCGGGCAGCTGCGTCCTGCGCCGGGACGGTGACCTGGTCGCCGGTGCGAAGATCCTTCAGTGAGACGGTTCCGGCCGCGATCTCGTCCTCGCCGAGGAAGACGACATAGGGGATGTGCAGCTTGTCCGCGTACTGGATCTTGGCCTTGAATTTCTTCTGTTCGGCGTAGAGCTGGACGCGGATATTCTGCGCGCGAAGTTCGGTCGCAAGCCGGACAGCGGCCTCCAGATCGTCGGTCATGGGAACGATCATCACGTCAGCCGGGGCCATGACGCGCTCCTCGTTCAGCATTCTCTGCTCGTTCAGCACGTAGAACAGGCGCGTCAGACCGATAGAGATGCCGACGCCGGGCAGCGGACGGTCGGTATAATACTCCGCAAGATTGTCGTACCGGCCGCCGGAGCAGACCGAGCCGATCTCGGGATGGTCAAGAAGCGTCGTCTCGTAGACAGTGCCGGTGTAGTAATCCAGCCCACGCGCGATGGTGAGGTCGACGGCGAAATTCTCCTCCGGCACGCCGAACGCGCCGAGCAGCTTCGTCACGGACGAAAGCTCGTCCAGGCCCTGATCGAAGACCTCGTTTCTGCTGCGGTACTGCTCCAGCGCGGACAGGACCTCGCCGTTCGTGCCGCGGATGGCGATGAAGGTCAGGATCTCATCGGCCTTTGCCTCCTCCACACCGCACTCCTCGACCAGCAGGACGCGAACCTTGTCGGAGCCGATCTTGTCGAGCTTGTCGACGGTGCGCATAATATCGCCGGACTGCTCGGACAGGCCAAGCATGGCGTAGAAGCCGTTCAAAATCTTGCGGTTATTCACGCGGATCTGGAACCGGCGCAGGCCGAGCGTCGAAAACGTCTTGTAGATGATAGACGGAATCTCGGCCTCGTTCGTGATGGAAAGCTTGCCGTCGCCGATGATGTCGATATCGGCCTGATAGAACTCGCGGAAGCGGCCGCGCTGCGCGCGTTCGCCGCGGTAGACCTTGCCGATCTGGTAGCGGCGGAAGGGGAAGGCCAGCTCGCCGTAGTGCAGCGCGACGTATTTTGCCAGCGGGACGGTCAGATCGAAGCGCAGCGCCAGATCGCTGTCGCCCTTCTGGAAGCGATAGATCTGCTTTTCCGTCTCGCCGCCGCCCTTGGCCAGCAGCACGTCGGCAGCTTCGATCGCGGGGGTATCCAGCGGCGTGAAGCCATAGAGGCTGTAGGTGTTCCGCAGAACCTCCATGATCGCCTCCATCTGCAGCTGCGGCTGCGGCAGCAGCTCCATAAACCCGGAGAGCGTATGCGGTTTGATTTGTGACATGGTTTTGTTCCTCTCTATGTGATGCGTTTTTTGAAGATGTGGTCAGGTGTTCTGATCTCAAATTGCAAACCAGCGAAGCGTTTGCAATTTGAAAAGGAGGAAACGGGCTCAGAGGACAAGAGGCTCCGCGCATGGCGCGGGGACTCGTTCCGTCGAGGCCGTTTCCGACGTGCCTCCGGCGGCCCTATCTTTTCTCTCGCAAGAGAAAAGATAGGGGAGAAAAGAGTGCTTGGACGCGGGGTGCATCCTGCGGTGCGACTCAGGCAGGAATCTGATTTACAGATATTACGAACACACGTACTCACCCTACGAGCGCTTTGGTACGCGCCGCCTGTTACGGGACGTCGGGGTTGTAAATAGCTGCGTTGGAATGGCTGCGGTAAATCAGCTCTGCGTTCGAAATTTGCAGGACAGTACGGATTCGCCGCAGATTCCCGTAAAAAGCAGTGCGTCCCGCGGGCGGACAGAGTCGTCCGCCCCTACACCGAAATGCGCAGATGCATACGAATTCGCCAAAGATTTCTGATGATTCAGTGCATCCTGCCGGGCGGAACAGAGCCCCGCCCCTACCAACTGCGGTTAAATTTCAACGATTTTACGTAAAACGGACAGGCGTGCTCATTCCCCCGTAAAGCTTTTGCAGTACGGGGCCAGGCAGCAACGGCCGCACGCGGGCTTTCTTGCCGCGCAGACGGCCCGGCCGTGCAGGACGAGCCTGTGGCAGAAATCGGAGGATTCCTCCGGCGGCAAAATCGCGCGCAGCTGCTGCTCGACCTTTGCCGGGTCCTTCCCGCTGGCGAGGCCCAGCAGGTTGCAGATACGGATGCAGTGCGTGTCACAGACGACCGAGCCGGGCGTCCCATAAATATCGCCCAGCAGCAGATTCGCCGTCTTCCGGCCCACGCCCGGCAGGCGCAGAAGCTGCTCCATCGTGCCGGGCACCTTCCCACCGTATTCGTCCCGCAGCATCCGGCAGGCCAGCACGATATCTTCCGCCTTGTGCTTGTAGAACCCGCAGGAGTGGACATAGCCCTCGACCTCGGCCACGTCTGCCTCCGCGAATGCGTCCAGCGTCGGATAGCGCGCGAAGAGCGCAGGCGTGACCAGATTGACCCGCGCGTCCGTACACTGCGCGGACAGGCGCACCGCGATCATCAGCTCGTAATCCTTCCCGTAATGCAGCGCGCAGAGCGCGTCCGGGTATTCCTGCTTCAGCGCGGCAATGATACCGGCCACACGTTCCGATGTTTCCATACTTGCTCATCCCTTGCCTTTTTTGTTTTATTGTATCATAAACGCGCTGGAAAGGGAACCGCCCGCTTGTAATTGGCAGCGAAAACCGGTATAATACGTTAGAAATCAAAAAAGGAGGCGGGCGATATGTATCAGCCCCTCGCGGACGCGCTTCGTCCGCAGG